>ORJL011364036.1_pt1 | contig 13607 bp, 22 predicted proteins | sample 1779941 | NCBI WGS metagenome assembly ORJL01 (sample SAMEA104232317, study PRJEB22302) | groundwater metagenome | biome: forest; feature: aquifer; material: groundwater | place: USA | collected 2011-08-07 | depth 5.8 m
CAAGGTCATAATGTTCAGCTTTTCGAGCATGAAAAGTGGTCAAATTTAAGAGCAGCAACAGACATTGATGACATTCTAACCGAAATGGTTGGAAATCAAATTCCAGATCCTGAATTTCATATCAATTTTTGCTTATTAGATCAATGTATGCTTAATCCAAACACTGTTAATATTTGTTATACTATGTTTGAATCTTCATCTATCTGTAAGGAGTGGGTGGATAGTGCTACAAGACTTGATTTAATCATAGTTCCAACAGAGTTTAACAGAAAGACTTTTACTCAAGCTGGAATACCAGAATACAAAGTTAGGGTAATTCCAATTCCATTAGATATTTCTAAGATATTAAATGCTAATACTGGATCTAAAGTAGTATCGTTTAGTGGTGAAGAAATATCCAAGTATAAGAATAGATTTTTAAATGTTTCAGAGTTTATATCTAGAAAGAATGTAGAGGGGTTATTACAGAGTTGGGTGGAGGAGACTAGAGGGGCTGATGATACTTGTTTGGTTTTAAAGTTAAATTCTAATTCTGGACTGAAGCTAGATTTCTTAAAAAGGAGATTTGAGTCTTTTCTAAGAGGTAGAAAATGTGCTCCAGTATATCTGTTGATTGATTACTTAAGTGATGCAGAGATGGTTGAGCTATATAAATCATGTACTCACTATGTGTCTGCTAGTTTTGGTGAGGGGTGGGGATTAAGCGAGTCTATATGTGGAGTTCTTGGTAAGAAGATTGTAGCTCCTAAATCCACAGCATTTTTAGATTACCTGACTTCAGATAACTCATATCCATATGACTGTAAGGATATTGGAGCCAACCAAGAGGGTCCAACAGCTAGGTATTATGTTGGATCTAAATGGTATGCCCCAATTCAGTTTTTCTTAAGAAAAGCTATTCGTAAGTCTATAGATGACAATAATAAGGATGATAATACAAAGAACGAAAGACTAAGTAAGGAGATGATTGTTAAGTGTGATTCTGAAAAAGTAGCTAATAATATGATTAATACTGTAAGTAAGTATTCCCCACAACCAGCAGTATCTGACTTAAATTTTAATGAATCTAAAAATAATTTTAGTTGGATGATGATATGCAAATCATTAAACACTAAGTGTGGAATAGCTGATTATACTGATATGCTATGCAAATCTATGATTAAGCTACAAGGTAAGAGTTATGATGGTTGGGTTGTAGCTAATGGAGATGCTTACACTTATCAGCATTCTTTAGATTCCTGCATGGGTAAAGCACACATAGTGAATATGCAGCTAGAGTACCAGTTCATATCCCCAAGACGATTGAAGTACTTTATAGACTACTGCACCAACGCAGACATTGTTCCAGTAGTAACAATGCATACCACCAATCCAAGAGCTATTGACTATCATGAGATTCTAAAACAAACAAAGTGTCCACTAATTGTGTCCTCTAATCCGATGAAGGAAGTCCTTACAGACAATGGATTTATGGATAGTCAGATCAAAGTTATCCCTATGGGAATGTCCACTGATTTTGTCCAAAATTCCACAGCAGAGAATGAAAGATTTAGGATTGGATTCTTTGGGTTTACTTATCAACATAAAGGTATTGATAAACTTCTTAGGTTTATGACAAAATTTGGCAGTAATAGGGAGTGTTTGATTCTCTCTAATAAGCCAGAAAATGATAGAGGTTATTTCGACAAAATTCAATCTTTATACAAGAAATCAGCAATAAATACTAATTGGGTGTCTGATTACTTAGATGAGAAGTCAATAGTTGAGTGTTTATCAACCTGTGACCTTATATTTCTACCTTATAGTGAGTATGGTGGTTGTGCTACTAGTGCCGCAATTAGAACTTGTTTAAAGGCTGGAGTTCCAATTGCAGCATTTGACACTAACTTTTTCAATGATGTTGTTCGGGAGGAGGGCTTAGTAGAGTTTATTGGTAGAGATCCTGATAATTTTGAGGAGTGGTCATACACTTTGGATGATATGATTATAAATAAGATTGATAATAATACAGTTAATAGTTCAAAAGTTAGCTTTGCTAGTAAGAGAGATAAATTCTTAAGTAAGTATAGTTGGGATAGGATAGCAGAGCTGTATGTAAATCATTACAGAGATTTATTAATGGAGAATAAACAAAGATGAGTACTAAGCTATGGTTAGGTTTAGCATCGTTGATAAGCTTGGGTAGCTGGCTTAGTTCTAAAGACTATCTTGTTTTTACAGTGTTTACATTATTATTTATATGTTTTATTATTAGTAATAATGAGGAGTAAATCTTGAAACCATCAGGATCTAGAGGATACTTAATAATAAATTTTAAAGACACGTGTTTAATATCTGGAGTTGATAGAATTGGTCCAATGTATTGGTTTAGACCATCAAATGTTGAAAGTTTTCACACAATAGTTAGATCGGATTTTGTAGACTATTGTTATGGGTATTTATCCTACAAATTTGGCTTGACAAATAGAGATAATGATGTAGTATTAAGGTGGTCAGATGATGAGTGGAAGTTTGCTAACGATAGGGTTTATAGGAATACCCTATTGCAGGATTGCAAGTCTACTGTAAAAATTTTAGATTGCTTCAAGGAGAATTTCCTAAAATCGGATGCAAAGAAAATCAATTACTAGGTATGATTATATATCATCCATAGTCCAAAAAATTAAACGATTGCAATCTAAGGGTGAGAGTGTAGATTGGTATTTTAATAAGCTTATTGAAATGTACTCACCATTAATCTATAAAACATGTAAAAAAATAAGATCTAAGATAGGATCTACATGCACATTACAGGAAGTTAAAGCTAGGGTATATGAAATGCTTTTTGATGCTGTATTACGGTATGATAATGATTATACAAACTCTGACATCCAATCTGATAAAACCTTTAGTGGTGTATACTTTTCTAGGTATCTTAAATCTAAGCTTAGTTGGGATATTTACAGATCTATAAATCCTCCAAAACCTGATTATGATGATTTATCTATTAGTCCTAAGTATGTAGAGCTGGATTTTAGGCATGATGCTAAGATAAGAGAGAAGTTTGTGTACAATCCAGTGGCTTACTTATCAGATAACTTTATATCACTGTGTAGGTTAGCCCAAAAACATATTAAGGATGATGAATATTCGGATGTAATGCTTCTTTGTTATGGGTATGACTATAAAATACAGGAAATGGCTAAAATGCTAGGTTGTCAACCTAAGAAGATAACTATGATATTATCAAAGTTAAAGCAATTTTGGTCTGAGAAAGAAAATAAAGAGAGGTTGGTAGAATGAGTAGGACTATTTGTGTGGAAGAGGACACATATCATACCATAGTATACCTATTAGAGGATGTAGCTGAGGAACATGCAATAGTAGACTCTGGTGGTGGGTGTTATCCTAACTGTTTAGCCTGTAGAGCCGATAAGATGCTTGAGAGTTTAATGGAGAAACCAGTAAATGCCAAAATACAGAAAAAAGCCAGTAGTAATTGAAGCAACTCAGTGGTTTAAGAATGGGGATCATCCTTTAGATTATAGTAAAGATCATGCTGGTTTTGAGAAAGGTGAATTAATCACTTTTACACCTGAGTATAGAAAATCTAAGGATTGGGAGGGTGATATTGTTAGATTTTTTAGACATCCAGGTGTGATTGGTATTCAAATATGTCAACATTGTGGGTTTACAATGAATGATCATGGATGGATAGACACACTTGAGGGTGGTCATACTGTATGTCCTGGTGATTGGATTATTACAGGAGTAATGGGTGAATTTTATCCATGCAAAGATAAAATTTTTAAGCTTACTTACGAGATGGTTGAGGAGAAATAAATTGATTATGGATCATTGGGAGAGGGATCTTAGTGATGAGTTACTTAAGAAGATTATAGATTTGTTAGAGGATGTTAACCAAATTCATGATCTTGGGGAGTATGGTGGTGAATGTTTCCCTAGTTGTGAGGCATGTAGAGCTAATGAAATACTTAGAGAGCTGAGGGAATTAAAATGAGTGAAGTAGTGGATAGCTATGACACAGGTTTTGGATTAATAGAGCGTAAACCTAGTGAATCTAAGGTAAAAGAATATGATTTAGAAGATTTAATTATCTCTATGCATTTAGAGGGTCACAAATCATCAAAAATTGCAAGAGAGTGTAATGAAGTTCTCAAAAAGAGAACAGATGGTAAGACTTATATTAAAATTAATGCTACTAATGTTCTTGGGTATATTAACAAGCACAAAAATGAGTTGGCTAGATCAGATCCAAATGCTATAAAATTAATGAATGATGCTATGCCGGATGTAGCAGATAATCTTACAAGTTTGGTTAACACACTTCAAGATGAGATAGGAAAGATTAGAAATGTAGATAGCCCTATTCTAGATTCTAAATCAGATTTTTTCATAAGACTTTTAGATAGGCTTCAGAAAGCTATTGAGACTACAGCTAATATAAAAGGTATGCTACAACCACAAATAATGAATAATATATTTTTGAACATAGAAAATAATATTACAAAGCTAGCTAATAAAGTAAGAGCCTCTCCAACACTATCAGATGAGGCTAAGGATGAGGTTATTAATCTCATAAGTGAGGAGTTCATCACAAATATGATGAAGAGTATAGATGTTACAGTAATTGAGGATAAGAAAAAGTGATTAACTTAAAGAGAATACTTATTATAGGAGCTAATGGTCATTTAGGTGGATATTTGTCTAAACGGTGGAATTGTATTGAATGGAAAGAGCCAATGCAGGATTTAGATTATAAAAAGCTTATAGAATTAAATCCTGAAGCTGTTGTTAATGCTGGTGGGAAAACAGACTTGACATGGTGTGAGGAGAATCCATTAGGTGCATTTAAGAATAATGTTGAATATCAACTCCATGTATTTAGGCAAGTAAAGAGAGCTTTTGGATGCTCCATTCCTTACGTTTCTATGTCTTCAGGCTGTTTATGGGATGGACCTTACAACATTCATGGGCATCCATTCTATCCTGATGAACCACCAAATCCACAATGCTTCTATGCTTGGACTAAGGCAGCATGTGATAGTATTATGCTTCAGGAATCTTCTATATCTATGCCATTATTGATTTTACGACCTAGACAATTATATTCATCTATTAATCATCCTAGAAATACATTGGTGAAATTATCTAAGTATGCTAAATTACTAGATACTGATAATTCTATGACCTCTGTATCTACTTTAGTTAAGACCTTAGAGAGGATTTTTGAAACTGGACATGATGCATGTTGGAACAGGATTATGCATGTTTATGATTTAGGTATTACAAGCCCATTTAAAGTAGCTGAGGTTTTATATAAGTATGGAGTTAGAAAAACTAAACCACTATTACTTACTAAATCAGATTTAGATTTGTGGCATAAACCAAAGAGAGTAGATGTAGTTATGCGAGATGGCTTCTTTGAGGATTTAGTAAAACCTAACAGCATAGAAGATGAACTAGACTATCATGCTAAAGATTTACTTTTAGCAATTGAAAGAGAAAAGTTAAAGTCATGATAACACCAACCTATAATAACAAGTGGATTCGGAAGTTTATGAGATTGGCGAGAGAGGGATGTGAATCAACTAGTTGTGGGAGTAGGAATGTTGGATGCCTCCTAGTAAAAAATAAAATTCCAATAATGTCTGGATATAATGGTCCACCTTCAGGATGTAAGAATAATTCTGAAAGGGTAAACATATCTAATGATTATGCTATGCCTTCCTATAATCCCCATGATTGTACTTTTAGCGTCCCAGAAAATTATTCTGAAGATTTTAAATTAAGATGCCCATCTGAGCATTTTTTATGTGAAGAATTTAAAAAAGGTAAAAATATTTGTCCAAGAAAGCTTTTAGGTCATAAGTCTGGTGAATATAACAAGTTATGTAATTGTAATCATGCTGAGCAAAATGCTATAGCATTTGCAGCTAGACATGGACATTCAACTCAGGATGCTTCTGCCTTTGTTTACCCAATTTCTCCCTGTAGCTCTTGTGCTGGATTGCTAATTGCTGCTGGAATAAAAGAAGTTTATACAACTAAAATTTATGATGATAGATTTGCTAGGATTATATTATCTGAGGCTGGAGTGCATCTTTTTTTGGTTAATGCTGATTTGTTGGATTTAGATTCTAGTAGTTTACATTTAAATGATGAAAATCTTGTAATTAACTACAAAGAATAATTTAGGATAAAATTAAAATGGATCTTTCACAAAAGATACTATCAGATATTACAGTTTATAGCAAATATGCTAGATACCTGCCAGAATTAAAAAGAAGGGAAACATGGATAGAGATTGTTGATAGAAATAAAGCTATGCATGTTAGTAAATTCCCTAAATTAAAAGATGAAATTGAAAATAACTATAAATTAGTGTATGAGTATAAGTCTCTACCCTCCATGAGATCATTACAGTTTGCTGGTAAGCCAATTACCCTAGCTCCAAACAGAATTTATAATTGTTGTTTTTGTCCAATGGATGATTATGAGTGTTTTTCAGAGATCTTTTTTCTTTTATTGGGTGGAAGTGGTGTTGGATTCTCAGTTCAAAATTGCCATATAAATAAATTACCTGAAATAAGAGCACCAAGAAGGGGTAAACGATTTTTGATCTCAGATTCTATTGCTGGATGGAGTGACTCTATAAAAGTTTTAATGAAGGCTTACTTTTTTGGTAGTCATTTACCTTTATTTGATTTTTCAGATATTAGGGAGAAGGGGGCAATACTTAAGACTAGCGGTGGAAGAGCGCCAGGACCAGAACCATTGATGGATTGTCTTCATAATGTTAAGAAGATACTAGATAGAAAATCTACTAGTGAAAAACTAAATTCGTTTGAAATTCATCAGATTGTGTGTTTTATCGCTGATGCTGTTTTAGCTGGAGGAATTAGGAGAGCTGCATTATTAAGCTTGTTTAGTTTTGATGATGAGAGGATGCTTTCATGCAAGTCTGGAAATTGGCTTGAATTATATCCACACTTGGCTAGAGCAAATAATAGTGCTTGTATTTTGAGGCACAGGATAAAGAAGGCTGAATTTTTTGATGCTTGGAAACGCATAGAGTTATCCAGATCAGGGGAGCCAGCACTATATTTTAGTCAAGATAGGGATTGGGGTCTTAATCCTTGCGCAGAGATAGGATTACGTCCATACCAGTTTTGTAATTTGACAGAGATAAATGTTTCAGATATTGAGTCTCAAGAGGATTTAAATAACAGAGCAAGAGTTGCATCTTTTTTGGGTACGTTACAGGCTAGTTATACTGATTTTCATTATTTAAGACCAATCTGGAAGGAAACAACCGAAAAAGATAGTTTATTGGGGGTAGGCATGACAGGCATATGCTCAGGTAAAATCTTAGATCTTGATTTAGCTGAGGCTGCTACTGTTGTAAAGGATGAAAATGAAAGAGTAGCTAAAGTTATTGGAATAAACAAGGCTGCTAGATGTACAACAATTAAGCCATCAGGTACTTCTTCTTGTGTTTTAGGCTGTTCATCTGGTATTCATGCATGGCATGATTCATACTATATTCGTAGAATTAAATTATTAAAAAATGAAGCTTTGTATAAATATTTGTTAAAAAATTTACCAAAATTAATAGAAGATGATTATTTTAAGCCAAGTACTGAAGCTATTTTTATGATTCCACAGAAGTCTCCAGATGGGAGTATACTTAGGCCAGATGAGAAAGTTATTAAAATGCTTGAACGAGTTAAAAGATTTAACATAGAGTGGGTAAGAGAGGGACACAGAAATGGACACAATCCACATAATGTGTCTGCTACTGTATCTTTGCATGATAATGAGTGGGACAAAGTTGGTGAATGGTTATGGGAAAATAGAGACTATTATAATGGATTATCTTTTTTCCCTCAAGATTGTGGTAATTATCCACAAGCTCCATTTGAGTCAATAACAAAAAAAAGATATGAAGAACTGTATAGCTACTTAGATGATCTAGATTTATCCAAGGTAAAAGAGAACACTGACAACACAAATTTAAAGGGTGAGCTAGCTTGTGCTGGTGGTGCTTGTGAATTAACATAAGTCTATAATTGTTAATATTTTATTACATTTTGTAGGATTATTCTAATAGTGGTTTAAAGAGGAATCCTACATGAAAAAGTCTAAAAAAAACTATGATTTTAAGCTTTTAGCAATTTCCCTCCTAACCATAGGATTTCTTTTACAGCAAGTAACAATATATAATCTTCAAAGTTCAGTTAATTATCTAGCGTATGCTTATGGAGCTTCAATAGCTCCAAAACATATTAACCCTAAAAACTTACACTTTATTTTGACAGATAATCATGTAACTAGCGAGCCTGTAAGTCCTTATGATAGTATTACACAGAATACTATCTTCTCAAATTACAGAATATCTTATTTTGTTGGTCCTGGTGGTCAGGGGGATGCAACCGGATTTACTGGAATGGGAACTGCTGTAGCTGTATCAAAAAGAGTGCTTGTTACTGCTTCTCACGTTATTTTTGATGAGATTGTTGATAAGTATAGGCTAGACCTTTTTAGTGATTCTGGTGTTCTTACTAACAGAGTTAAGTTTCATGTAGCTAAAAATTCTCCAGATTTAGATTTAGCCATTATTATTGTTGATGAGGATTTACCTAACTTTGTTGAGGTTGAGGAGTTAAATGTTTTTAATAAATTAAAGATTGGTAGTTGTAATTACATAGTTGGTGGAGCTTTAGGTCTTTCTCCATACAATATAACTCTTGGAACCATTAGTTCTAAATCTTGTTCATATTTTCCTGGGCTATACCAAAGTAGTGCAATAGTTAGTGGTGGTAATAGTGGTGGTGGGGTTTATAACTTTAAAACTAATAAGCTAATAGGGATATTGGTCAAAGGTGGTGGATCTGTATCATTATTTGTTCCTATTACTTCTGTTATTATGCTCCTAAATTCCTAAAACCTACTTGACAACTTAGTATTTGTGTGATACTATCCTTTGTGGAGGATTAGTATGTTTAAGTATATTCTTTTGGCAGTTTTATTTTCATCTTTCTCTTATGCTGAGGAGAATTTAGGTGTTTTATTGGAAAAGCTAAATGATGAAGATTTTGGTATCAGGGAGGTTGCAGAGAAAAAGTTATCAGATTTTCCTCCATCTTATGCACCAATTTTCTACAGATTAATTAAAACCTACAATAGTCAACCTGAAGTTCAGCATAGGCTTACAAAAGTAATAACTAATATCTACCTAAATAAGGTTGTTCCTGAACTAATAATTAAGTGGAATTTAGGTGTAGAATACACTTACACTGTAGCTATGTTTGTTGATGCTTATCCATACAGACAGGAATATTGGATTAAGAATATAATTAGTAAGGTAGAGGATGAATGAAAATAATAATTGCAGGATCTAGGGATATTACTAGTGTAAATGAAGTAGGATTTGCTTGTTTTAAGTCAGGACTCTTTGCAGAAGCAACGGAGATAATATCTGGTGGTGCTAAAGGTGTGGATTCACTTGGTGAGGTTATAGCTAATATGTGTGGATTACCAGTTAAACAGTTTATCCCTGATTGGACTAAATATGGTAAGAAGGCAGGATTCTTACGTAATATAGAGATGGCAGAGTATGCTGATGCTCTTATAGCTGTTTGGGATGGTAATAGTAGAGGTACTCAGCATATGATAGATATAGCTAAAGCTAAAGGACTTAAAGTTTTTGTTCATATTGTTGAAAATAAGCTTGACAATGCTAAAAATGGTGGTATAGTATCCACATGAATGAAGCTAGAGAGCTAAAGAAGTTATTTGAGGAGACTAAAGAGGAGTTAGATAAATTAAAGCCTTGGCAGAAGACTAATAAGGTTCCACTAGGAAAAGGAGACGTTAAAGTGTTACAGTTTAAGCCTTCTAGTAATTATGTTTTAGTATCTGTGTTAGATGAGGCTTCTAAGTCTGCTGGTGGGATTATTATTCCAGATGTTGCTAAAGAGAAGCAATATAGAGGTAAGGTTGTAGTAACTGGTCCTGGAAAGTATCATGATCATGTTCATTTTCTTCAGGTTAGTGTTAAGCCAGATGATGTAGTTGTATTTAGACTGACACCATACCAAAAAGAGCTAACCGTTAATGGTGAAGAGTATTTGCTTATCTCTGAAGATGATATTTTCGGGACTCTCATTGAAGGGTAAATATTATGTCTTGGAAAGAAACTTGTAGTACTATATCTGAGGTTACTAGAAAATACAAGGAGTTGGGTGATATTCTCAAGTACCATGATGCATCTACATATTATCCTGACCAAATGTATGAATATGCTAAAGCTTTGTTTACTAGGTTTTGTCCTTTTAAGGAGAATCAGTTAGTCAGATTAACTAAGACACCATTAATTACTGAAGAAACAGCTTACGGATGGTTGGGATGTAGACATTTTTTGGTTGAAGGTGCAATAGCAAGAGTTGCAAGCGTTGACTACGTAGATGGAAAATTCGCTTGTCAAGTTACATTTGAGACTCAAAGCTGGATCAATTCAGAGACAAAAAAGTTAATGCCAAAGCCTCATGGGAGTTTATTTTCTTTTAGTGAGGATTACTTAGAGCCTATTGGAGAACAGAAATGAATAAGTATTTAGTAGAGTTTAAATCTAAAGAGTTTAACAAGTCTATAACTATTGAGTCTCAAGATGTAGAGACAGCTAAGAAGTGGGGAGTTGTGCAGTTGGGAGTATGGCATTATCCAGTTGAAAAGGTTAGAATTGTAGCTACAGAGGTTGTAAAGTGAATTCGACTGTGTATGTAGCTCAATGGTGGAGCACCAGATTGTGGATCTGGAGGATGGGAGTTCGACTCTCCTCATACACCCCATAATAGGTGATTTAACATGAGTCTTATAAAAAATTTAGCATCTAGAAAGCTAATTCATCCACCAAATTTTTTGGTTGATAATACTTTTTACTTAACTATTATGGGTTCGGAAGCTTATGGTATTGAATCTGGTGAATCTGATAGAGATGTTTATGGGTTTTGTATTCCACCTAAATATGTTGTTTTTCCTCATTTAACTGGTGAGATTCCAGGATTCGGGACTCAAATAAAGAGATTTGAGCAGTATCAAGAGCATCATGTAGTATCTGGTGAGGCTAGAGGAAATAAAGGTATAATGTATGATATATCAGTTTATTCTATAGTTAAGTATTTTCAATTATGTATGGAAAATAACCCTAATATGATTGATAGCTTATTTACACCACAAACTTGTGTATTACATAGCACAAATATTAGTAATATGGTTAGAGATAATAGAAAGATTTTTTTGCATAAGGGATGCTGGCATAAATTCAAGGGATATGCCTATAGCCAAGTTCACAAAATGAAGAGTAAGAATCCAGAAGGAAAGAGAGTTGCTATAGTTGAGAAGTTTGGGTATGATGTTAAATTTGCATATCATGTAATTAGACTTTTAAATGAGGTGGAACAGATATTAACTGAAGGTGATATAGATTTACAGAGAAACAGAGAGCAATTAAAATCTATTAGGAGAGGTGAGTGGGAAGAGGATGATATTGTTAGATATTTTGAGTCTAAGGAGAAAGAGTTAGAGTATGTATATACAAACAGTAAGTTGCCATATGGTCCAGATGAAGCTAAAATTAAAGAGCTATTATTACAGTGTCTAGAACATCATTTTGGGTCTATATCTAATTGTGTAGTAATTCCTGATGCTTCTAGTAAGGCACTTAATGAAATTAAGCATGTATTGGAAAGGTATGGAATATGAAAAAACCTAAAAAGAAAAGAAATAAGAATGTGGATATTAGCAAGACTAAAGCTGCTTCTATGGCTGAATCTACAAAAGGCAGATCTAGAGTATTTGAGGATAATGACAAATTTATTAAAGCTATAGATGAGGATATAAAGAATGAAATTGATGAGTATTATGATGAGAAAATTAGAAAAAGTATTGAAAATGGCTTGACAAGAGATACTTGATGGAGTATACTAATGTTTAATTGGATTAAGAAGTTATTTGGTGGATTCAGTAAGGATGCTCAGTATAAGTTAAATAAGAGGCTAATGAGGCAACAAATGGATGAAGCAACACCATCAAAAGATGAGTTTAGGCTTCCAAGTGTTCCTAGATCTTATATGGCTAATGCAGATGTAATTCTATACTCTAACTATATTAAAGACTTGGGTATAAATCAAAATCTAGAGTATGGTGATTGGTATTATGTTAGAGATGGTACTTATGGTATATCCAAAATTTTCTATAAAAATGATATGAATAATTTTGAGGATTTTGAGTTTTTAACAAATAAAGACAAATATATAAGATTAATAAGCCAGGAAGAAGCCTTAAATGTTATAAGATCTTTGGGGTATGATTACTCTTTTGAGTCTCCTATAATTACTAATGCATTAACCGGAGGAGTTGAGATAAGTATTACTAATTTGTTTTTTGGTGTAACATTTAAAGCTAGCTCAAGCACAGCTCATGGTGCTCATGTTAAGGCAGCATACTTAGCTTATCTTCACCGTAAAACTATCTCTGATTCTAACCTTAAGCTTAAAAACCATAAAGAATTTGGAGATACCCATGTGGATTAATACTGAAAAAGGTATTCTTGTTAATCTTGATACTATGGAGTCAATACAAGTGATGGAGTATGAAGACAAGGGTAAGTTTGCTGTTATATGCCTTAACGAGACTACCACATACAGGCTTGTATCTGATTTAGGTTCAGTCATGGAATGTCAGGATATTATAAAGATAATTTTTGATGCATTAAGAAAAGGTACTGAAGGCTTAGATTTGCGTAAAATCTTACATATAAGGGAGTAAAGATATGAAATTTTTAACTTTTATGGCTTTAATTCAGTATATTGCTTGTCTTGGTTCTTTTTATGTTGTTTGTTGTTCACTTAGTGATCATAGCTATTTTAAAGCATTTATATTTATTTTTAATTGTCTTATTTGTGCATATTTGACTTGTTACTTTTGGAGATCTAGAAATGAATCTTAAAGTACTTTCTACTCTAACTGATAAAATTAATGGAGTTAAGGGGTTAGATAAGCTAGACCCTGAAGATGTGTACATATTTACGGATATTAATGAGGGGGATGGATTTCATATGAGAGGAGTTCCGTTTGCTTTAGAGATTTGCTTTTTAGATCGAGATTTTGGAATTTTAGATATAACTAAAATGGAATCTGAATCTGGAACATCCAAGGCTCCACATGGTACTGTTTATGCTGTAGAGGCTGAAGATGGGTACTTTGATAAGCATGGTTTGAAGGTTAATGGCTGTTGGGAGTCCTTACATAGGAATTTTAGATACAATGTATAAAAAACTTGCTAGTGATATTGTAGATTTCATTTGTGATTGTTCTGGTCAGGATACAGATGATCTTTTTGGTCCAACAACTAAAGAGGTAGAAGATGGTATTGCTGAATTGATTAAGAAAGCAATGAATAAGCAAGAGCAAAATAAAGAGGTTCTTCCACAAAATGAATAAATATATAGCTACAGATACTGAAACTGGTGGTATAGGTCCAGAGTTTTCACTTCTGACTGCCTACTTTGCAGTATTAGATGAAAACTTTAATTTTATAAGTG
>ORJL011813933.1_pt1 | contig 13607 bp, 12 predicted proteins | sample 1779941 | NCBI WGS metagenome assembly ORJL01 (sample SAMEA104232317, study PRJEB22302) | groundwater metagenome | biome: forest; feature: aquifer; material: groundwater | place: USA | collected 2011-08-07 | depth 5.8 m
GCCAAGTGCCACGCTTTGTATAACCGGAGCTATGGGAGAATACGGGCCAAGTGCCACGCCTCTTTGATAGAGACGGGAGATGTGAATATGGGCGCATGGGAGAAAGCGAGAACGAGGCATGGCACTATCTGGGTAGATCGTCCCGCTCTGCGGGACGATTTCGCTTGCGTAGAACTCCCCTTTATTATAAGCCACACATTATACGAGGGAGGGGCCAATGCCACAGTGCGAAAAGATAACCGTCCATATTTCGCAAGCTTCACCTGTCTGGACGCTCTATCAAAAAATGAAGGAGCAGTTCAATGTAACCGACGAGGTCTTCGATAAACACGGTCACTACGAGGTGAACTACAAAGAGCCCGGCAAGTCGCCGACCCTCAAGGGCGTCGAAGACTGCTATGTCGGCCCCGCCGATGTCCTGGACTTGAGCTACGACAACTGGAAAAAACACCGCAAGGTCATTGAAGAGTCGCTCGGCAAACAAATGTCATGGCCTCTCACCGACGAGAACAGCGCCTACCCCTTCAGCCCCGAAATGAAGGCATTATCTGAAAAAGTGACGGGGGCGGCAAAGCAGGCGATCGGCAAGCTCGATGAGATACTTGCTGGACAAGGGTTGGATAAGGGATCAGTGGAATATCAAAGACAAACAGCCCTCTGTGTCTATTACTTCGCAAAATTTCCCACGGCACAAATATGGTCGGGGCTTGACGATGATAAAAAGAAAGAGTGGCTTCAGAAGATATCAGGCCTCGCAACAATCGGACTCGAACAATTTCAAGAATATCTTCTAACGAACGGCGGGCTTGGCCTGTGGTTCAATTCCAAGTTCATTCCAACGATGTACGCAACGACAGGCCTTGAATCGCTCATGTGGAGCGGCGGATTCGGACATAGCTACCTGCTCTATGGCCTCTACGACCTGGCCGGCCTAAAACCGCAATTCGTTGAAACTGAACCCACTTTGCAAAAGGGGGAGACTGCGAATACTGTTGCCCTCGGCTTCGAGCTCGATAAAGTCGGCGTAAAGATCGGAGACGAATTTTTCTTCCCCGGCGGGGAAGAGTTAAAGAAGGGACGCTTCTATCCCATGGCACTCCGGCACCTGCTCTATGGCGACCTGTATAGGTCCATAAAACAAAAAAACATTGTCTCCGGAAAACAGGTCGAGATGTTCGACGTCATGGGGCAGCTGAAAAGGTCGCTTGATTACGGCGACGACCTGACCTCTGCGTCCTGCTCCCTGCGTCCACCCTTGGCCTCGGCCCTTTTCTCTAGTGGAGAAAAAAAGGCTGCAATGTCCGTTATGGATGCAGACAGGTTCATGGAGGCCGGCTCTGATTTCTGCCTCATGTCCGGAGGCATGGCTTTTGCATCATCAAAGGGGGAGACCGAATCCGGGGGAGTAACCTTTGCATCATCACTAAAAGATATCGCATTAGCCGAACATCTATTGAAAAAACTGGCCGAGTCAGAGAACAAAGATTCGCGTTTGGCCGGGCTGCTTTTTTTGGCTATCTTTAAAACAGAAAATGAAGACAACAAGGCGGCCCTTAAATATACCGAATCCGCCCTCGAAATAGAGCCAGACAGCCCCCAAGCCCTCTGCTTGGCCGGGTTGATCCTCTCCAAGTCAAAGGGAAAAGACCTTCAAAGGGGGGAAGAGGTGTTGGACAGGGTGATCACATTAAGCCCCAAGACCTCCAAAGCCTACTACCTTTTGGCCTATATCCATGCAAGGCAGGGAAAATATGAGACGGCCGCGAGCGATCTTCGGAACGAAATAAAACTCCAGCAAGGAGAGCCGCTGAAATCCTTTTATCTGCTTGGCTGGTCGTTGTGGAACGCCGGCAAAAAGGATGATGCAAAGGCCGCATGGGGGAAAATGGCACACCTTTACGAGAGGCCCATTAGGATCATACAGGCTGGAAAAGACAAGGCCAAGTCACAGTTCGACGATTTCAAGAAGATGATAGATGAGTTCGCGCTCACACCGGAGATGCTGGCCGATCAGGATGCCGCAGATAACTTTGGATGGTTCCTCTCAAGGACCGGCGATGGCCTGCTCTATCACGACGAGCCGGCCCTTGCAAAAGAGGCCTTCTTAAAGGCCCTTGAGTTCAAGCCTTCGTCAGAGGTGGAGTCCGCCATCAGATGGAAACTGGCGCTGATCTATCAGCAACTTGGCGAAACGGATAAGGCGTTGATAGAAGTAGGGCGATCTATTGAACGGAGATAATTAGAGCGTGTCGGGAAATACGATTTGTCATCGCGAGCCTTAGCGTAGCGGGGCGTGGCGATCTCGTGAAATCCCCCCTCGCCCCCCTTTGAAAAAGGGGGGCGAGGGGGGATTTGGAGATTGCCACGTCGCTTCGCTCCTTCCGCCAAACTGCCTGCGCCAGAGGCGCATCAGCCTTTGGCTGAGGCGGACGGGCGCAATGACATTTTCAACATGAACTATGTCACTCAACTGTAACGTCAAAGAGGTGCGGTCGATATATAAAACGCTGAAAAAGGAGGGCGTCACCGACGCCCAACTCGCGCCCAAAGGCCAAAAACCCGCCTGCGAGGATGTCGTGGACTATGTGTTCGACAACTATCAGGACTATCCCGGCATCATTAAAGAGCTCAGCGGTTACGAACCGACCTGGGTGCTCACCGACAATGCCGTCCTTCAAAAGGCCCGCGACGCCAGGGCCATGATCACAAGCATCCTCGAAAGCACCGGAATAAAGCAAGGCACGATCGAATATAAAAAGGCGCTCGCCATCGGATCGTTCTATTTTGTCTATGCCCCCACGAAGGAGGACATTGCCGAGGGCGCGAAAGATACGTATCTTTGGACGAATTTGCAGGCAGAACTGCTGCTCGAAGGGCTGGACAAATTCTCCAAATGGCTTGGAGAGAACGGCGGACTTGGACTGGGGCTCATTAAGTCAGATGCGCCATTTGAGGCCCCGGCAGATGATGTTATCAAAAGCCACCTCGGCGCCTGCACAGAGCGTTCAAAGGTTATCTATGCGATCTTCAAAGACGCCGGCCTCGACCCGTCCTTCGCCATGATCAGCGCAGAAGATGTCGATAAGGCCTGGAACGACCATTGGCATGGAAAGGTGCCAAGGGCAGAGGCCATTACAATGCTTCAGAACACCGGTCACATCGTCGTCGGCATCGACCTTGGCGGCAAGAACCGTTATTTCGACGCAATGATACGAAATGCCTATAACCCATCAAACGCCCCGTTCGACGGCGTGGCCGGGCGCATTGGCTTGAGGGAATTCAGGATATTAGAAAATTCCAATAAGCTCGGAGATGACACAAAAGAGACAAAAGGGAACAATACAAATGGCCTCTATGAAAAGACTCTTTTGCTCGGTTCAACCGCATCCCTTGCGGAATGCTGGATCTATACCCAACAGCTTGAGATGTTAGAAAGCTTTGACGGGGGCATTAACGAGATGACCGGCGTTTACGAGGCTGGGAAAGCGACGTGCTCCGGCCTGCCGTTATTTCTGACATCTGCCGCGAACGCGATGATCAACCACGACGAAATGGGAGATACGGTCAAGGGCCTGTTAGAGGAGGCGCTGAAAATAGCTCCCGATAACGTCCTTGCGCACCATTTGATGGCAACCTATTGGCTCAAACACGGCGACCGCGTTGAGGCAAGAAAGTGGGTGGAAAAGACATACGAACTCGACCGCACACTCACATCAGTGCTGAATAATATAGGTGCTTTCTATATTGAAGAAAAGGGCTATGCCCAGGCGGAGGGGTGGCTAAAAAAGGGGCTTGAGGCCTACCCGCTCGACACAGGATTGACAAATAACCTTGCGCTCGCGCTGATGAGCCAGGACAGATCGGCCGAGGCCGTGAAACTTTTTTTGCAAAGCATTGCAATGCTGGACAGCGGCGTCGATAATTATGACTCTCTCGCGATGCTCTATTCGAAACAAAAGTTGGAAGGACAGGCAAACCTGTTAAAAGAGATGTCCTATCTTTATGAGCACAAGGAAGATAAAAAAGCCGCCCTTCTCATCCATTACGGTGATTTTCTTGTGGAGCAGAAGCGGCCCGACCTTGCCATTGACCTGTATGAATCCTTTGTGACAGTCAAGCCAGATGGGGACGTCTATATCAAGCTCATCAGACTTTATCGCGCGGCGGGCCGCTTTAAAGATGAGGCCCTGAAGTTCCGGCTATTGAGCGCCGTGTTCGATAAGCAGAAATTTTTTGACGTGGGCTTTGGATGGCTTGTCGCGCTTTGGAACGCCAAAGAACCCCTTGACCCGGCGATCGATTATTTGAGCGAAATGTCCCAGGGCAAGGTAAACCCTGAGCTGGACATGTCAGACATGATCGAACAACTCAATGAATATTCTTATGGCCTCCCGGCTGAACTTGCCGCGCGTGAAGAGGTGAAGAAGCCGATCTCGCAGATATATATCCGCATCGCAGAAGCAGCTCGGGAGAAAGGTGAGTTCAATATCGTGAACAACGCTTGCGATCGCGCGATCCTGACCAGCCCCCCTGCTGATGCAATTCTTAATACAATGAGGTGCCAGTCATTGCGCCTGCCCGCCAGCCGTTTGGAGGGAACCCAGTAGAACGGGGCTGTCATCCTGAGCGAAGCCAGACCTTATATCCAGACTATGGGAGAATGTTAGCCAAGTGCCACGCTTTGTATAACCGGAGCTATGGGAGAATACGGGCTAAGTGCCACGCCTCTTTGATAGAGACGGGAGATGTGAATATGGGCGCATGGGAGAAAACGAGAACGAGGCATGGCACTATCTGGGTAGATCGTCCCGCTCCGCAGGACGATTTCGCTTGCGTAGAATTCCCCTTTCTTATAAGCCCCGCATTATACGAGCGACTGCATGACGGTTCCAAAGCAATCGGGCGCTTGGAACCGAAAGACAGTTAATAAATGAGGAGGGGAATATGCCAGAAGTGAAAGTAAATGGCTTAACAGAGGGTGACTTTGTTGGCCAAGGGGAGCCTACATCTAAGACCGCCGACGAAGATAAGGTGTTCAATGAATGCGTCGGGGGCGATATCGCCGCATGTTTAGAGCGGTTCGACCTGCCGGACGAAAAAGATTCTTTCGCCCTAAACCTGAAGAAATGCAGTGACCTGAAACTGCCCGGAGAAGGGTATTATTTTGAAATTAATAATATGGCTGTAGCGCTGTGTGGAGGTAATATCCCGTCCATAGAGTTGAGGGGAGTTACATCACATGAAGAGGTGAGGCAATACGAAGCCCCCAAGGACGGAATGGCGGAACTCGCGATGGCGGCACTGACGAAGGAACCGAGGCCAGAATATCGTTGTGTTCCAAAGATAACTGAAAGAGGCTATCGTTATGAAAGAGGTTTTCCTTCTGAAAGAGGTTTTCCTTCAGGAATGGCAACAATCTGGAGCGACGACGGAGGTTGGTTCCCTTCGCCTTACAAGGTTGAACAGGTTTGCACACCTATCTACGATGCGGACGCGACCATGTATGTGGGCTATAAAAGTGCTGGTTCTGGACGGCAACCCACCGTCCGCAAGAAGGATGTGGTTGCAAAACTGGATACGGCAGGCCCTGAAATTTTAAAGCGGATCGAATCAATAGTCGACAAAATAATGGTCAAAGGCGTTGATGCCATGGGATATGACAAGGTGAATTTGAAGCAGTTGGAGGGCCTGGCACAGTGCAAAAAAGAAGAGCTCTGCGGGACCAAGGTGAAGATGGCCTCTGCCCTGCTGGACGCGGTAAAAGTGAAAGAATATTTAAAGGCGCAAAAATAGGTCATAAGGGAGGGACCAAAATTCCACTTTACTTGAGCGGATAAATCAGTTATCCTTCAAAACAGTTATGACACAAGCGCAAGCAACAGCGGTGGTTTTTCTAACGGCATTCAAGGCGTTACCTAAAAGAGAGCGGTGGTTTGTGCTGACTACATTCCTTAAAGACCACGAGTTATGTGAAGATATCGTTGATATTGCCCTGATGGAAAAAAGAAGGGGTGAGCCAACCAGATCATGGACATCTTACCTTAAAACCCGCAGGAAGAAATAATGTCCTACGCGATATTCGTTAAACGCTCTGCAGAAAAAGAAATAGATGAACTCCCAAAAGATGTGTTTCAACGCCTGTCAAGGACGATCCATAAACTAAAAGATGGTCCATTCCCGCATGGTGCCAAAAAATTATCGGATCGCAACGAATATAGACTGCGTATCGGTGATTGGCGAATGCTCTACATTGTGAATCATTCTACTAAGACCATTGAGATAGTAACAGATAGACACACCCCATGCTAAACCGAACCGAAGCGCTGGCCTTTGTTGAAACGCATCTAAAGAATAAGAACCTCATCAAACACTGCCTGGCAAGCGAGGCGGTCTTGCGGGCGCTGGCAAGACACCTTGGCGAGGACGAAGAGGCATGGGGGCTGGCCGGGTTTTTGCACGATGCCGATGTCGAGATGACCCCCGCCGAGCAGCAGGGCAAGACCGTTGGCGATATGCTCGCAGATAAGATAACCCCCGAGATGCGATATGCAATGTCCGCGCACAACACAAAGACCGGCGTTGAGCCCATGTCAAGGTTCGACTTTGCACTCACCTCCGGCGAGACAATTACCGGATTGATAGTAGCCGCAGCGCTTATCCTCCCAGAGAAAAAGCTGGCGAGCCTCACCAAGGAGAGCGTTGTGAAGCGCTTCGGCGAAAGACGCTTTGCCGCCGGCGCCGACCGTTCCCTCATCATGCACTGCGAAAAGTTGGGGCTTTCGCTGGAGCAGTTCGCAGATATAGCGCTCAAGGCCATGCAGGGGATCGCGGGTGAGTTGGGACTGTAGTGGCAGAGCATGCTCTGCCAAGAATGTAGCGGAAGGCTTTAGCCTTCCATCAACTGATGGAACCCTAAAGGGTTCCGCTACATATTCGCAAAGCAAGCTTTGCAACTACAGATTCATTACCCTAGCCTTCTCTCACAAGGGGAGAGGGACATCACTCAATTAAACTTTTTCTGCACCCACTCCCCTGCCCTGCACGCAAACAGGGCAAGCGCCCAGCCGGCAAAGATATCGACTATCCAATGATGCCTTAAGTAAACCGTCGCTATCCAGAGGCTCACGGCGATCACTCCCACCACGACCTGAATGACCTTTCCAAGCGGGATCACGTTCCTATATCGCACGGCAAAATAGAACGCCACGCTCGAAAGCCCCACGTGCAGGCTCGGGAAGCTCGCGCGATACATCATCGGGTTCACCGCGTCGAAACGGCTCTGCATGGAGTTATAGAATCCGAAATAGCCGACGAGTTGCGGCGGGTCGAACATCTCCGGGATGAAGAACCTTGGCGGCCCCGCGGGGAACGTTAGATATAATAGATACCCGATGCAGAGGCACAGGATGAGTCCCGTCGTCAGCGTGTGATATTCTCTGAACCGCTTGCAGGCATAGAGATACCAGCCAAGGGCGATGGGCAGGACAAGGTATGTTGAATATGTGAAGGCGAAATACTCCGTCAGGAGCGGATGAGTGAACTGCTGGATCCAGACCGTCGGCTCGACGCCAAATAGCCAGATATCGGCCTTCATTAATGCGGCGTCTATCTGGTCGGTCCTGATGATGCCGGTATATTCGCGCAGGTTCTCATAGATCGTCACCAGGGCCACAAGCGGGAACCAGTCGGCGATGAACCTCCAAAGCTGTCGCCACGCGAAAAACAGGAACGAATTATTCAACGTATCAGTTTCGTAGGGGCGGGGCTCTGCCCCCGCCCCAATTGTGGGCGACCGCTCCTGCCCGCCGATGGTGTGATGGCGGGGAGGGTCGCCCCTACCTAGCTGAGCCTTTGTCTTTAAATGATGGGTGATGGTCGTCGTGAAATAGACGACGAACAGCGTCGAAAGCAGGATCGTCCAGAGCTTAAAGTGATCCAGCTTGAAACGAACGCCATAGACGGCGAATATGCCGAGCATCAGCAGAAAATAGGCGATGAGGATGGTGTTGTTCGGCCCAAGCCACGCAAATATTTTCTTCATCTCTATTCCCGTTTCTCCCATAGCTTCGTTATATATTGCAAAAAACAATTCGCTTTGCTATTTATACATAGGTGCACATTAAATACAAAGATATTCTTGCCTTGACCGCCCTTACGTTCCTTCTTCGCATCGTCACATTTTACACGCCCATCATGGATGTGGACGAATCGTTCTTCGGCGTCTTTGCCTCCGTCCTGCAACACGGCGGTGTTCCGTATCTGGACGCCATGGACAACAAACCTCCGCTGATATTCTTTTTATATCAGGCGGTCTGGCAGGTCTTTGGCGAGAACAACTGGCTCGCACTGCACATCGTGACCGCCCTCTTTGTCATTGCCACCTCTATTATTGTGGGCCGCATCGGTTTTCTCCTGCTGAACGAAACGGCCGGCAGGACGGCCATGTTCTTCTATGCCATAATTACAACTCTGGGCGAGCCAAAGCTCCTTGCGGCGAACATCAATATCTTCATGATGCTACCGACATCTGCCTCTTTTCTTGCCTTTGCCTCGGCGGCTAAAAAAGAGGCGTGGTGGAAGTGGCCCTTGTGCGGGGCGTTTGCCGCTATTGCAGCACTGTTTAGATATCAAGGGGCCATGATCGCGATCGTCATCGCGACCTGCGCCCTGATCGAAACCCCTTCGCCCAAAATATTCCTGCGCAGGATGCTTCTGTCAACCATCGGTGGGCTTGCCGTAACGGCATTGGTCATTGGTTACATCTACCACGCCGGCGCGCTGGATGCGTTTTTGTTGAGCTTCAAATTAGGATTAGAGCATTCAAAACACGGCGACGTTTTTGCATTTTGGCCCAGGTTCCTGCACAAAAGTGGACTCTTTCTTCTTGCCACGCTCCCCTTTGTTGTCCTGCTGTGCTACGGAGTAGCACCCCCCTCGACTCCGCTCGGGGCATGCTTTAGGGTGCGCCAAAGTGTGTTAAATTGGCGCAGCCTGAAGGCTGCTACTCCAAATGCCTCGAATATTTACCTATTAATCTGGTTCATCCTGTCATGGGTCCCCGTATGCTACGGCCGAAGATTTTTCAGTCATTACTACATCCAGCTAATGCCCTCGCTTGCGCTGCTCGCAGCCTGCGGATATTCATATATGCAATTATCGCGGGCTAAAGCCCGCTACTCCAAATTATTTGTCGCGGCGATCTGCGTCTGGACGATCTTTTTCTTTCTCATCAGATTTGAAGATTTAGGGATCCGAAAATTAACCGGCATTCATCCCGCAGATTGGATCGAGGTATCAACCAAACAGTGTGTGGTTGGACAATATATCCGAACTCACACAGATGAAAATGACCGAATATTTGTATGGGGGACGGCGACATCGATCTACTCATGTGCAAAGCGCTTGCCCGCGAACCGTTTTCTGTGGCTCGACTTCCTAGTAAACCGCCCAGGAGGAGGCAATAGATTTCGTATCCAAAACCCTCTGGAACAAATTCAACACCCCATAAATTTAGAGATGTGGGAAATGCTCCTCGACGAACTGGGCAAAAAGAAACCGGTCTATATCGTAGACACGTCCCATTCGGAATTCGGTGGTTACAAGGACTTTCCCATTGAAAACTATCCTGTCTTCAAATGGATGATGGACAATGGATACAAGCTTGAAACCTCGGTAGAAAGCGCAAGAATCTATCGCCGATAGATTACCTTTTTAGTTCCAAAATAAGGAGCTCGCGAAAGATACCTGCCTTTGATATTTTTGCTTTAAGACCGCTCTTCATGCCGAGTTCAAACAGATCTTCTGCGTTGTAGAATCTCTGTTCCGGCCATGGCCATAGAAAATTGAGTGGTTTGGGCCTTGTGGCTTTCATCATCAGCCATAGTAGAGAATCTCTTGCCGGAACAGTTGCAAGAACAACGCCGTTTTGGCTACAAACCCTGATTTGTTCAATAAGACAATCTATAGGCCTATCGATCTCTTGTATAAAGCCTTGGCTCCAGACAATGTCAAAAGAGTCATCCTCGAATGGGAGCTCATAACAACTCGCCTTATAAAATGCAGCCTTTGAATTATTCCTCTTAGCATCGGCTTGGGAAAAAGATACCGCATTGTCTGAAATATCTATGCCTACACTTTTATTCACATGTTTGGCCATTTCGATAACGAAAGAACCGCTTCCGCACCCTATCTCCAGAAACCTTGAATGCCCGTTCAAATACGGTCGAACCAACTTAAGAAAATGTGAGGAATAAAGTTTCCTGATGACCTGCAATATCTTTTGGATGAAACTTCTTTGGAGCCAGATATCATCCCATTCGGTATTTTTTCCGGTCTGCATACTAGACAACCTTTTTTAAGATAGAGACAACCCTAATGGCGGTATCGCCTCTGCCAAATGGATATCGAACGCGCGCCATTTTTGTGTAATTTCTTGGGTTATATAACAGCCCCTCAACGGCGCGAATGATCTTGTTTGTGTCGCGTCCAACGAGCTTGCTGGCGCCGGCCTTAACGCCCTCCGGCCTCTCCGTCACCTCGCGCATGATCAGAACCGGCTTGCCCAGGCACGGCGCCTCTTCCTGCACGCCGCCCGAATCGGACAGGGCAACAGAACACTGCGACAACAGATGAATGAATGGGAGATATTCAAGCGGTTCGATGAGCTTGATGTTTTTACGCCCGCCAAGCATTTTATAGACTACCTTTCTCACATTTGGGTTCGGATGGACCGGATATATTATTTGCAGGTCGGCATGCCTCTTTGCCAGCGTCAAAAGTGCCTTGCAAATATTCTTCAGCGGTTCGCCGAAGCTCTCGCGCCGATGGGCCGTGACCAGCAGCAGTTTTTCATTCTCCCCCTCACCCTTACCCTCTCCCCCTTGGGGAGAGGGATATTTTTTGAGAAGCCAGTGAAGGGCATCGACCACGGAGTTCCCGACAACGTGGATCGTCTTGGGGTCGGTCCCCTCTCTCAAAAGATTCTTCTTTGAGACATTTGTGGGGGCAAAGTTAAGATCAGACAGGTGGCTGATGATCTCTCGGTTCTTCTCCTCCGGGAACGGATGATATTTATTAAAACTCCGCAGTCCCGCCTCGATATGAGCCACCTTGACCTTTGCCTGATAGGCGCATAGCGCCGCGATCATGGCCGTCGTCGTGTCTCCCTGAACCATCAAGATATCCGGCCTTAACCTTGCAATGAGCGTCGATAATTTCACCGACACACCGGCAACGATATCCGCCAGCGTCTGGTTCGGCTTCATTATATTTAGAAAATGATCGTGTTTCAGTTCAAAGAGTTTCAAGAAGGGCCTTGCAAGTTCCACATGCTGGCCGGTCCAGACCAGATCGACCTTAAAGCTTTTTGGGTGGCGTTTGAGCTCGTGAAGGATCGGGGCCAGTTTCACCACTTCGGGCCTAGTTCCCAATACGGCCATTATTTTTATTTTTTTGTTCATTTCGTATGTCATTCCCGCCCCCGATTAAATCATTCGGGGGTAATCCCCGCTTTCGCGGGGACCAGCGGGAATCCAGCGAGCGCACGAGATCCCCGCTTACTACCGCGGGGATGACAACCTGCTATTCCTTATCTTTCCAGCGAGCTCTCCAAGCGTCACAAACTTTCGGCCGCTTCTGGAGATCAACTCAAGAGCGCTTGAAGCAAAGGAGAGCTTATCCTCTATCGGCACCTTCAGGCTCTCAAAGACGGTCAGCTCGTTCTTATAACTTTCTTTGAACTCCGGCGCCAAGTCTCGCTCGTAATCTATCAGATCTCGCGGATGAAATACATAATAAAGATCTTCGCATTCATTCAGCGCACATTTAATGAGCCAGTTGGTGATCTTTTTGCCAAAGACAAAGTACATCGTGTGCCAGCAAGGCAGGCGAAGCGGCGTCACGACCGGCAGCGGGATAACAAGAAGCCCGTCCCTTTGTTTTTTTATGAGCGACTCCGGCCTGATAAAATAGGGCTTCCTCGGCGCAAAGAGAAACGCCCACTTGTCCTGACGTTGCATAAAACTGACCTGAAAGTTCTTATTCCTGTTGCCGGACATGAGGAGCAGTTTCAATAGGACGAGATATTGAAAATAAGACGGAAAGATAGAGGTATCATAAAGGTAATTGTTCTTTATCAGGATATCTACAAGGTCGCCGCTTGTACTCCACGACGGGCTGATGAAGCCTCTGGGCTCACGGCCGGTGCATTTTGCAATCAGCTCGTGGGACTTCACCACCTCATATTCCATCTCCGCCCTCGGCAGGTTCCCAAGGTTCGGGTTGTGCGTCAGCGAGTGATTGCCGATCTCGTGCCCCGCCTCGCTCCAGCTTCGAACGCGCGCGGCGACCTCTGCGTTCTCCAGATCCTTGCCGATGATAAAGATCGTGTATTTGAAGTTATATTTATTGGCGAGGTTCAGGAAACGATCGGCAACGGTAAAAAACGAGGGGTCTCTTGCAGCCCTGCGATCAATGGTGAGCGGAAAGAAGAGGGAATCGAAGTTTATATTGATATTAACAAGGTTATCCATGTAGTTGCCCCATTTATGGGGCTGATTCCGGCCCGATAAATCGGGCAACTACGATCTGCTTTTAACAAGGAGCCTGAGCGTCCCCTTGATCGCTTTGGCGATCTTCATCTTGGACGGCCCCTTTTTCTTATCGTAATTGAGCGTCAGGGGGACCTCGGCGATCATGGGCTTAAAGCAGCTCAACTTAAAAAGGACATCGATCATGCAGCTAAAACCGCTCTCGGTTATGAATTTATCGCCATATTTTTCCAACGCCTTTTTGATCAGGCTGACCCTGTATGCGCGGTAGCCGCCGGTGAAATCCCTGACACCCTTGACCGGTGCCATGGTCCTGAACATATAACTCGCGCCGTTGCTTAGCACCCGGCGATAGAGCGGAACACCGATCACCTCGGCCCCTTTTTGGTAACGGGAGGCAATGACGATGTCGGCGCCGTTATTTACAAGTTCGTTCATCTTTACGATAAGCTCCGGCGGGTGCGTGTTATCGGCATCCATGACCACCACGATATCATCGGCATCCGCTATCGAGGCAATGCGTGTAAATCCGGTCTTTAAGGCCTGCCCCAGGCCCTTGTTCACCTCGTGTTTCAGGAGTTGCACCGGGAACTGCTTTTGTAGCGAAATAACAACATCGCATGTCCCATCGTTCGATCCGTCATCAACGACGACCGCGCGGTATTCCAGGCCATTGCCCCTCATGGCGTCATGGATGCGCCTGATAAGTTCATCCATATCGCGCGCCTCGTTATATGCTGGGAGCATTATATATATCATTTGCGCTTGGCTACTATATCGTCCGCATTTTTACAAGCTTTTTTGGCTTTTGAAACAAAGATTTATGTGTTAAGAACCCTCATTAATGCGGCGTTTTCCTATCATTATACTCCTCGCGCTGGTCGTTCTGCGCATCCCCGCCCTCCTGCATCCGGTACTCGACGTGGACGAGGCGATCTATGGCCTCTTTGCGCGCATCTGGTTCGACGGCGGCATGCCATATCTCGACTGCGTGGAGACAAAGCCGCTCGGCATCTACTTTTTCTACGGCCTGATTTTCTCCGTCTTCGGCAAGTGGAA
>ORJL010043147.1_pt1 | contig 13606 bp, 11 predicted proteins | sample 1779941 | NCBI WGS metagenome assembly ORJL01 (sample SAMEA104232317, study PRJEB22302) | groundwater metagenome | biome: forest; feature: aquifer; material: groundwater | place: USA | collected 2011-08-07 | depth 5.8 m
CTGGCAGGCACGCAGATTGCGGCGCGCCTCGACGGCGTGCCCGGCCGCCCATTTATGGCTGGGCAGCAGGCCGCTGGGATGGCAGGTCTGGCACTGGTTGGGCGCAAAACCGGCATGGGTGGGCCCCACACTGGAAAGGGGAATATCGCTGAATTGCCGGCGATGGGACTGAAACTGCAGGTCCGGACCCTGGAATTTGGCGTGGCAGGCAGTGCAGTATTTCTGGTCGTGACAGCGGTTACAGCTTTGGGGACTGTTCAGGGCCTTCAGCGGATGGAGCTCCAGAAAATCGTTCCGGTGGCTTTTCGGCACATAGTCCCGCCGGTAATTTCGCGTCGAGAGCTGGGCATCGATCCCGCCGCCGGTATGACAATCGAGGCAGAAGGCCTGCTCATGACAGTCATTGCAATTGCCGGCTCCGCGGGCTGCCGGCAGACGATGGCTGCGCAGCCAGTCGGTGTCGTGGTTCGGGGCGATCCCCTGCCCCTTGTGGCAGTCATTGCATTCGGCAATCGTCATGGCGCCGTAATCTTTGTGGGACTCCTTCTGGGCGACGGCCTGTGTAATCGAGATCACGGAGATCGCCGTGAACAAGACAAGGATAATGAAGCTAAGGAATAATTTCTTCACAGGTACACCCCCCTTCTAAAAGTCGTAATCAAAGACGAAACGTCCCTGCGTATTACGGTCATAAGTTTTATTGACACTGTTTTCTACCCTAAGCGACGTCGCCATGTTCTTGGCTAATTTGTACCTGGCGCCCAGCCAGTAATTCTTCGCCGTCTGTTCACCCGTCATGTTGTTCCGCTGGTAGACATCATAAGCCAGCCCCGCTCCCAGACGCAGCTCCTTGGTGGCTTCATAGTTCGCATTGAGGGTGCCGCCGTTCAGGCTGCCGCCCACGCCGCTGCGCCGATCATAATCGACGTCGATGGTCAGGTTGTCGCGCGGCCGCAACGTGACACCCAGGGTATAGACATCGCCCCATCCGTCTTCGTCGCCGAAATCCTGCCTCGTATAACCGCCGTAAAGGGCTATTTTCTCGCTCACCGTGTAATCGGCGCGGAGTAGCCCTTCTTTGTAAAGGTTGACGGCGAAAACCGAAAAGATCGAGGTGGTGTCAAAGGTGGGATAGCTCTGAAAATACTCGCCGGTTAAGGAAAGGTTAGCGAGGGGGAAAAGCTTGACCCCGCCCAGCAGTTCGCTGAAAGTTTCACTGGTCAGGTCATAGCGGGCATTGCCGTAAAGCTTGGTATTATCGAACAGATACTGCTTAAAGGAAGCCCCCAGCATATCCCGGGCCAGGTCATGCTGGTCCCACTTGCGGAACCAGCTGATGTCCAGGTCGGTCTTCTGGTACCCTTGCAGGTATGCAGCCACACCTGCGGCATAATCACCCTCATGGCCTATTTCCCCGTTCAGACCAAAGACAACGTTCCGCCCGCCGAGGAAGGTGAGGCCCAGGGGGCCGAGCTTCTTCAGATCCAGGCGGGCGCCATCGATGATTGCTGTTTCCGCCGAGAGGTTGGTAAACTGCCGGCCCACCTTGACGTCCAGTTTGCCGTCGAGGTCGCGAAAGTCGCCATAAAGGTAATAGAGGCGGCCATTGGCCCGGTCGTCGCTTTCATCGGCCTTTTCCAGGATCGCCCCGCCGCGGCCATAGCCGTAAATTGAAAACTTGCCGGCCTGGTCGATGTTCCGGGCAGCAAGGCGCAGGTATTGCACAGCTTCGGTTTGCCGGCCGTTGTAAAAATCGTTGAACCACAAAAGTTGCGTCGAACTTCTGCCGCTGATCTCCATTGCCGAACTGCCGGTGGCGCAAGAGAACAGGATCAGAAGCAGGAGCAAAACCCGGCTTAAAGCTCTCATCCCCATCGATCGTACCTCCCTCTTTTTACTGTAAGCTGCCGACTTTATAACATTACCCAGGAAAGCACTGCAAAAACTCTGCTTTTATGCCATAGGAAACACCGGATGTCAATGAATACGAAGAGGCGCGCCAGACAAAGACCCTATTCAAGACCGAATTTCTTCAGTTGATACCGAAAAGAATCATAGCTGACCCGCAAAAGCTTGGCGGCCTTGGTCTTGTTGCGCCCCGACCTTTCCAAGGCCTGAAGGATCAGGTCTCTCTCAAAATCATCCAGGGAAATACCTTCATCAGGTAAGACGAACTTCGTCTCTTCCGCGCCTGCCTGCGGTTTCTTCCGCCTGTTCAATTCCGGCGGCAAGTATTCCGGAAGGACCGACTTGCCATTATGCAGCACCACAATGCTGCGGATCACGTTCTTCAATTCCCTTACATTGCCCGGCCAGCCGTAGGCCAGCACGAGTTCCTCCGCATCCGGGGAAAAGCTTTCCATGGTCTTGTTATATTCGCGGGAAAAAGAGGCGAGAAAATGTTTGGCCAGGGCCATGATGTCCTCTTTTCTTTCCCGCAGGGGAGGGACAAAAACGGCAAAGGCGTTCAAGCGGTAATAAAGGTCCATGCGGAAGTCGCCCTTTTCCACGGCATCGTAAAGGTTCCGGTTGGTAGTGGCGATCACCGTCACCTCAACGGGAATCTCTTCCTGCCCCCCGATGCGCCGCACGGCCCTCTCTTCCAGGGCCCGGAGCAGCTTGCTCTGCAGACTGAGCTTCATCTCACCCAGTTCATCGAGCAGCAAGGTGCCGCCGTCGGCCACTTCAAAAAGCCCTTTCTTGCTTTGCCGGGCGTCGGTGAAGGCGCCCTTTTCATAGCCGAACAGTTCGCTCTCCAGCAGGTTTTCCGGCAGGGCGCTGCAGTTTACGGCGATGAAAGGCACCGAAGAACCGGCGGCCGGCCCGTGCATTATCTGATGGATATTGCGGGCGATAAGTTCTTTGCCCACGCCACTCTCGCCGGTGACCAGGATGCTCGAAACATGTGCCGCCGCTATCTTTTCGACCTTTTCCATCAGTGCCCTTCTGGCCTCTGAGGCGCCGATGAATTCATCCTCAAAACGGCTGGAACTGACCTTCCGCAGATACTCCAATTCATTGCGTAATTTTTTATTTTCTAAAGCATTGCCGATAACAATCTTGACTTCGTCAATATTAAAGGGTTTAGTCAGATAATCCCAGGCGCCGATTTTCATCGCCTTCACTGCCGTCTCCGCCGTATCGTCGGCGGTCAGCATGATCACTTCCATATCGGAGCCGCTGTTTTTCAATTCCTGCAAAATTTCCATGCCGCTTTGCCCCGGGAGGTTGATGTCCAGCAAAACGACATCCGGACGCCAGCGTCTGATATTCTCCACTATGCCCGCACCGCTGCTTTCCGTGCGGATATCGTAACCCTCCCGGGAGAGGATGCGGGAAAGCATGCCGAGAATCAATTCGTCATCGTCCACGAGATAAATGCGCCCCCGGCCCCTCATGTCGTTCCCCCCGGATGCTTGGCTTTGAGGGGCAAGCTGATCGTGAAGACAGCACCGCCAGCGGGGTTGTTTGCCACCTGGATGCTGCCGCCATTGTCCTCCACCAATCTCTTGGAAACCGCGAGCCCTAATCCCGTGCCTTTCACCTTCGTGGTAAAGAAGGGTTGAAATATCTTGTCCAATAATTCAGCGGGGATGCCTTTGCCGGTATCCTGCACTTCGATAACCAGCGCCTGCAACTGCGGATCATGTCTGGTACTGACGGTTATTTCACCCCCCTGGGGCATGGCGTCGCCGGCATTGAGAAAGAGATTAAGCAATACCTGCTTGAGCTGCTGCGGATCGGCAATGGTTTCCGGAAGGCCGTCGGCAAGTTTCCGGACAATCCGGCACTTCGCATCAGGGGCGGAAAAAGAAGGGTGGTTTTTGAGAAAATCCAAGGTTCTTTCCAAGATTTCGTTGATGTCCACGATCGCCGGCTGGGCCGCCACCGGCCGGGCGAAATTGAGAAAGTTTTTCATGAGCAATTCGATATGCCGGATTTCTTCAATCACCTTAAAAAGCACCAGTTTGTCCCGCTCTTCAATGTCCAGTTCGGCCAACAGCACCTCGATCGACACCTTGATGCCCGCCAGCGGGTTCCTGATTTCATGAGCCAGCCCCGCCGCCATTTCACCGCATATTTTCAGTTGCTCTGTCCTTTGCATGTTTTGCATCTCTTTTTTCAAAGAGGCAGCCATTTCGTTAAAGGAATCAGCAACTTCACCAAATTCGCCCTTGAGACCGACAATCCGGTGATCCAAATCGCCGCCCTTCAAACGGCGCGTCGCGTCGAGCAGGCTCCTGACGGGGCGGGTGATCCCTCCAATGAAAAGGACGGCCAAAGCAACGGCCAAGAAAGGACCTAGCGTTACGAGGAGAATAAGGAGAGTCTCTCGGCGCTTGACCTTCTCAATGATCCCTTTCTCCTTGCGCTCCAGGCTGGCACTGGTGACGCTGATCAGCTCTTCCAGGTCCCTGAGCAGCAGATCGCCCATCCTGAGGGCGGCGACCACGGGCATCTCCACGTTCCCTGTCGGCTTAACCTTTAAAGCCCTCCTGGACAATTCCCCATAGGCTTCTACCCTTTTTTTCAAATCATGGATCGTCTTGGCAGAACGAGAATATTCGTGACATTTCCAACAGTTATTGATTATTGCCACCATATCGGCCTGGGCTTCCGGCTCTTCCGTCACCGCATATCTGGTGCCTTGGAGCCTGATTCTGTCCTGGTTACGATCGACGCTAAGCAGCAGGTCTTTTCTCAGGGCGACAACGTGGTGCAGTTGGGCCAGGCCATGCAACTCATAGATGGTGGATGCCATGGTCCGCACTATGTAATGACCGCCCAGTAAAAACATCAGGGCAAAAAGGCCTAATCCCAGAATAATTCTTTTCTTCATGCCGTTCTATGCCGTTTATTGGAGGGGATGGTCGCCTTTCGAAAGATTCCCGGAAGGAAGCGGGCAAGTCGGCTGCTTTGCACTTCTGCTTTGTTTTTATTGACCGCCATAGCTGTGCAAGCCGGAAAGTATGAGGTTGACGCCGAGATAACAAAAGATTGTGGCGGCGAATCCGGTAATGGACAGGACGGCGGCCTTTGTCCCCCGCCAACCGCGGGTTATCCGGGCATGCAGATAGGCAGCATAGATGAACCAGACGATCAGCGACCAGGTTTCCTTGGGGTCCCAGCTCCAATAAGTTCCCCAGGCAACATTGGCCCAGAAGGCGCCGGTTACGATGCCGATGGTTAACAGGGGAAAGCCGATAGCAATGGTCTTATAGCTGACCTCGTCCAGAGTGCCGGAAGGGGGGATATACCCCAGAAAAGCGCCCGGCTGCCGGCCCGTTTTTTGTTCCGCCCGCACTTTGAAGAGGTATAGAAAGCTGACACCAAAGGACACGGCAAAGGCGGCATAGCCGACAAAACAGGTCACCACATGGGCGATCAGCCAGTTGCTCTGCAGGGCGGGAACCAGGGGTTGGATATCATTGGGATTCAACGAAGCATAGGCCATGATGAGAAACGGGAAGGGGGCGACAAAGGCGCCCACCGTCTTGATGCGAAATTTTTTCTCCAGGATCAGGTAAACAATGGCAATCGTCCAGGCAAAAAATACCAGCGACTCGTAAAGATTGGTCAGCGGCGCCCGGCCGATCCCCATCTGGTAGGACTCGTACCATCTCGCACCCATGGCCGCCGTTTCCACCAGGACGCCGGCCAGCATCGTGTATGTGGCCACCTTTCCCAATCCTTCCGACCGGAAGGCCAGATAAGAGACGTAGAGCACCATGGCCGCAAAATACACAAAGATGGATATACCGAAAAGCAACGAATTGGTCATGAAACCTCCCTCAGACTCTGAATGATGTCCGTCATCTCCCGGGAAAAGGCGGTGCGGTTTTTATTGGTTGTTCCACCAACGGTCAACTCCACCCGGCCTTTCTTGTCCTTCCGGAGGCACACCCAGAGTTTTTTATGCGAAATAAAGAATGCTGCCATAATACCACCGATCAGGAGCAGGGAACCCACCCAAACCGTCACCTCTCCGGGATCCTTGTTCACCTGGAGACCGGTGTATTTTTTCAATTTTATGTCTTTAACCAGAAAATAGTAAGGAGCCTGACGCATTTTATCATAATCGGGATGACTTATCGGCAGCCAGATACCTGACGGCGCTCCCTGTTCCGGATAAATATTGACGCCTACCGCGGTACCACCCTCCGAACCGTCGGGCAAATGAAAGTGATCCTGATAATCGGCGATCTCTATCAGTTCATTACCGCCGGGGACGGCAACCTTTTGATTGAAGGGCGCAGCGACGACCCCCCGCAGGGCGCCATCCTGGCCCCGGACTTCAAGCTGCACCTGGTCGGGCAGCGTTCCATAACTGGACTGATAAAAGGTGATCCCCTGAAACGTCAAAGGATCATTCACCCTGATCGTTTTCCTGAGCACCTCTTTTCCGCCCTGGATCACGGAAAGATCACTCTGGTAGTCCTTCGGCGCACCGCTGGCGTAGAAATCAGCGCGAAAAGTATTGCACCGGACGGTAAAGTTAAAATTTTCCCTCCCGCCGGCCCGCGTTTCCACCTGGGAAACCTCTTCCCCCTCGAAAATATTCACATATCCCTTATAACCGAAGAAAGACCCGATCAAAGCGCCGATGAAGATCAAAAGTACGCTCAGGTGGGTGAAGAAAAAGGCCAACCGGCTGTACTTCCCCTTTTCAAAGAAAAAGTGCCGGCTCCCATCTTCCAGTTGGGTAATCAGGGGCTTACCGGTGAATACTTTCCCCACCGCCGCCATAAAACTTTTTTCCACGGTCTCCAGAGGCAGGGCATATTTTATTTTGTCTTTCAGGTGTAATGATTTCTCGAGTTTTTCGTCGAGAATCGGGTCTCTTTTCCTGAGCCCCTTGATGATGGGCGCATAGCGATCCATGGTGCAGGCCAGGAGATTCAAGGCCAGCAGGGCCAGACAGGTGACGAACCACCAGCTGTGATACATGTCGAAGAGGCCTAATTTATTGAAAAGTGCTACCGTTTCCGGTTTATAGAAGCGGTAATATTCATGCAGAGGCTTATTTTGTTGAATAATGGTACCGGCGACGGAAAGCACCGCCAGGATAAGCAGCAGTACAATGACCAGTTTCAGGGAAGTAAAAAAGTCCCAGATCTTGTCCGCAAAACCGATCTTTCCAGCCTTTTCTGATTGTTGGGGGGGCACGAAAATCCTCTCTTTCCCAACCCCGATAAACGGGATAAGTCCCGCCATACGGGATAAGCGCGTTAACGAATTTGTTTACTCGTAAACAAATTCCAACTTGCTAATGCGTTAACGAAACTGCTTTCCAGTGGCAAGCAGTTTCTAACGCACTAACCCCGATGAACGGGATAAGTTCGTTAACGAAATTGTTTTCCTGCGGAAATCAATTTCTAACTCACTAAACAACAAAAGCCCTCCATCAGCGCACCGGGGAGGGCTTTGAAGTAGGTTGGCGTAACAACGTTATTTCTTGTGACACTTGGCGCAGTCGGTAGTGCCAAAGGCCTTCTTGCCGTCATGGCAGGTGCCGCAGCTCTTACCGGCCTTCATGTCGGCCATCTTATGTGCGCCCTTCTTCATGTTGAAGGTCTTGGGCTTCGTATGGCAGTCGGCGCACTTCAGACCGGCATCGGCATGGGCTTTGCCGTCGAAGGTAACCTTGCCCTGCGTTTTCTCATCCCATTCGACCTTTTTTCCGGGGCCGACGGCCCAAGCACCACCCGCGAAGCTGAAAACGAAACAGGCGGCGACTGCGATGGTTAAAATTCTCTTCATTCAACACCTCCTTCTTCAGTTTATTGGGGGGACCATATTAGATTGACTGCGGCATGTCAAGGAAATTTTACGATCCCCTCTCATGACCCAGCCGGTATCATTTGGTTTCTTGCCGGAAAGGCGGCGCTTCTTCCGGTCGACAAATTTTACGAGCGGCTAAGCAAACTATGGTGAATTATGGTGTGCCAGTTATCTCTTGACAACCCACCCTCCATAGCATAGATACTATTCACCTCCCGCAAAATAGTGTCCCATGGCCGAAAATTTAAGTCTCTTGGTGAAACCTGTATCCGCCGACTGCAATATGCGGTGCCGCTATTGCTTTTACCTGCGCCCCGGGGATCCCTATCGTCATGCCGGGCATCGCCGGATGGACGACCGGACGCTGAGAACCATGATCTCCACCTACATGAGTTCTGCTGGTAGGTGCGCCTCCTTCGGCTGGCAGGGCGGGGAGCCCCTCCTGGCTGGTCTCGATTTCTTTAAGAAGGTGGTGGCTTATCAACAAATTTACGGCCAGCCGGGGCAGTTAGTCAGCAACAACCTCCAAACGAACGGCACCCTGTTGGACGATCATTGGGCCAAATTCTTCCGGCATTACCGTTTTTTCGTCGGTGTGAGCCTGGACGGCCCGGAGACAAGTCATAATCATTACCGTCACAGCCTGAATGACCAGAACAGTTTTCAACTGGCCCTGCGGGGCATCCGGGCGCTACGGAATCAGCAGGTGGACTTCAGCATTCTAACGGTGGTCAACGATGTAACCGCCAGGATGCCGGAATCGCTTTATAATTATTTTCTCGAGAACGGACTTTGTCAACTGCAGTTCATCCCCGCTGTGGAGTGGGACGGAGAAACGGGGAAGCTAAAGGATTTCTCCGTCGATGTTGCCGCTTACCGGGATTTTCTCTGCACCCTCTTCGATGTCTGGTACAACAAGGGCAATCCCGCCGCCTCGATAAGGCTTTTTGAAAATGTCCTGGCCCTGTATCTAAACCTGGAACCGGAGATCTGCTCCTTCAAGAACCGGTGCGGCAGCTACGTGGTTGTAGAATACAACGGCGACCTCTATCCCTGTGATTTCTTCGTCGAAGAACAGTGGCGGCTGGGAAATCTCCACCGGCAGCCGCTGCAATCGATCATGGAAAGCGCCCGGACGGAAACCTTCAACAGCCGCAAGCAGGGACAGCCGTCCCTGGCCGCCTGCCATAACTGCCGGTGGAATTTTATCTGCCATTGCGGCTGCCAGCATTATCGGACCGCCGCGGGGGACAATTATCTCTGCGCCGCCTACCGGGAATTCTTCAACTATGCGGACCAGCGTTTTCAGAAGTTAAAAGAACGCCTGTCGGCATAATTTTTCGATCTTCATTTCTTTTTTTGAGGTACCGGCGGCCGCCAGCGGGACAGATCGAGTTGTGAGGCAACGCCGGCCAGGGGGACAAACAAACCCTGCCGCTGGGCCAGGGCCATGGTTAGCCGCAGGTCTTTGTAAAGGTTACGGGGCGCCTGCTTCACTACCTTTGTTCCGGCTTGGGCGGCCTCTTTGGCCAGGAAGTGCCAGTTGCGCTGCAGGCTTTCGCTGTTAGCGGAACTGGTGGCCAGCGCCGCCCGCAGGGTATCCAGGTCCACGCCGGCCCGGGAGGCAATACGGATGGCATCGGCCAGGACGGCGCCGGTGACCGTGACGATGTAATTATTGCAAATCTTGGCCACTTCACCCATTCCGGCCGCCCCCATATGGAAGAGCTTGCTGCCCATGGCCAGGAGTACCGGCCGGTACTTTTCCATCACCGCCTTGTCCCCTCCGCAAAAAAGGGTAACCGTTCCTTCCTTGACGGGCGCCCCGGCACCGCTCACCGGCACATCCAGATACTCGACACCCTTTTTCCGCGCCTCCTCAGCTGCTTCCCGGCAGAAATAGGGATCGATGGAGGACATGATAATCAACGCACTGCCCGGACGAATGGTTTCCCAGACGCCCGCTCGACCAAAGAGGACTGCGCGGGCGGCCTCGGTCGTATCCACCATGATTATGACTGCATCGGAGGCGGCGGCCAGTTCCGCGTTGGAGCGGGAGGCCTTGGCCCCAGCCTGCACAACGCCGGCAGTCTTGGCTTTTACCAGGTCATAAACGGTGACCGCAAATTTTACTTTCAGCAGGTTTCTTACCATGGGGTCGCCCATTTCGCCGATGCCGATAAAACCGATCCTGGGTTTAGCCGCTTTAGTCATTTCTTCCCCCCTCTTCATTTTCCGGCGAACTCCGGGCCAGAGCCTGCCCCGCACTTGATCCGGGGTCCGGTGTTTCACCGGGGTGACGACTTTTGCAGAGCCGTCATTTCTTCACCAGCGATCCAAAACCCCGCCGCGCCACCTCTGATGCGCGCTTCGTACCGATAATGATTTCTTCCTCATCTTGCGTGTAAAGCTTTTCGCCGGGCTGCGGAAACGCCAGCGGGCTGACCCCTTCGGTCCTGATGCCCAGCCTGGCCGCCGGTGCGTTATATCCCTGACTGAAAACCTGCTGCCCCCTGGCGGTCAGCATCCAGTTCAGGACGGCAACGGCGGCATTGGGGTGGGGCCTCTTCGCGGACATGACCAGATAACTGCCGCCCCCGGTGAGGATCGTACCCTCCTCGGTCGCCATTCTCGCGATCGGTCCGCCGCTGAGCTGCATCTGGTAGGCTGCCTGGGAATCGATGCCTACCGTGAGTGGATAGCGGCCACGCGCCACCCATTCGATCTGGAGGCGCGAGTCCCTGGTAAGCGTGGGCTCTTGAGCGGCGAATTTCTGCAAAAAGGCTTCCCCTTCCACCAGGCCGTATGCCTTCATCAATATCAGTTTAAGCCAGGTTTGGGCCGTCCCGTTGATCGTCGGATCATACATGACGATTTTGCCTTTCCACTGGGGCTGGAGCAAATCCCGGTAGGATTTTATCTGACCCGGTTTAACCAGCGTCGTATTGACCACCAGAAACTGGTTCGCCTGCAAAACAAGCGGGATCAGTTTCGTCTGCTTATCAAGGAAAGGCAAGCGGCCGTTGGGCCAGACTTTGGTATCGAGAACCTCGGGGAGAACAAGCAGCGGTTCCAATCTGTCGAAGGCATTGTATAACTCGGGCACACTAACAAAGGTGCTGGAACCGCCCAGCAAGATATCGGCAGAAGGGACGCCCGCCTGTATTTCCGACGTGAATCTCGCTGCCACCTCGCCACCTTTGCCGGGGACCAGGTCCATGTCCAGGCCCAGATCGTCCTTCAGGGCCTTGGTCAAGACCACCCGGAGATCCGGACCCACCTGACCGTAGATCTTTACCCGGCCCTCTTTCTTCGCCGCCGCCAGGATGTGTTCCCATTTCTCCGGCCCCGCAGCCGCTTTTACAGGCTCTGCTTTGACACCGGCCAGCAGGCTGACCGCCATCACCAAGACAATGAACTTTCTCATTTCCCTTTTCCCTCCCTCCACTACCTCAGAACAGGATGCGGCTATCCAGGTTGAAAATCTGTCCCGAGGTATTTTTCATCCCTGACAAATAGACATAAAAATTCGCTACGTCGGCGGCGTTGCCGATCCGTTTCAGGGTGTTTTCCTGGACATTGCTTTCTTTCAACACATCCCCGGGATGCAACACGCGCCCCGGGTTGACAATGTTGACTTTGATATTGTATCCGCCCAGCTCGATAGCGGCTGATTTCATGAGCCCATAGAGACCCGCCTTGGCCGTGGCATAGCTGGACACTTTGCTCCCGCCGGTGGTGCCCGTACCGGACCCCATAATGATGATATGGCCGTCCTTCTCAGCCATCATCGGCTCGGCTACCGCCTTGATGCAATGGAAGGTCCCCCGCAGGTTTGTTTCCATGACCAGGTCCCAGTCCTCATCGGTGTGTTCGATCAGGAGCTTATCTTTCTTTTCCGCGGAAAGCCTTTTCAAGGATTGCCCTGCGACGCAAGCTATCACATCGATTTTTTTCCACTTGTCGAGTGCCTGCCGGACCATGCCCTGGACCTGATCGTAGTTTCGCGTATCTACGAGACAGGAGATGGCCTCGCCCGGTCCCTGGTTTATCCGGGCTTTCACCTCCGCCAGCGATACATCATTAATATCGCCGATCAGCACTCTGTCGCCCGCCTTGCCGAAGGCTTCGGCAATAGCAGCGCCCAAAACCCCCGCCGCTCCCGTCACGATAACGACCCTTTCCATCCACCCTCCCTGATCATGAAAGTCAATAAACCGCCCTGCTCTTTCAGGTTTTGTTGGTACCGAAAACTTACTTTTGGGACGATCCGACTATATGAAAACGGCTAATGTGTGTCAAGAAATATCCTGTTCACAAAACAGGCTCCCAATCGGTTCAGCATTCGCCCGCCAACCCTAAATTATACCTATCATTATGCTGCTATTTAATCCTCATTGTCTTCCACGCATATTTTATTATGATGTTGCGAAAACAAAAACTTCACTTGGTGAAAATAATGGAATCAATACACCGTGTTCTCATTCTGGAAGACAGCGTCAGCGACGCTGACCTGATAGAATTCGAATTGCAGGAGTCAGGGTTGGATTTGACGACAAAAAGGGTAATGCAGGAAAAAGAATTCCTCCAGGCGCTCCAGGAATTCTCCGCCGACCTAATCCTCTCGGACTACGACCTTCCCCAATACAATGGCGCCTTGGCCCTGGCGGAAGCGAAGCAAAGGTGCCCGAATGTCCCTTTCATCCTCGTAACGGGGGCCGTGGGTGAAGACCGGGCCATCGAGATGCTGACTAATGGCGCCAAGGACTATGTCATGAAGAGCCGCCTCCACCGGCTTGTGCCGGCGGTGCAGCGGGCCTTTGCTGAAGTTGCGGAACAGCAGGCGCGCAAGCAGGCGGAAGAGGCCCTCCGCGAAGCGTACAAAGACCTGGAGACGCAGGTCGAAAAAAGGCCGGCACAACGGGGGGCGGAAATCGCCTCCCGCCGGCAGGCGGAGGAAGACCGCAATAGACTCATCCTCGAGCTACAGGAAACGCTGGCCAAAGTCAAAAACCCGAGCAGCTTGCTCCCCGCCTGCACCCAATGCAAACGGATAAGGGATGATAAAGGACATTGGAACAAATTCGAGGATTATATCACTGAACATTCAGGCGCCCCGTTTTCACATAGCAGGTGCCCCGCCTGCACCGGGGCGTAGGGTCCACCGTAACCAAAGGGCATTTTTGTAAGTTAGAAATCGCTCCCTCTGGGAAGCAGTTTCGTTAACGCCTGCGAAAGCCAGAATTGCTTATGGCGCTTGACGGGACTGATCCCGTTCTCCGGCTCAAGGTTTTATCTTTTTGTATTGCTTCGGCACGGCACCATGATCATACTTGGAGTGAATGAAGTCGCCCCGCTGGATCGGTACGGCGATCCGCATAAAAAGGGTGAAGATCAGGAGACCGAAAGCCAGGATTCCCAGCGACACCGCAATTTCCGTTTTATTCGGCAGGTATTCATAAATTTCGCCCAGGGGATCGGGAATAAAGCCGGGCACAATCAAACCGAGCCCTTTTTCAATCCATACCCCCACAATGATGAAAACAGATCCTATATTGAGGGTAAGCAGGCGGTTTCTGATGTTGGGGATCAAAAATATGAAAAAGGCCGTGATGTTCAGGAACATCGCCGTCCATACCCAGGGAACCAGGGTATTATGCCCGTGCAATCCCTGGAAGAGATACTTCATGGGGGCCAGATGGATGGTGCCCGAGTAGTACTCCTTGAAAAGCTCCGCCCCCAGTAAAAAGAGATTGACAAACATGGCGTAGGCGATCAACTCGGCAATCTTGAAAAGGGCCTCGTTCTTGATTTTCATCCCCGC
>ORJL011098060.1_pt1 | contig 13606 bp, 10 predicted proteins | sample 1779941 | NCBI WGS metagenome assembly ORJL01 (sample SAMEA104232317, study PRJEB22302) | groundwater metagenome | biome: forest; feature: aquifer; material: groundwater | place: USA | collected 2011-08-07 | depth 5.8 m
ATTTTACTTGCATAGCCACGCCGGCGATTCCTAGAATTGCTGGGTCAACGCTCACGCCCCGGGGAGTCACACCGATGCTCGAGCTGAGCGACGAAAAGCTGGGCGCGCTGCTCTTGGAGCGGAGGCTGCTCGGGCTCGAGCAGGTCAACGAGTGCTTTGGGATCCAGCAGAAGATGCGGGATCTCGGCATCGTCCCCAAGGCCATGCGCGAGATCATCCTGGAAAAGGGCTTCCTGACCGCTCCGCAGCTCGATTCCGTCTCCCGGCCCATGGGCGCGACCACGTCTTCCGGACCCGCCGCCACCGTGGTTTCTACCGAGTCCACGGGAATGAGGGCCAAGGGAGAGGTCATCCAGATCCCGGGCTACAGCATCATCGCCAAGCTGGGCCAGGGGGGCATGGGGGCGGTGTTCAAGGCCAGGCAGGTGAGCATGGACCGGCTGGGGGCGATCAAGATCCTGCCGCCCCGCTTCGCCAAGGACCCGACCTTCGTCGACCGTTTCTACCGGGAAGCCAAGGCCTCCGCCAAGCTCAACCACGAGAACGTCATCCAGGGGATCGACGTCGGCGAGGTCAAGGACCGCGGACTCCATTACTTCGTCATGGAGTTCGTGGAGGGCTACCCGGTCTCCAAGAAGCTCAAGGACCATAACAAGCTGCCGGAGGCGGAGGCGCTCGACGTTGGCTGGCAGATGACCAAGGCGCTCGACCACGCGCACAAGAACAAGCTGGTCCACCGCGACGTCAAGCCCGAGAACATCATGGTCACCCAGGACGGGATCGCCAAGCTCTGCGATCTCGGCCTGGCGAAGGACATCAAGTCCGATTCCTCGCTGACCCAGGCGGGGACTTCGGTGGGGACGCCGCACTACATCGCCCCTGAGCAGGCGCGTGGCGAGCGCGACGTGGACATCCGCGCGGACATCTACGCGCTCGGGGCCAGCCTCTACCACATGCTGACGGGCGAGGTGCCCTTCGACGGTCCGACCGCGACGGTGGTGATGACGAAGCACGTCACCGACGAGCTGGTGCCGCCGATCAAGCGCAATCCGGAGCTTTCCGCGGGCGCCAACGCGATCGTGGTCAAGGCGATGCTCAAGCAGCGGGAGCAGCGCTATCAGACCCCCGCCGAGATGCAGGAAGACCTCGAGGCGGTGCGCCGCGGCGATCCGCCGCTCCACGCCAAGGTCAGGGGGCGGCCGACGAGCATGGCCAAGCCGAGCCCGTCCTCCGCGTCGCTGCGCGCGGTGCGCTCGGGGGCGGCCCCGTACCGGGCCCCCGGCGGGGGCGGTACGCCCGTGATGCTGATCGCCGGCGGGCTCGCGCTGGCGGCGGGCCTCGGCGGGTACGTGATCGCTTCCCGCAATCCTTCGATGGGCCCTGGGAATGGCGGTTCCGCGGGTAACCGGCCGGTCCCCGTGGTCGCCAACGTGCCGACGCCGGTCAATGGGGTAGTGCCGGCAAACACGGATCCGGTGGCCGTCCGCGGCCCCGACCACCGCGCCGCCGAGGCCGCGCTCGATGCGATCGGCGAGTTCGAGCGGGAGTGCCTCGCCGAGACCCGCGACTACAGCGAGGTGCGGTTGCGCTACCAGGAGTTCATCGAGGAGCGCAAGAACGGCGACGTCGCCAAGCGCGCGCAGATCCAGCTCGAGCGTTTCGAGGAGGCGGTGGAGACGCGGGCCGAGGAGTGGACCGCGGGAGTCGAGCGGAAGATCCGCGAGGCGATGGACGCTGGGCGCTACCAGGAAGCCGACGACCTCGCGAACGACGTCCCCCCGGCCCTGCGCAGCGCGTACGCGGTGAAGCGCCTGGCGGAGGCGTCGGTGGGCGCCAAGGAAGCCCAGGAGAAGGCCTACCGGGCCGCGACTGACGAGTGCGACGCCAAAGTCGCGGGCGAGGACTACGCAGCGGCGATCGCCGCGCTCGACCGGATTTCGGGCTTCGGCGACGCTGGGATGAAGAAGACCGCGCTCGAGAAGCGCTCCGCGCTCGAGGACAAGCGTCGCGCGGTCGACGCCGACCGGGCGAAGAATTCGGAGAAGCTGTATCGCGACAAGTACGGCCCCGAGATCGAGAAGATGCTCGAGAGCCGCAAGCTCTCGCAGTACCCCGCGGCGCTCCAGCGCTGCCGCGAGCTGATCGCGGGCGACCTCAAGTGGCAGGCCATGAACCTCGAACGCGAGTACCTGATCGACGCGACCCTGCTCGCGGCGGTGCGGGACGACGTGCTCGCCGGCGTCAACGCGCTCCACCTGCGCAGCCTCGGCATCACCCTCGAGGGGGTCAAGCTCAAAGAGGCAGTCAAGTTCTACCCCGGCACGACCACCGACTGGGAGTTCCAGGGTTCGACGCCGGTCAAGGTCGCGCTCAATCTCGACGCGCTCACCCCGGCCGACATCCACAAGCTCGTGGTCGAGTCGCCGGCCTACAAGACCGGCGGCCCGGACATGTGGCTGAAGCTCGGCCTGCTCGAGTGGTACTCGCTCCATTCGGCCGACGCCGAGAAGTGGCTGAAGCGGGCGCAGAAGGAGTACACCGACGCCAAGAACTTCGACCGCGCCGCACGCGCCAAGTGGTTCCTCGACCGGGTGGGCGAGCTGGCCGCCGCGTCGCAAAAGGAGGGCGAGGTCCAGGAGCGCTTCAAGAAGGGCGAGAAGGCCTTCACCGCCAAGAAGTGGCAGGAAGCGCGCGACACGCTCGCGCCGCTGCTCGACCCGACCCACCCCGCGGGCTACGCTTCGATGACCTGGGTCAAGGACCGGTCCCCACAGATCCGCGACATGATCGCCCGCTGCGATCAAGAGCTCGCCGGCAAGCAGGCGGTGGCCGGCGTGTTCGCGGTCGAGCCGAAAATCGGCGCCGACGGCAAGTGGACGCTCGAGTACGACTTCAAGGATCCGGGGGCCGCGGCGGACTGGACCGCCTACGGCACCGGCAAGTGGTACCCCACCACCGTCGGGGGTAAGTCCATGACGTTGGATGGGGGAAACGCGCTGTGGAAAGGGAAGCTCGCGGGCGACTTCTCCTTCGAGATTGATTTCGCCCCGCCGCCGACCGGCATCAAGAATTTCAACGTCATGTTCCACGCCAACGGCCTGGGCATGCCGCGCGACAGCCGCTTCTACCTGGTCGAGCTGGGCGCCGAGGTCAGCACCCTCGACGGGATCCCGCAGCTGGCGCAGCAGATGCGCAACCTGGGGACCGACCGGATCGTGCGCCTCGATGCAACCCAGGGGTGGCAAAACATCTTCAAAGCGCTCGACAACAAGAAGGTCGTCGCCTTCGGACGCGGCCGAAACCTGGTGAAGCTCGACCGGGTCAAGAACCAGATCACGGTCAGCGTCAACAACAAGGTCATCCTGCGCGACCAGAACGACGAGATCCATTCGGGCAATCTGACGTTCGGCTTCGTTCAATCCCTGGCCCAGGTCGGCCGCATCAAGATCGTCGGCACGATCGATCCCGAATGGCTCCCCTCCCAGCCGGGGCCGGGGCCGCGCGCGGGCCCGCCGGTCCAGGCAAAGCTTGCGCCGCGAGCGCGAATCCGGTAGAGACTTGAACCCCGCGCCGGCCCGGCGCGTCTTCCCTGGTCCGCTCCAGGTCAGAAAGGAACCCATGCGCCCGATCGCGATCGCCCTGGCTCTGCTGGGGTCGCTCCTTCTCGCCGGTTGCGCTGCGACCGGCGATTCGTCCTCCGGGGCCGCTACGGCCGCGCCCGCGTCCGCTTCCGACTCGTACGTCGCCCCGCCCGCCAAGTCGGACGCGGCCAAGGCCGCCCCCGCCCAGGCGAAGGCCGCTGCACCCGCCGCCGCCAAAGAGGAGCCGAAGAAGTCCGCGCCGCCTCCCAGCCGCATCGGCGACGTGCGGATCTCGCTCTTCGTGATCAGCAAGGGAGAGACCTCGAAGCAGTACTCCGGCACCTACCTGATGCTGGTCAACCCGTCGTGGGTCACCCACAAGCGCTCGTTCCAGGAGCCGTTCTGGGCGGTCGCGCGGCCGAACATCAAGATCGTCGATGACGAGGTGATGGAGCGGTTGCTGTCACACATCCAGGATTGCGGCTTCTACAACATGCCCGAGACCGGAAAGGTCGACGGCGAGGCGCTCAAGCGGCCCCAGGTCGAGAGCATCCGCTACCTCGCGGTCACCCGCGACGGCGTCACCCGTACGGTCGAGCGGGAGCGCGTGTCGGCCTCGGGCGGGCTGATCACCAAATTCGTCGACATCGAGTTCGGCGTCAACCAGGTCTGGCACTCCTCCCAGACCTTCGTCACTGAGACCAAGAAGCAGGACTGGAAAGACGCGTTCCAGTCGTATCTCGAGCTCCGCAAGGCTTCGACGTCAGGCGCGGCCGGCACCGGCACCGACCCGGCCAAGGGGGGCGCGACCGGCGGGACCGGCGCCGACGGCTCGAAGTAGGGACGCGGCCCAACTCCCAACGCCGCTTGTGGAGTCGACGCAGACCGCGACTAGGCCCCGGTTCCGCCGTCGATCGTCCAGCGCGCCACGGCGTGGCGCTCGAGCCGCCCGGGTACCACGTCGTACCCCAGGCCAACGCGGTCCGGCACGGCGATCGTGCCATCGGGCTCGAGCCGCACCGGAGGCTCGATCAGGTCCTCGGCCCAGTAGCGATCGCTCGCCGAGAGGTCCCCCGGCATCGAGAAGCCGGGCAGCGTGGCGATCGCCAGGTTGTGCGCGCGGCCGATCCCGGTCTCGAGCAGCCCGCCGCACCAGGCGGGCACGCCGCGCTCGCGACAGACGTCATGCACCCGACGCGCCTGCGTGGGCCCGCCGACGCGGGCGGGCTTGATGTTGATGATGCGGCAGGCCCCGATCGCGATCGCGTGCGCGGCGTCGCCCGGATTGCGGATGCTCTCGTCGAGGCAGATCGGCGTCACCAGCTTCCGGGCGAGCGCGGCATGCTCGCCGAAGTCCTCGAAGTGCAGCGGCTGTTCGAGCATCGTGAGCCCGAAGCCGTCCAGGCGCGCCAGGCGGGCGGCGTCTTCCGGCCGGTAGGCCCCGTTCGCGTCCGCCATGAACGCGGCCTTGGGGAACTCCGCGCGCAGGGCCGCGAGGGGAGCCTCGTCCCAACCCGGCTTGATCTTGATCTTGATCCTGCGATAGCCCGTGGCGAGGGCGCGGCGGGCGCGCTCGACCAATTCGGGCACTGTGGGCTCGATTCCCAGACTGATCCCGGTCGGGATGCGCCTGGGCTCTCCGCCGTAGACCCGCGCGAGCGGCACGCCGCGCCGGCGCGCCTCGAGGTCCCAGCAGGCCGCCTCGAGGCCGGCCTTGGCCATGGGATGACCGCGCACGGGCGCGAACCGCTCCGGCAGCTCGGCGGGATCGGCGTACGGTCCACGCAGGAGGAGCGGGACGAGGAAGTCGCGCAGCGCGTGCTGGGCCGTGGCCACGGTTTCGTACGAATAGCCTGGGGTCGCGGCCACCGGGCACTCGCCCCAGCCCGCGAGGCCTTCGGCGTCCACGCGGACGATGACCGTCTCCTTGTCGTTCACGCGACCGAAGCTGGTTTCGAAGGGGAAGAGCAGGGGCAGGCGCAGGTGCCAGCCGAGAACGCGCTCGATCCTCATGCCGGGCCCTCGCTCGCGGCAGGCGCGGTGCGCAGCGCCCGCGCCGCTTCGACCAGCAGCATGACGGCGAGCGCCACGAGCACGCCCGCGGCCACCGCGTTCATGGCGGCGGTCAGGGAGGAGGATGCGGTGGCCAGGGAGGCGCCCAGGATTCTGGCGAGCGACCACAGGGTGATCGTCATCATGAAGATCATCGGCGGCAGGGTGAAAAGGATGGTCCGCCCCGTGCGCTTGAGCCACACGGTGATGCCGAGGAAGGTGAGGCCGGCGAGCAATTGGTTGCTCGCGCCGAACAGGGTCCAGTAGTCCATGTAGGCCGCGGGCTTGTCCGTGTTCCAGAGGATGATCGCGGGCGGGGCGAGCGTGATGGCCGTGGCCACGACCATGCTGAACGTGCCGTCCCAGCGGAGGACTTCCATGAAGAGGAGCCGGCCGAGCCGGGTGCAGATGTCCAGGGTGTCGAAGACGAAGGTGGAGAAGGCCATGGCCCCGAAGGTGGCGGCGAACACCATGTGGTCCTTGCCGATGATGACGGTGAGGAACTTGCCGAGGCCGTTGCCGTAGACCGTACCGGGCGAAACGCCCTGGAGTTTTTCGTCGGCCAGGATCATCACCGTGGCGAGGGAGATGAGGGCGACAAATCCCTCGCAGAGCATGGCGCCGTAGCCGATGGGGCGGCTGTGGGATTCGCGGTCGATCTGCTTGGAAGTGGTGCCGGAGCAGACCAGGCCGTGGAAGCCGGAGCAGGCGCCGCAGGCGATGGTCACGAAGAGGAAAGGGAGGAGGGGCACGACGGAATTGTCCGCGCGGACGGACTCCCAGCCCTTGAACATGGCCTGGCGGATCGCGAAATCGGCGCGGAAGTCGGGGAGGAAGGAGCCGAGGAAGATCCCGACGACGCCGACCGCGAGCGCGGTGAAGAGGAGGAAGCCGCCGAGGAAGCCGCGCGGCTGAAGCAGGGCCCACACCGGCGTGAGCGAGGCGGCGAAGCAGTAGGCGAGGATGAGCATGGCCCAGATCTTCTGCGCGCGGGCATCGGGGACGCCCGCGAAGACGAACCAGTCCGGGATCAAGGTGCCGAGCCAGATGACGGCGAGGGTGGCGGGCACAAAGAGGGCCGTCGCGATGCCGAGCGGGAGGCGGAGGAAGCGGAGGGCGAGGCCCATGAGCACGGCGAGGCCGAGGTACATCGAGGAGGCGCCCGCGACCGCGCCCCCCTGCTGGAAGTCGATCTCCGGGCTCTTGCCGACGAACGTCCTGGCGGTGATGTCGGTGAAGGCGATGATGACGTAGATGAGGGAGAGCCAGATGAAAAGTGTGAGGGCGACGGCGGCGCGGCGGCCGAGGTTGCGGCGGACGATCTCGACGATCGACTGGGCGTCGTGGCGCAGGGAGGCGACCAGCGCGGAAAAGTCGTGGACCGCGCCGATGAAGATCACGCCGAAGGTGATCCAGAGGATGCAGGGGAGCCAGCCGAATTGCTGACAGGCGAGGATGGGTCCGGCGATCGGACCCGCAGCGGCGATCGCCGAGAAGTGCTGGGAGAAGAGATAGGCGGGTTTCGTCGGCACGTAGTCGTTGCCGTCGTTGACCTGGTTCGCCGGGGTGATCGTGGCGTCGTCGAGCGCGAAGATGCGCGCGACCATGCGGCCGTAGAGGAGGTAGCCGGCGGCCAGGAGGACGAGGACGACGAACGCGAAGAGGGCCAGGTTCACGGTCCGTGGCCTCCGTGCAACGAAGCCCTGCGCCAAGGGCGCCCGCCGAACGTACGGAATGAACTTGGAGGGGACATTAGCATCCGGGGTCGAAGGCTGTCACGCGTTCACCTTCGCCTCGATGGCGGCCAGGAACGCCGCGGGAGTCGCCGGGGGGCCGTCGCCGTAGTTGAGGTGGGTGCCGCGCTGCCATTCGCAGAGCACGGTCCGGGGAGTGTCGCCGGCGAGGGATATGCCGTGCTCCAGCGTGAAGTAACGGGCGTCTCCGCCCAGGACCGCCGCGGCGTACACGGCTTCGGCGACTTCCTGCGGGGGCGGCAGGGTCACCAGGATCACGGGGCACCACAGTCCCGAGGTCAATTCGTGCTTCGTACAGTCGAGCCCATCGATCTCGACGCGGTCGTCGGCCGGGAACTGCTTGCCGAACTCGCGCCAGGCGCGTCGGAGGAGCTCCGGACCGCGGGGATCGTCCAGCGCGGCGAAGAAGCGCATCGGGTCCGCGAACAGCAGGTCGCGCAGGACCTGATGAGCGAAGCCGTAATGGTGCCGTCGAGCCATGGTCGGGTCTCCTGCCTCATCACGAACGCACAACGCGGGCGAAGACGGCCTGGGGCCGGTCCGGACCAGGCTCTATTTGACGGGGTCCCGCCCGGCCGACGGGACGGGCAGCCGCACCTCGAACACGGTGCGCCCGTTCCGCCGAAAGTACCTCAGTGCCCCGCCATGCTTCTCGACGATGGAACGCGAGAGCGGAAGCCCCAGGCCGGTTCCGCCGGGACGCGAAGTGACGAACGGCTCGAAGGCCTTGCCCCCGATCGCCTCGGGAATGCCTGGGCCGGTGTCTTCGACCTCGAGGACCACCGCGCCCCCGGCACGGCCGGCGTCGCCCGCACGGCCGGCGTCGTTCGCACGGCCGGCGTCGTTCGCACGGCCGGCGTCGTTCGCACGGCCGGCGTCGTTCGCACGGCCGGCGTCGCCCGGCCTGCCCGCGCCGCCCGCGGGGTCGTGCCGCGAGCGCACCACGAGCGTCCCGCCCTCCGGCATCGCGTCGAGCGCGTTGAGGGCCAGGTTGAGCATGACCTGCTTGAAGCGGTTGCGGTCGAGGAGAACCGGCGGCAAGGCGGCCCGCTCTCGCGCCAGGCGCACGTTGCGATGGGTGATCTGTCGGTCGAGCAGCGCCAGCACGTCGTCCACCACCGCGTCCATGTCGCCGGATGACGTTTGCAGCTCGACCGGCGAGGCCGCGCCGAGCAGTTCCTCGACCGTGAGCTGCAGCCGGTCGGTCTCGGACAGGATCCGTTCCAGGTCCCGGCGCGCGTTCCCGTCCCTCTCTTCTTTGAGCAGGATCTGCACCGTGAGCTTCATCGCGGCGAGCGGATTGCGGATCTCGTGGGCGATCCGCGCCGTCACCTTCCCCAGTGTCGCGAGCTGCTCGGACCGGACCAACTCCTCCTGGCGCGCCCGCAGCGCCTGGGCCATGCTCCCGAATGCGCGCGCCAGCTCCGCCAGCTCGTCGCCGCTGCGCACGTCGATGTGCGGGTCGAGGATGCCCGCGCCGATTTCGCGGGTCTTGGCGGCCAGGAGGCGGATCGGCTCCGTGAGCGAGCGGGCGATCCAGTAGCCGAGGACCCCGACGAGGACGGCGCCGAACAGCCCCACCACGACCGGAGGCGCCGCCGCGCCCGCTTTCTCCGCGCGGATCTCCTCGGCGAGAAAGAAGAGGAAGAGCACGCGCCGCTCCCCCTCGCGCGTGGTCACCGGGCTCCAGGACATCACATAGCCCGCGCCCGCGATCGTCACCGGGTCGAGCAAACCGCTGTCGCCGGTCGCGGCGCGCACCGCCGCGCTCACCTCCTCGTGCGCCGATTCGGGGAACGTCGTCTCCTCGATGCGCGCCGGCCCGCCGGTCGTCGCGGCCGCCTCGGCCCGGAAGACCCCCTTGATCCGCACGAGAAATGGCTTCGAGAGGAGGAAGCCGCCTTCGGCCGACATCGCGGCCATGTCCCGCGTCATCCGCTCGAGCCGATGCTCGACCCCGTGGGTCGCCTGCCGCACCGCAGCCCAGCTCGACACGGCGATCACCGCGCCGAACAGGAGCGTGAAGGGCAGCACGATTTTCGCGGTGATCCCCATGCCGCCCTCAGATCACGTTTCTCTCCGCGGTCAGCCCGCCCGCTGCGAAGCGGGACAGGGCAAGGCAGGACACGTCGATCGAGGTCTGCCGCTGGGTGAGCATCTCGGCGATCAACTGGCCCGTGATCGGCGCGTGCATGAACCCGTGGCCGCTGAAGCCCGCGGCGAGCCAGAAGCCCTTCAGACCCGGCGCCTCCCCGAAGATCGGATGGTGGTCGGGCGTGGTCTCGTAGGGGCCGGCCCAGCCGCGCAGGATCTCGGATTCTTCCAGCACCGGAATGCGGGACATCGCCATCTCGACGATCCGGTCGCGGCAGTGGTCATCGACGTTGCGGTTGAAGCTCGACGGCTCCTCCGGGTCGCTCCAGCCGAGCAGCAGCCCGCCGCTCTCGCTGTGGCAGTAGAACCCGGTGGCGTAGTCGATCGTGAGCGGGATGTTCTTCGGAACCTGCGGGAAGGGTTTGGTGACGAACACCTGGCGGCGATACGGCCGGATCGGGATCTCGACCCCGGCCATCCTGCCCAGCTCCCCGGCCCACGCCCCCGCGGCGTTCACCACGATCCCCGTGTGCAGCTCGAGGTCGGCCGAGCGGACCCCCGCCACCCGTCCACCCCGGACGAGCACTCCCTTCACGTCGAAGCCGGTCCGGATCTGCACCCCCAGCGCGCGCGCACGCGCTTCGTATCCGTTGAGGAAGTCCGCCGGCGAGCCGTAGCCGTCCCGGTCCGAAAAGGCCCCGCCCAGAACGTCGTCGACCCGGAGGTAGGGCGCGACCTTCGCCACGCCCTCGCGATCCAGGATGCGCGAAGGGACGCCCAGGCGGTTCTGCAGCGCCACGTTCTTGCGGAAGGCCTCCATGTGCTCGGGCTTCGTCGCCACCCACAGGTAGCCGTTCTGGTGGAACGGCGCGTGGCACTCCATCTCCTGCGAGAACTTCTCGAACCGCTCGATGCTCGGCACCGAAAGCCGGATGTTGATCTCGCTGCTGAACTGGGCGCGGATCCCCCCGGCGGCCGCGCTCGTGCTGCCCGCGCCCAGGATCGGCTCGCGCTCCACCAGCACCACGTCGCGGATCCCGGCCTTGGCGAGATGGTAGGCGACGCTTGCGCCGATGATGCCGCCCCCCACGATCACGACGTTGGCGCGTTCGCTGTTCACCGGTGGTCTCCTCGTTGAAGGACGGGTCGCGGTCGCCCGCATCGCGGGATCCGCTCCTCCCACGCGATGCCCATAGGTTTCGCGTCGCGCCTCGTCATCAGCCAAAATGGCTTCGGATATGGGCCGCCCCTCCATGGCGACCGGTTCTTAGCGCGGCCGAGGCCGCAACCAAGCACGGAGGCACAGAGACACGGAGGACTCACGGAGAGATCACCGGAACTCTCCGTGGGGTCTCCGCGCCTCCGCGTCTCCGTGGTAATCCCGGTCGTCGCGGCGCGAAATGCGCGCAGGACGGGCCTCCGATCCTGTAGGAATCTTCGCGCCCTGCGCAGACTTTCGGAAGTAGTAGGTCAGATCGGGATCGCGGTGACCTCCGGCGCCTTCCGGGCGGCAGCCGCGTCGACGAGCGCACGGAAAAGGGCGAGCTGGCCCGGCCAGTCGAGAATCCGCTCCGGATGCCACTGCACCGCGAGGAGGAACCGCGAGGCGTCCTCGTCCTCCAGGGCTTCCACCACGCCGTCCGGCGCGCGCCCGCAGATGCGCAATCCGCGGCCCAGTTGGTTCACCGCCTGGTGGTGCGCGCTGTTCACCCGCGGTTGCAGCGACCCCAGCACCTGGGCCATGCGCGTTCCCGGGGCGAGGTCCACCGGGTGCGCGGCTTCGGCCGGCGACTTCAGCCGGTGCGTCACTTTCGCGCCGACCAGGTCGGGGATGTCCTGCAGCAGGCTACCGCCGCGGTGGACGTTGAGCAGCTGCATGCCGCAGCAGACGCCCAGGATCGGGATCTTCATCCGGTCCGCACGCTCGACCAGGAGGAAGTCCGTCCGCTCCCGGCGCGGGTCCAGGACGTCGGTCGTGGAATGGCGCGCTTCGCCCCAGCGCGCCGGGTCGATGTCGTCGCCGCCCGTGAGCAGGAGCCCGTCCGCGCGCTCGAGCAGTTCGTCGACGTCCGCGGGCTCCTCCATGTGGGTCACGAGGAGCGGAATGCCGCCCGCGCGCTCGACCGAGTCGATGTACGTCTCGTTGAGGCACGCCCGGCGGCGCGATTCGGCGGAAAGGTCGCAGTTGATGGCGATGACCGGCTTCATGGGGCCATCTTAGCGCGGGGGGCTTTTTCCGCCCAGGAAAAGGCGGGCGTTCGGCGGCGCACGAGGTTCGCGGGTGTCCCGCTGCGTTGATAGGTTGAACGATGGTCAACCGCGTTGGCGGCGTGATTCCGGGGTGTCCGTAGTGTGCCGTTTCGTCTCGGCCATGACCGTGGCGTTCTTGCGGGCACGTACGGCGGAGCGTAGGTTTCACGGACGCGGCGCGCGGGCAGGCAAACCGCATCGGATCAGGACACCGGCGGGCGGGGTTCGGGGGCGGCGAAGACGGAGTACATCCCCGTCGTGATGCCGATCGCGATCGCGGGGATCGCCGCGCACGGGGGGACGGCTTCGTTTCCGTTCAGCCAGGCCGCGCGCACGTGCTACCATGAAGCCACGGAGGTCGGGCATGCGCTGGAAGACCGCGGGGGAGCAGCTTCGCGAAGCCGCGGAGTGCGCCCAGGCGATGAGCCCGGAGGAGCGCCTGGAGGCGGCATTCGCGATGGAGCGCTTCGCGTTCGAGTTGCTCCGGGACGCAGGCACCCTGCGCGCGAAGCTCGGGCTGCTCGAGCGCATCGAGGAAGAGGGAAACGCGCGGATTCGCGAGTGGATGCGGAGGGGCCGTGTCCGATGATTCCTCGGCCCTCCCGGGTGGCATTCGCGAAGTGTTCCTTTCCGCGCTGGACGCGTTCGAGGCGGCGCGGGTTCCGTACGCCGTCCTCGGCGGCATCGCGGTCATCCTGCACGGCGTTCCGCGCCTGACCGTGGATGCCGACTTCGTCCTGGGCGAGGAACGGATCGCCTGGCCGCGGGTGCTCAGCGACCTGGAGCGCCGCGGCTTCGCGTACGGCGCTCCCGGCGCGCCGCCCCGCGCCCAGGTGGACGCGCTCGAGGATCTCCGCCGCGACTCCATGACGGTCCTGTGGAAATCGCGCGTCCGCATCGATCTGCTCCAAGCCGCCGATCCCCTCCACCAGGAAGCGCTGCGAGAGAGACAAGCGGTCGTTGCGTTTTCGCGTACCATTCCGGTCGTGCGCCCCGAGCATCTCCTCGTCACGAAGTGGATCGCCGGACGACCGAAGGACCTCCTCGACGTCGACGGCATCCTCGCAGCGCAGGGCGCGCGGCTGGACCTGGCGCGAGTCCGCGCATGGCTTCCCGCGATCGAGAGTTCCGGCGGACTGTCCGTGCAGGCGTTCGAGGCACGCGTGCGAAGCATCGTGGGTTCGGGATCGGCGACCTGATCCGCGGGCCGGGCCGGGTCGCGGTCCGTTCCGACGTGGTTGCGCGGGATCGGGGCCTTCCAAGCAGGCTGTGCTTCCCGACCCTGCCGGAGGGGCGAGCAGCAGGTGTCGAGGCCGGCGGGGGCGGGGACCGCGAGTCCCCAGCGCAGGTTTTCTCCAGCGGAGTGCGGGACGCCCCGAGGCGCGCCACGGTCGGCGCCTCCAGACGGACGGTGGCGTGCTTGCCGGCCGGAATCGCCGAGCGTAGAAGTCGCAGGCGTTGCGCGCCGGCGGGCAACGAGGAACTGGCGGTTCGGCCCCATTGGATCGGGACACTGTAGGCAGGTGCGATGAACGTGCGCGGAGTTCGGGGGGCGGCAAAGGCCGAGTACATCCTCCTCGTGATGATGGTCGCGATCGCGGGGATCGCCCTGCTGTCGCTGCTGGGAAGCCGGCTGATGCCCTGGCTTCTGCCGCGACCCGCCCAGCCTGGAGTCGTGCCGCGGCCGGACTTGCGCCCCGGGAACGACCCGAACCATGGGGGAGTGGGGCCGGCCGCCCCGGGCGGTCGCCCTGACTCGGACCCCTCGCCGGACGATGGGCCATGGGATCCGGACTGGCTGGTGGGCGAGGATCCGTCGACCGGCTTCGGGGACGAGAACGAGTCCGGCGCCGCGGGCTCCACGGGACAGGCGAA
>ORJL010618484.1_pt1 | contig 13604 bp, 13 predicted proteins | sample 1779941 | NCBI WGS metagenome assembly ORJL01 (sample SAMEA104232317, study PRJEB22302) | groundwater metagenome | biome: forest; feature: aquifer; material: groundwater | place: USA | collected 2011-08-07 | depth 5.8 m
AGAATAATAGTTCCTACTAGAATAATAGGAAAGGCAAAGCTGTACAAGCTGAATAAAGAGAATATAGTGATCAAAAAACTTATAGACATAGATGACACCTTAATATTGCAAGATTTAAGAAAACGTTCTGAAAAACAAAAAATCAAGATTGATGTATGAGTTAGTTATTCAATATAAAAAATGGAATCAATAAAATGCCCTATATGCAAAGGAAACATGCAAAAAATTAGAGATAAAACAAAAGAAGACGATGTTGAGTTTGGAGCATATAAATGTAAATTTTGTGGTGAAGAGCTTATGGATATGAAACAATTAAAGACATTAGCAACAAAATATAGATCTCTTAGAACCGCTAAAAAGATAACATTCGCAAAATGGGGCAATAGCATAGCAGTAAGAATACCTAATAAAATAGCGCAAGAATTAAAAATTAAGGCTGGTAAAGAAGGTCTAATAAATAAAGATAAAGAAGGTATAAGGATTACTACAAATTAGAAACAGTGCACGCCACAACTACCTATTAAAGTTTCTACTTGTAGCTTTTATCTCTCGTAATTTATCTATCTTCCGACTGTAATGTTCTTTGCTTTTACTAAATCAAATACGTTTGCTAAATTATACTGATAATCTAGTCGTCTTAATGCTACTTTCTTTGCATAATCTTCAACATTTTCCCTTAAATTAGATGGTATAACTGTTCCCAAATATCTCTCTCTAAAGTCTCCGTAACATCCTCTTTGAGTCTCTTGCACCCATAACTTATTTCTTCTGTTTGCATCTCCAAGTTTACTAAGCACTTCTCTCACCCTTTCATCATCAAATGTTAATTGAACTTCAAGATTACCAACTCCCTTTAATCTTTTTCTGGGTATAGATACGTTACGTCCATCTTCTCCCTCAAAATTTAATACTAGAATCCCCCCTCTTTTTTCATAATTTGAACCTAAAAATCTTGAAATATAACCTGTTACAGCATAAAGTTGATATAATTTAAATTCGTCTATTCCTTTATCATAAAACGTAGCCCAAAATAATGTTGGGCCCCCACTTTCACTAATAATTTGTTGTAAACGTTGAGTATTAGTAGCATGTAACCCAAAGTAGGGAATTTCTCCAGCAAGAGCATATTTTAACATAGTCTGATGATTATCTCTCCATAAATCAACGAGTTCTCGGCAATCTACTAATTGAGCATCTCGTGTACTTACTTTTCTTAAGTTTTTTAAAACCATACTCATTTATGGGCTATCATTATTTATAAATCTTTCTATTTGTTACTACTGCTTAGAAATATCAGCGCACGCCAGGATTCGAACCTGGGAATAATTGCTCTGCAGGCAATTCTCTTTGGCCGCTTGAGTACGTGCGCACGATTATAGAAATTAAGTATGTGTTTTTAAAAGTTTCTTCCTTTGTTTAGATGTAATATTTGGTATATAATATCCAAATTTTTTCCATAAACGATATTTTGATATAGTATTTTTATTACTAAATCCAATTTCTTCAATCCATTTTTGTAACATAATTTTTCCACTTAGGTAAATTTTAAAATCGTTATATTTAGTTATCATAAATTGCACATTAAATTTTCTTTGTTTTAATATTGTGTATATTTGATGTGCCAATCTTTTACTAACAGTTCTTATTTCAATTCTTGGATATGACGGATATTTTATAGTTATCCGACTTTTCGAAAAATAAAGGGATCCATCTGATTCAAATAAACCTCTTAAAACATGTTTGGAATATCTCCATTTAGTAAATTTTCTTGGAATCGTAACTATAAATGTTTTTTTACCATAATCTAATTTTAGTTTATTTATAAGATATTCTACAAAATTTTTGTTGTAAATATACAGTTCCAATCTTGTATCATTTAATTTATAACTCGCCCTTATTTTTGGCTTTTTTCCACATATTCTAAATACTAATCTAGAGACTTCTTTAAAATATTCTATGTCATCTTTAATATCTCCGTTTATATAAAGTCTGTAATGTTTCTTACCTTCTTTACTTTTCCACCCATACATAATGCTTCCATCACCAATTATCAACCCAATTAACTCATACAAGTTAATCTTAGAAGCTTTCATCGATATATTGGATAATAATTCACTTATAAATCTGGCGCGCGAGCCGTGAGAAGTGCGAGAAGTGAGAAGTTCACTTAATCAATAGCGGGCCCGATGGGATTTGAACCCACGACCTATTGCTTTCCCCAATAATTAGAAGGCAATTGCGCTATCCAGGCTGCGCTACGGGCCCTTAAAGAATTCTGACTTAAACCAGATTTATAAAACTTACTTTTCAACAAAGATAAAATCTAAAGAAATAACTATCTTCTTCTTGGTTTTTTAGGTGGCTTGCTTATAGGAAAGTTTAGCTGAGCTTTTAAGTAGCTTAATTCTGATTTCAAGTCTGGATGCTCTACGCCTTTTGTTTTTTGAATGCCACCTTCAAAAACAACTTCCATGCCATCATTGCTCAATTTTGGATTATATCTAAAGAAAAGTTCTCCTCCAAATAGTGTTTCATTGACGAAATTTCTAGTTAGAGAATCGCTTCTGGAAAAAATTGAATAATGGGAAGCAACATATTCCTTAGTGAGCCTGGCATTTTGAGCCAAAGCCCTTACTCCAAATGAAAGATTATTTGTACCTAGATATAATGCGGCATTAATACTAGTCAATCCTAGTCTATCTGAATTACTGGATTGGCTGCCTGAAATAAGGCCTCGTTTGCTTGTGGATTGAGAGCTGGCATTTGAATTAAAAAAATTAATTCCAAATTCATATCCATATCCATTATCAAATCTTCCTGCTCCGGCACCATAGGATATTCCAGAATTATAACTGTCGCTAAAATTAGGCCCTAGAACATTATAGCCAGCGTTTAAAAAAATATATTTTTTAGTCTCATCGGCATTTATCCTGCCAGGAAGCATTAAACAGGTTGCTGCTAAAATCGGCAGTATTTTTGGACTGTGTTTTATGATTAATTTTTCCAACATTTTTACCTCAAGAATCACCAATTTTTATGCAATTAGAGATTCAAAACGGGTTTATATACTTTTCTATTATATATTTTATAGTATATAGTTTAATACCAAAAACAATTTAAATCTGACTTTAGTAAAAATCAGCATGAATGAGCAAGGCATGTTAGCATTAAAATGGCAAAAGCTATGGGCTGATGCCAAAATATTTGAGGTAAAGGAAACAAAAAAGAAAAAGTTCTATTGCTTAGACATGTTTCCATATCCATCTGGAAATCTTCATATGGGACATGCAAGGACTTATTCTATTTCAGACTGCTTTACAAGGTTTAAAAGAATGCAGGGATTTAATGTATTACATCCTATAGGATATGATGCTTTAGGATTGCCTGCTGAAAATGCAGCTATAAAAAACAATGTTCATCCAAAAGAATGGACTGAAAATTCAATAGCCTTAATGAAGCATGGCCAAAAGCAGTTGGGATTTAGCTATGATTGGAGCAGAGAACTAAAGACCCATGACAAAGACTATCAAAAATGGGAGCAATGGCTCTTCTTGAAGTTTTATGAAAAAGGCCTTGCTTACAGGAAAAATGCTGCTGTAAACTGGTGTCCAAGTTGCAAAACTGTACTGGCAAATGAACAAGTTATTAATGGAAGATGCTGGCGTTGCAATTCAGTAGTTATAGAAAGAGAATTAGAACAGTGGTTCTTTAAGATTACAGAATATGCTGAACAGCTTTTGAAAGATATCGATTTATTGAAGAACTGGCCTGAAAGAGTTAAGATAATGCAAAAGAATTGGATTGGTAAAAGCAGTGGTATTGAAATCTCTTTCAAGATAAAAAATTTTGATGAAAAAATAAATGTTTTCACCACAAGACCAGATACATTGTATGGAGTAACATATTTGGTACTTGCTCCAGAGCACCCATTTGTAGAAAAGCTTGTTTCAGAAACAAAATTTGGGCATAAGGCCAAAAAATTTATTGAAGAGGTAAAAAAAGAATCAAAAATAGAAAGAATATCTACTGATAAAGAGAAAAAAGGAGTTTTCACAGGAGCTTTTGCAATAAATCTAGTGAATAATGAGGAAGTTCCTATTTACATAGCTGATTATGCTTTAATGGACTATGGAACAGGAGTTGTGATGTGTGTTCCTGCTCACGACCAAAGGGATTTTGAGTTTGCAAAAAAATATGACTTACCAATTAAGGTTGTAATCAATCCTCTTGATAAAAAGTTAGATTACAAAAAGATGGAGATGGCTTTTGTTGAAGAAGGTATTTTGACAGGTTCAGACAAATTCAATAACTTAAATAGCAAAGAGGCAATTGAAAAAATATCAGATTATTTAGAAGAGCTGAAAGTAGGAAGAAGAACCATTAATTACAGGCTTAGAGACTGGCTCATATCAAGGCAGAGATATTGGGGCACCCCTATTCCAGTAATCTATTGCAATAAATGCGGAATAGTTCCTGTACCTGAAAAAGAACTGCCCGTGTTATTACCTGAAAAAGTTAAATTTACTGGACAAGGCAATCCTTTGGACATAGAAATTTTTACAAAAGTAAAATGTCCAAAATGCAAATCCAATGCTAGAAGAGAAACTGATACAATGGATACTTTTGTTGATTCTTCTTGGTATTATCTAAGATATTGCAGCCCTAAATTTGAGAAAGGACCTTTTGATAAAAAAGCTGCAAAATATTGGATGCCAGTTGATACTTATATTGGGGGCATAGAACATGCAATATTGCATCTGCTTTACTCTAGATTTTTTAGCAAAGTCTTAATGGATATGAAAATGATAGATTTCAAGGAGCCTTTTTTGACATTGTTTGCTCATGGCATGGTATTAAAAAATGGGAAAGTAATGTCAAAATCAAAAGGAAATGTTGTTGATCCTGAAGAGATTATAGAAAAATATGGTGTAGATACCTTAAGGACATTTTTGTTGTTCGGGGCATCACCGGAAAAGGATATGGAGTGGAGCGATGAAGGGCTAAACGGCATTTCAAAATTTCTAAATAGAATAGAAGAATTATGTGAATTTAGGATCAGTAATAATCAGAATACAAAAGACGAGTTCCTTATTTCAAAATGCAATTCTACCATAAGCAAAGTTACTGATAATCTTGAACACTTTGAATTTAACTCAGCCTTGGTAAACTTATTTGAATATGTAGATTATATTAAGAAAAACCAAAATTATGTGTCCTCAAAAGTTTATATGAAGGCAGTAGAAACTCTTTTGTTGATGATAGTGCCTTTTGCCCCACATCTAGCAGAAGAGCGATGGGAAAAACTAGGAAATAAGAAATTTATTTCAGTTGCTAAATGGCCTATTTATGATTCAAAGAAAATCAACCAGAAATTTGAGGCTATTGAATACATAACAGAAAAAATAAGTCATGACATCAGTTCTGTAATTACATTAACAAACCTTAAACCAAACAAAATAACATTATTCGTGGCTGAACCATGGAAATTCAAGTTTTTTAAGCAACTAAAAAAAGAGCTGGAAAAAACCAGAGATGTTAGAGAATTGATAAAAAACACTATCGAATATGGAGATCAAAAAGAAATACCAAGGCTTGTAAACATAGTCTTAAAAGACAGCTCAAAAATTCCACTGTTTATTTTGGATGAAAGCTTAGAATTTGAGGTTTTAAGCAATGAAAGAAGTTCTTTGGCTGCTAAATTTAAGGCTCAGATTGAAATATTAAAAGCTTCTGAGTCTGATGAACAAAAAGCCAGACAAGCACTTCCTGGAAAGCCTGCAATTTTGATAAAATGAATCAGTTTGTAAAATACTGGGTTCCTGTATATCTTATTGGATTTGCAATATTTTATTTTTCATCTTTAAGCAATCCTCCAGAGCCTTTTATTTTAAAAACTCCAGACTACATAAAGCATTTTTCTGAGTATGCATTGTTTAGTTTCTTTGTCTTAAGAGCTTTCAAAAATACCGATATTTTTAAGAAAGATTTCAGCTTGTTCACTTTAGCTTTTATTATTTTGTTTGGAATAAGCGATGAAATATTTCAGGCTTTTACTCCGGGAAGGTTTTCTAGTTTATTTGACATTGGAGTAGATACTTTTGCATCTTTATTTTTGATTTCTATAAAGAGCTTAATATTTTAAGCTTTAATCTAAATTGAAGTTATAAAAATGTATTTAAAGGCTTTTTTCTTTTCATTTAGAATGGTAGAAGAAGAAACATTCATAATGGTGTCTTTAGAAGAACAAAAATCCAAAGAATTGGCTCAAGTTATTAGCAACGACACCAGTAGAAAAATCCTGGCGTCTTTAGGAAAAAAAGAGTCAACAGAGACAGAGCTTTCTAAACAATTAAACATTCCTCTTTCAACAGTTCATTATAATATGAAGCAATTAACAAAGACTGGATTAGTGCAGGCAAAGGAGTTTGTATATAGTGAAAAAGGAAAAGAAGTCAATATTTATTCTATAGTAAAAAAATTGATTGTAATAGCTCCAAGTGGAAATGATTTTAAATCAAGTCTGAAAACTTTGTTGTCAATCTCTTTAATTAGCCTTGGGGCTGCTTTTATAATTCAATTAACATCAAATTTTTTTATAAAACAACCCACAATAGAAGCTGCCAAGGTAGGAATTTCGCAGGGGGCTGAAATTTCTTCTCTTTCTAATAATATAAATTCTACAGTCCAGAATATTGTGATGCCTAACTATGGTGTTTGGTTTTTCCTTGGAGCAATATTTGCTGTTTTGCTGTTTTTGTTTTTCATGGTTTTGAGAAAAAAATAGATATCTAGCAAAACATTTATATATAAAAATAGATTTTTCTAATTGAATGATTAAGATTTTTAATGATATTGAAGAGTTTAAAAAAGAGGTTTCATCGCTAAATCTTGATTTCAACATAGACACAATTCTTAACTTGGACTTTTCCTTCTTTGAAAACTATGAAAAATATACTTTAATCAACATTCCAGACTATGACATCTTTAATTCGGAAAATTTATTGTTGACCTCTAAAAATTATACTTTGCTGTATTCAAATAAAAATTTCAATAACTACATAAAGATATTCAAACAGGTTCTAAAAAAGCCGTACGGAGAAAGCACTGTAATTACCCTGCTGCTACTAAAAAATGTCCTGAAAAATTATTCCCAGGAGTTTGAGAAGATAAGAGATGAGATGAACAGGCTTGATCTAGATCCTGTTCTTGAAAAAGTAGAGGAATCTGGCAGGGCATTAAGAAGGTTGACTGACAGATTTGAGGAATTGGTTCAGTTGGTCATAATACTTAAAGAAAGAGCAATCAAGGAATTTAATACATCATTGATACCATTCGACTATGATATGTTGACAGCAGAATCAAAATATTGGCTTGAGAGATGCAGAAGCCATATTTACAGGATATCTTCCTTAAGAACAAAAGCTGAGATGAAATCAAACAGGGAACTTAATGCCACAATTACAAGGCTTACGGTGATAATGACTTTTTTGACCATAGTAAGTATAGTCGTAAGCGTGCCTGGAACTATTGGGGCAATTTTCGGAATTCCCGCCCTATCTGATGCTTATTTTAAGCCTAATACAACAAACTTGATTTTAACATTGATAGCAGCAACATTATTATCAGTTATACTTGGTTTTTGGTACTGGAAATCTTTAAAATTAATGCACAAATAAATAGAAGAAATTCAAACATCTAGCCTATTTATCCTTGATTGAATGTCTTTTATTTCTTGTTCTAATTTCTCTTCATCTGTCAGACGATGTTCAACCTTAATTTCTGGCTCAGGTTCTTTCTTTTGGTAGTCTATATTCATTCTTATTTTTGCTTTTAATTTTTGGGCCTGCTCTTGGTTTAATACTGCTCTTTGGTCTAATAATTTGGCTTTCCTTATGTCTTCCTGGACCTTGCTGATAACAGGCAGGTCTTTATTTCTCAGTTTTTTAGTCAATAATTCTACTTCCTTAAACACTTTGCTGAGTTCCCTGTATCTTTCCATTTTGGCATGCTTGATTGACCTGAAAGATTCATAGTCTCTTAAAAGTTGTGTTGTATCAATCGCCGTCCTTAGAATTTCTTTTCTCAAAGATAGAGGAGAATCAACTTTAAAGTACATAACGGTCTTATGTTCCTTATTCTTATTTCTCTCTTTTTGTTTCATGCTTAATTTTCAAAAAGTTGCTTATCTACCATTAATAGCTTCTCTTTAACGGTTGCCAAGTCCCTTTTCCATTGTTCTAGCTGCTGTTCTTCTTCATTTCTGATTTTGTTAAGCTCTTCTAGAATTCTGTCAGCCTCTTTTAATTTGGATTTTATCTTGTCTAAGGTGTAAACCGCATCCTCATAATCATCAATCTTTACAAACAAAGGCTTTTCTTCATGGAAAACAGTTCTAGTCTCTTCCCGCCTTGTAAATGGTCTTTCATCGAGTTGAGGCACTTCAATTTTTGGTATTAAAGGCTTTTCAAGCAAAGACTCGTAGCTAGTTTTCCTCTCCGGAATTTTAAATTCATCCATCTTCTTTGGCTCTTCATGCTTCATGCTTTCCTTGATGTCAAAGTTCATGTCAGAAGATTGGCTTTCAAAGCTAGGAAATTCAGGAAATTTAATATCATGATCAAAGGTAGCAGGAAAATCTGGTAAGTCTTTTATCGCCTCTTTTTCTTTTGATTTTTTCTTTCCAAAGAATGCCATTTAAGCACCCCCGTTTTAAAAAAAACGGTTTTTATACTTATTAAATCTTTCTTATTATTCAGCAGTGTTGAAAGTTATTTTAAGAAGTTAATCTTCCTTTTATAAACAAAAAATTTTTAAATAGACCTTCCTAGATAAGTATATATAAAAAATGACTATTAATGAAACCGTGATGGATGATCTTCTAAAGGAAGTTGCCGGACCAGATACCGTGGCATTAGTCCACTACATAAAAGGAAAGATTAATGTTTCTGAATTCAAGATAGCTGAAAAACTAGAGACTAATGTAAATCAAGTAAGGAATATGCTTTATAGATTGAATCAATACAATCTTGTTTCTTCAATAAGGAAGAAGGACAAGAAAAAAGGATGGTATATCTATTACTGGACTTTCCACAACAATGAAGCGCAATCCCTGATATTAACGCTAAAAAAGCGGAAAATTGAACAATTAAAGCATCGCTTAGAAGAAGAATCTATGATCCATTATTTTGCATGTCCTGATGGGCACTTAAGCATGAGATTTGAAGATGCTATGGAGCAAAACTTTAAATGCCCTGAATGTGGAAAACTCCTAAAAGAGGAAGACAACAAAAGAACTCTGGACAACATAAGAAAAAAGATAAGCCAACTTGAGGAAGAATAATTCTTTAAGGTAATATGAAGTTAAAAAATCCTGTCCAAACCTTATACCCATCTAATGGTGGGATTGGCAGCATATTAAAAATAAATAACATCATATTAATCTGTTTTGTCAATGCTAATGCTATAACAGATCTTGTACTAAGTTTTTTCTTATTTTTTAGTAAATACCAGCTTCCAAGCCATAAGACTAAGTTCACAAAAGGGCCTGCAAATGCAACTGAAGTCAGTTCAAGACTAGAGCTTATTCCGCTTATTTCTACATAGCCTGGAGCAAGAATAAGAAAAGGTGAACTAATCAATTTAAGTAAAAATCCTATTCCTAAACCAAACCAGAATATCTTAAAAACCGCATCCATACCAAACAAGAGAGCCAAAAACTTATGACTTAGTTCATGTAGTACAACGCCTGGAGCAGCTACAAGCATCGTGAATTTAATAGCTTCCCAATCAAAAAATCTTTTTTTCTCATATCTAGAAAGCACCTCATCTTTATTGGAAATTCTGGTCTCTATTGGAATATAACCAGAAAATATAAATCCAACTACAAATGTTGTTATCAGTAAATAAATTACTTCTAAGAATGTTATAATAGCCATGCTTCTTTAATCTGGGTTTTGTTTAAAAACATTTCTAAATATATTATACTTACATATTAAGTAATATAGAAAGATTTATAAGTAAAATAACTTACATAGTAAGTATTAATTTGCTAAAAAGAGGCAACTATTATTAAAAAGCATATTAAGAATAGTGATATTAATGCATATTTGAATAGCCTAAACTCTGCTGATAAGGATTTAATTCTAAAATTTTTAATTGAGCAATTCAAAAAAGAACATAGGTTAACAGACCAGGGTATAGTAAAAGCACTAGAAAAATACAAAAAAGAAATCCTTATTCCTGTTTCAATCTTCTCAAAGACCTTAAGCACATTAGAAACTATAGTAAAGTATCTCAAAGAAAATCAAAATTTGAGGTTTAATTCGATAGCGAAAATCCTTAACAGAGACCAGAGAACAATATGGACCACTTATAAAAATTCTACAAAAAAGTTCCCTGGCCGATTAAGGGATGAAGAATCTTTATTCCTAATACCAATTTCTACAATTTCCAATAGAAAATTCTCATCTTTAGAAGCTGTCGTAGCTTATCTTCACGAAAATTTTAGGCTTAATTTTTCTGAGATTTCAAAGTTGTTGAAACGAGATCAGAGGACGATATGGACTGTATATTCAAGGTATAAAACGAAGTATGAGAAGTAAAAATAAATACTGGAACAAGAAGGGGGCAAGCCCATTAATAGCTACAGTAATATTGATAGGATTAGCAATTGCTCTTTCGATTTCAATATTCACATTTACATCCAGCAACTTATCAGACATACAAAAGATTACAGAAAAACAAATTATAAGTAGTGAGCTTATAGACTTTGAAATAAAGAGGACTATAACTACAAGCAATAATATTAAGCTATTAATTGCGAACAACGGTCCAAAGACAATATCCAACTTCGACGTAAGCATAATTACTAACAAAAATATTTTGGTTGTGAGAAGTCCTGGCATTGAGCCATTTTCAACTAAATGGATAGAATCCAATATATCAATCAAAGAAAATGTTTCATCTGTAAAAGTAACTCCATTAACAACTCAGAATGAAATAAAATATGTGCATGAATTAAGCAAAGAAACTTCTTTTAATATTGAAAATAATATAATCTCAATAGACCAGGATAGTGATGGGTGCTTAGATAATCTGGATTTCAATAGAACAGATTATTGCCCTGTATCAACATGCTCATTAGACTTAAGAAATGGATGCTCAAATAGATGCCAGCATATCAAGTGTAATGTAAATGAGCAATGCGATTCTGGAGTTTGTAAGCCAACTACATTAGAAGAACAGAACTTTACCTTGACAAATGAGACAGAGCAAGATACCCAATTAGAAGCAGAAATCAACAAGCCAGTAAAATGGATCAAAAAAATAAGATTAAAAGAGCCAGGTATTGCAAAAATTGAGTTAAGGAAAGAAGCAACTAATATAATAGTAAAAGAAGAAAGAGATACAATTCTAGACATTAGTGATAGAATAAATAAAACAAAGTCAGAAAACGGGACTGAAATTTTAGTAAATTATATAGTCCAGAACTTAACCATAGAATATGAAACACCAGCTCCATTATTGTATGAAACTAATCTAAGCTCTTATTCAAAACTCATCACAGTTTCAAGTGATGTTCATTATACTAATGTTATTTCCTATATAGACTTGCCTAAAGAAGCATCTGAAAATGGTGTAAGGCTCTACTGGATAAATAATGGAGCGAAACAATTAGTAAAAGATTTAACATATATTGACCTGAACAATAACAGCTTAGTTGACAGAATAAAGTGGATAGTCCCAAGATTAAGCAATCAGACATACGAGCTTTCTATTAGCATATTAAATCCAGTCGAATATCTGAGAAACAATGATACCTGGATAGTGAAGCTTAACACTACAGGCATAGCAGACTTAATTATTAGTTCTTTAAATGCTGACTGGGAAGAAATACAGCTAGATAATATTGATACTATAGATGAAATGAAATTTATAAATATTAGTTGCAGTGGGGTTTTGTTGCATGGCAGATTGAAAATTGTAGATATAAACAATGTAACTTATGATTACATTAATCTAACTGAAAATGATAGTATAAAACCAACTAAATTTTTAGTACAAGACTATAATTGTGATGGAATAGGAGAATTTGCTAACTTGATGAATATTGCTGGTTATGCTACATTAAACTTTACATTTGGAGGTATTACTGAATATGCCTATGATCCAAATTCAAATACAGCAACATGTTCAGGAGACATACAACCTTCTGGCAAGGGAGAATGGAACATTACTCAAATCACTCAATGTGAGAATGGCACTATAATAATGGATGCTAATCTAAGCATTAGAGATGGTGGAGCTTTAACATTAAGAAATGTAACTTTATTATTCAACTCATCTTTAGGACATGGTGCTGTATTATTAAAAGTAGCTGGTAATGGTAATTTAACTATAACGGATTTTGATGGGGCACTAGTTGAAAGAGGAGCAACTAGAAACTCTAATAATAAATCTAATGTCAGCACATTTTTTCCAACTAACAGAACAACCTTAACTGCATATCCTAATTCCAGAGTAATAATAAAAAATACCATTATAGAAAACATGGGATGGGCAGCAGCTCCAATTGAAGCATCTGGCATCACTCTTTATTCTCCAGCTTTAATAAGCAATGCAACATTTAGTACAAATTCTACTAGTTTTAGTCCAACTTCTAGTGGTTTCTTAAATATAGCTGGTAATTATACAAATTTAAGCAGTAGTTTTATTGTGCCATCTGTATATGATATCTTTGCAGTTACCATATCAAGAAATTTCTCTAATGCTACTACCGATAGAGTCTATAATACAATTATAGAATATTCAAATTTTACTACAATAGGTAATCATAGATTTTTTATAATTAATGCAACTTTAAGCAGAGGACTTAAATTAATGCATAATAATTTTTTAAGTGCCACTACTAATGATAATTGTTGCACATTTTTAAGAATTAGTGGGGGGTCTGAATTAAGCTATATTTATAATAATAGTTTTATATCAAGAGGAGAAAGTCCTGTAAGAGCAATATTGGAATTTGATGGCGATTCATCATTTGTCAATAATCCTAATATAACTTTTACAGATAATAAATTAAGTGTCTCTAGGTTATTGCATAAAGCAGTAATATTTCATACAGATGCCAATTATACAATAAACTTCATTAACAATACCTTTAATTTTAGCAGAGTAAATTTTGAGAATATTATAGCGGGAGGCTTAATAGTTCAATGGTATGCAGATATAAATCTCACTTATGCAAATGGATCAGTAGCTCCTGATGTAAATGTAACTCTATACAATGCAACAGGAAATTTCTTCCATTCATTCTTATCAGAACCAGATGGAATTACTAGGATTAACGTAACTGAGAGATTTATTAATGGAAATAATTATAGCTCATTATACAATAATTATACTATAACTGCAAATGTATCACAAAGAAACTTTAATAATTTCAGTGGACAATTAAACCTTACAAAAATAAATCCAGAATCAGCTGATACGCCATTATTGATGTATAATATAACTCTTCTGTCTATATCTCAAGGTCTACAAACTGCAGCATGTTCTGGAAATTCGCTTCCACCTATAGATGGAGATGGAGAGTGGAACATTAC
>ORJL010583936.1_pt1 | contig 13603 bp, 11 predicted proteins | sample 1779941 | NCBI WGS metagenome assembly ORJL01 (sample SAMEA104232317, study PRJEB22302) | groundwater metagenome | biome: forest; feature: aquifer; material: groundwater | place: USA | collected 2011-08-07 | depth 5.8 m
GTTCCTTCTGCGCGGACAAATTTCTCTCTTGGACAACAGTAAAGCTCTTCTTGTCCAGCAGGTATAGGCCAGGCAATCCCCCTCTTTCTCCTAGCAGAAGCATCCTCTCCCCGTCGAATTGGACAAGAGAATGCGCTACGGGAAACCCGTCATCCAAATCCGTCTTTACCGTCAACCGGCGGTTGCGAAAGTCCGCCTTCACCACCGCATTCGCTATGGGCAAGAAGCTGTCGGTAACACTGAGATACCAAAGGATGCCATCAGAGTCCACCACTGGTACGGCAGGTCTTGTCTGATTGTAGTGACCTACCTTACCAAGATTTGCAGGGTTGCTGTTCACTCCAACCAATGGAGCCCACGGTAGCGATGGATCATAGATAAAAGGGACCGAGTCGGGATAGCCAAGGCCATAGATGAGGCCATTGCTGCCCAGGGCTAGATCAGTGACCTCCCCCTGCGCAGCCGGGATAGCCTGCTCCAATAGAGCTACTTCTCCCGCCTTTGGGTCGAAACGGAAAAGGTTAGAGATGGTCATGTATCCAGCGCCATAGACCAGGCCATCCTGCCCAACGGTCAACGTCGTAATATCAGCGGGAGAGATGTTTGGGGCAGAAATCCTGCCCTCCTGCATCTCTCCTTGGGGCAACGCCACCCTGGCAAAGCTCTTTTGCCCTTCCAGCCAGCCTATCAATTCCTCCTTGTTCCCCAGACCCAGAACTTGGAAGTTCTTCATATCTACTCGACCTAGAAGCAGGATGGTCTGCCTTATTGGGTCTACCTGATAGTAATCTTTGGTAGCCTGATTGTAATAGAGATGAGCAATAGCGGGGCCACCTTGGTGGAAGTCGTGACGGCTATCGCTGGCGGCATTAAGGTCCACCGGCCTCAATTTCTCGAAAAGACGGGTTGCTTCATCGGTTGGGCAGCAAGGTGCATCAAGAGGCTCCAGTGTTACAGGGTCCACACGTTTCTTGAGGAAGGTACCATCTTCTTTCGTTAGAATGAGGTAGAAGCTGTCGCCCCACACGTCCCAACTCTCCAACCTCCAACCGGGAAATTCGTCCAAGCTGCGCTCACCCATGCCTTTCCTAACGTCGTACCACCCGTCGAATCTTGGGTATTCACGCCAGAACCATATCCTGCCTGTGGGGTCCACGGACTCCACGCCACCATAGTTTTGCGGGCGTCTGTCAGTAAACGGAATTACTTCCCATTCTTTACTCACGAGGTCTATCTTCAAAATACCGTCAAAGCCCTTTATTGCCGCCCCAGGGGTGCTGAGGATTGTATAAGCGTACCTTCCGTCTGTTGCAATCTGGTGAAGCCAAGCACCAGTAGGAACGTAGAACACCTGCTCAATGTGCTGAGTTGCAGGATCGTAAAGAAAGACTTGGGGGTCTAAGGAAGCTCCCAAGATGAACCTGTTCAATAGACTGGAATAAGCATAGGACCTCGCCTCAATAGACCCAGGCACCGTTATGGAATCAAGCCTCCCGTTGCTGAGATTGTATTTATAAAAGACGAATTGATCGCCTGGCTGGGAGTGATATCGTTCAATAGTTGAAAAGTGGATTTCAGGCTCATTTAGTGGAGAGACCATGTGAAGGAATGCTGTTCTGGTCACATCCTGGTAAATGGGAAAGTCATGAGCTCTAAGAAAGTGTCCTTGACTGCGGGACGTGGGACCTTTGAGGATCCTTATCTCAAGCCGCAATTCCTGGGACTTGCTATTCTGCAGGAGGGCCATGGCCCTCAAGACTGTATCGCTTGTTACTGTTAATGGTCGCGACCAGGACCTGCGCCCCGGCCCTAGGGGGTCGCTCCCGTCCAGCGTGTAGTAGATTGTCGCATTGGGAGTCGACTCTAGGTGAACCGTTTGGGGCACATTGTATGAACCGGAGTAGGAGGTGCTGACCAAGACAGGAGCTGGCACCATACCCCCTCTATTGGCTGGGGGCACCTCGGTCCCGACCTTACCGGGGCTGGCGGAAGGTGTGCCAGATGGTACGTGCGGAGCCGGTTTCCCCCCGCTGCAAGCCAAGAAGAGCGCGAAGATAGCGATGCCAGCCGCGATTCTTCTCATGTGTGGCGCCAACGATCTGCCTGTACCCCGAACCTAGATTCAAAATCCTTCCGTTTCCCCACCAATCTACGGGACTCGGGTCAAGAGCTTCAATTCGCGCAGCGATCCCACCTTGGTCGGGTGACGACCCTGGGAATCTGTTATTGGACTTCCGTTGAAATCGTCAAGGTAGCCTCCCGATCCTGCGGCATGCTTCATCCAAATCCGCATCGGTCTTGGCAAAACAAAACCGGATCAGGTCGGCGCCACCTGCCCCATGGAAAAACGCATCACCGGGTACGCATGCCACCCCGGTTTTGGACAATAGATACATCGCCTTGTCCTTGCTGCTAGAACCCGGAAGCCGAGAGGCATCGGCAAGGACATAATAGGAACCTTGCGGGACAAACGGTTTCAGGTGTGCCTTCTCCAAGGCGTTGCAGATCTTACCCCGCTTCTCAGCATACGTGGTGCAAAGCTCGGAGTAGTACTCAGGCCCCAGCGCCGCCAACCCTCGGGCTACCCCCATTTGCAGCGGCGCCGGCGCGCAAACGTACACCAAATCGCTCATGTACCCGATCATCTGCGCCCAGCGTGCGTCGCTAACGCTATAGCCGATTCGCCAACCGGTAATGCTCAAGGTTTTGGAGAAACCTGAAATGGTGATGGTGCGGCCAGCCATCCCAGGCAAGGAGCCAGGGCTAATATGCCGCAGACCATCGTAGACGAAATACTCGTAGATTTCATCGGTGAATACGAAAAGATCGTGCCGCACTGCCAGGTCAGCGATGCACTGCAACTCAGCGCGACTGAACACCTTACCCGTGGGGTTGTTGGGCGTGCAGACCAGAATACCCCTGGTCTTGGAGGTGACTCTGCTGGCTAGCTCCTCCGGGTCAAAGCTCCAATCAGGCGGTCGCATAGTGACGTAGGTGGGAACTGCTCCGGTGGCCAGCAAAGTGCTGAGGTGGTAGCCATAGTAGGGTTCAAAGACAATCACCTCATCCCCTGGGTTCAAAAGCGCCAAACATGCGCAATAAAGGGCGCCGGTTGAGCCTGCGCTCACCGTAATCTCGGTTTCAGGATCGGCTATGATGCCGTTGGAGTTACGCATTTTCCGGGCAATTGCCTGGCGCAACTCAGGTAAGCCATCAAAGCGAGTGTAGGTATTTATCCCTTCATCCATCGCCCGCTGCGCTTCTCGGCGCACTGGGAGGGGGACCTCGGTATCGCACACGCCTTGAGCCAAGTTGATGCCGCCGACCTTGTCACATTCAATGGACATGGCACGTATTTCTGACTGAATGACCCATTCGGCCCTTTTGCTTACGGACAGCAAGAGAGGACCTCCTTTTTCAATGACTTTACACTTGGTTGATTTTGACGATCAAGCCCAATAACCCATCGCTAATACCCCGCACGTAACTTCCCCTTAGAGGTGTTGTTGTCCCTCCCCTGAAGGGAAGGGACAGAGGGGGTGAAGCATCCCTCAAAACTACCTAATTCGGTTGTCGGAACTCACCAAGCCTTTCCCTAATAGGCCGGAGTCGGAATCTGTGTTGCCGTTATCTCGTGAAAGCCTGGCGAATAGCTTCCACAGTCAAATCAACCTGCTCGTAGGTCGTCTCAGCGCTCATGGGGAGAGAGATGACTTCCTGGCAGATAAGCTCAGTCTCAGGCAAATGCGGGTCCTCCAGGGCCAGGCCGGCGTGCTGCCACATGGGCTTCGGCCAATGCACCAGCGTTTCTACTCCCTGCGCCTGCAAATACTCCCGTAGCTTGTTTCGCTGCCGGGTCCGCACCACGTAGTTCTGAAAGATGTCAAAGTGCTCCCTTTCGCTAAAATGGGGTAGTTGCAAATCTCCAATGCCGCTAAGTCCTTCACGGTAGTACGTAGCGATCTGGCGACGATGCTCTATCCACTGAGGAAGGTAGCGCAACTTTACATCCAGCACTGCTGCCTGCACATTGTCCAGAAGCGCGGTGTATCCGTGGTAATGGTACTCGCCAGTTTCCCGGTCTTCGCCATTGTAACGCAGACGACCAACCATGGTGGCAATGTCAGGGTCATTGGTGGTGACGGCTCCGCCGTCACCGAACCCTCCCAGTACCTTGAACGGATAGAAACTAAAACATCCCGTCGTGCCAAAAGACCCCGCTCGCTTTCCTCCGAAGCTGGCGCCCAGCGCCTGGGCCGCGTCCTCCACTACCGCAAGCCCATGCTTAGCAGCAATATCCATGATGCGGTCCATGTCACAGACCCGCCCATTAAGGTGGACCGGGATCACCGCTTTAGTTCTCGGTGTGATGGCCGCCTCAAACAGGTCGGGGGCCATGTTGTAGTCCTTCTGCACGTCAACCAGGACCGGCTTGGCCCCGCAATGGACGATGGCCGACACCGTGGCTACAAAAGTATGCCCTACGGTGATAACTTCATCCCCGGGCCCGACGTTGGCCGCCAACAGAGAGAAATGGAGGGCATGGTAGCCGCTGTTCACTCCAACGGCGAACTTCACGCCTACAAAGGATGCCAGGTTTGCCTCGAAGTCCCGCAACTGTTGCCGCAGGACCAGGTCTCCCTTGGAAAGGCAATCTGTAATGGCAGCGTCAATCTCGGGTTTCAGCCGGCTGTAATGTTCCCTGGGATCAACGAAAGGGACTTTATAAGCCATGGATGTCTCTCCTCCTTAGGAATGGTTCTGTAGGAGCCTGTTCACGGCGAGGACGATGTCCTCAGCTTTCGGATAATACGCAGCCTCCAAAGGCCTGCTCATCGGAGCGGGTACGTCCGGCAATGCCACACGTACGACGGGCGCCCGCAAGGCGGCGTGGGCTTCGGAAGCCACAAGTGCGGCGATTTCAGACCCGACCCCTCCGGTCAGCCATCCACCGTCTGCGGTGATCAACCGTCCGGTCTTTCGCACGGATGCTAAAATAGTTTCCTTATCCAGTGGTCGGAGAGAGCGCAAGTCTATGACCTCTACGCCGACCCCCTGTTTTCTTAGCGCCACTGCTGCGTTGGTAGCCTCCCGTGCCATGAAGGAAGTAGCCACTATCGTGGCGTCGCCCCCTTCGCAACGCACCGCCGCTTTGCCAATGGGGATGGTGTAAGGTTCTTCGGGAACCTCTCCCATGTCTTCATACAGCCAGCGGTCATCTATGTAAAGCACCGGGTTGTCATCCTGAATGCTGGACATCAACAGGCCTTTGGCATCATAAGGGGTGCTGGGCATAACCACCTTCAACCCCGGCACATGCATGAACCAGGCATGCACGCTCTGGGAATGCTGGGCTGCCTGCTCACCGCCGCGATTTATGGTGGCGCGTATTGTTAGTGGAGCGCATACCTGGCCCCCTGACATATAAAACCAGTTGGCAGCCTGGTTTACGATTTGGTCCACTGCCAACAGCATGAAATCCATCCGGGGATGAAAGACCACCGGGCGCATACCGGCCAGGGCCGCTCCCAGGGCAGCTCCAGTGGCGGCGTTCTCCGAGACTGGAGAATCAATGACCCGATGCCGGCCGAAGTCCTTGTCCAGGTCCTGCATACTTGTGCCGGCGTACCAAGGACTCCACACTCCCTGGCCGATAATGAAGACGCGCTCATCCATCGCCAGCATTTGTGCGAAGCCTTCCCTAATGGCCTGGGCATAGCTAATTTTTCGCGACATCATCGGCCATATTCCCCTGCGGCCTTGAATACGTACCAACCCAATTCTCCGGTATCGGGGTAAGGCGCCGCCCTTGCCCCGGCTATAGCATCCTCAACTTCCTTATTGGCCTCTTGAACTTCGGTGTCCAAATCTTTGAGCTCGGTCCCACGATCTAGCAACCATGCTCGGAGCCTAGGAATTGGATCTCTGTCAAGCCATTCCTTCAGCTCATCTTTGCGCTTCACACCCACATCCATGTCCATGGCCGGTCCGACGTGTCCGCGCCACCTGTACGTTCTGCACTCCAGAAAAGTCGGGCCAGCCCCCCTTCGGGCGCGCTCTACCGCCTCCATTGAGGCTTGGTAAACCGCGATGGCGTCATTACCGTCCACACGCTGCCCGTGCATGCCGTGGGCCTCCGCGCTTTGCGCGAGGTTGTCTTTGGCACGCCGCTCCAGCAAGTGCAGGTGGCTGGAATAGAAATTGTTCTCACAAACGAAGATCACTGGCAACCCCCGGCTCGCCGCCAGGTTCATGGACTCGTGGAATGTGCCTTCTTCCATTGCCCCGTCCCCGAAGAAGGACACACTTACCCGCCCATCACCCCGCAGTTGAGATGCCATGGCCGCACCCACTGCAATGGGGATCGTCGCCGCCACTATGGGCACTGTGCCGAGGATTCGAACCTCCGGGGCAACCAAGTGCATAGAGCCCCCGCGGCCGCGGGAGCAGCCAGTAGCCTTTCCGTACAGCTCGTTCATTAGCTTCTCCATATCCCCACCCTTTGCCAGGTAATGGCCGTGGGAGCGGTGCCCCCCAAATACGTAATCCTCCTTCCCCAATGCCGCGCATACCCCCGCAGCCACCGCCTCTTGTCCGGTGCAAAGATGGGTGGGGCATAGAATCTCTCGGTCCACTAACAAGTCCGCTACTCGCTCCTCAAATTGGCGGATCCTTACCATCGTGTCGTACATCTGGCGCAGGGTTTCAGTAGAGACTGCGCTAACTACCTCTTTATGCATTTCCGTTTTCCTCGTTCGCACTCATACCGACCTACTGGTGTGCTGCAGAACAGCACCATGCTTATCCACGTCCCCTGCCTTTGGTTTCTGCAAGGCTAGCTGGACTTTTTGGGCGCCTTGTTAGCCGATTTCGCAAATATGCGGTCAATCAGATGGGACTTGAAGGTCATCGCCATAATTCGGATGTCCACCCCAATAGAGTGTTTTCTTACATATTCCAGTTCCAACCGATGCTTTTCGGGCCAGATCTTCTCCATGTAGGCCTTCTCTGGGTCTACATTACCGGCGAGTACAGCGCCTTCGTCGCGAACCCAGATCGTAGCCCAGTCGGTGATCCCTGGCCGCACAGTCAGAATGGTCTTCTCTTCCTCAGTGAACAGTGCAACATACTGGGGAACTTCCGGCCGCGGCCCGACAATGCTCATGTCCCCCTTCAGGACATTGATGAATTGTGGCAGCTCGTCCAAGTTGTACCGGCGTAGTCTCCTGCCTATCTTGGTGATCCGAGGATCGTCACCAGATGTGGAAGGCCCTCCGATCCGATCCGCATTGACCACCATGGTTCGGAACTTGAGCATTCTGAATTGCCGGCCGTGCTTCCCAACCCTGACTCCACGGTAGAACATCGGCCCCTTAGAGTCCAGCTTGATTCTGATGCAGATCAGGACAAAGAGGGGCGAAGCAACAAGCAAGATTGCAGCAGCAAAAAGGATGTCAATAATCCTTTTGAGAACCGCATCAATCACGAGGAACCTCCTCCATCCTTATCTTGGTGGGGCCGTCCCAGCCATTGCCTAGATGCCAGCACTTTCCCCAGGCCGACGAGAGACCCAAGCCCATAGGCAGCATGACGTACGAAGAACACCAACGGTAGTAGCATTAAATACGTGCCGACTCCTTTTGTCAAAGCGATGTGGCCCGCCGACACCAGGTTGGCGAGTAAGTACGCGCTGACGATAGCGACTAGGACCCAAAAGAAAATGGGTAGGACCAGTGCTAGTAACCCGGAAACCAAGAGTCCCGAGATGAACATAAGGGGTACCAAGTGTCTAATCCGAAACATGGTGCTTCCAAATGCCAAGGGGTACGTCGCCCACACCCCATCGATGAAATTGTGACCCCACAAATGCCCCACGCCAGAGCCGGGATAATAGTGAGTGACAATGTCAGGCACCATCAAAATTCGCCCCCCGGCTCTCTTCAGGCGCACGTTAAAATCCATATCCGAGCTTCGGACTAAAGACTCGTCAAAGAGCCCGATACGCTCAAAAGTCTTTTTGGAGTAACAGCCTCCAAACACTGTATCTACCCATTTAGGCTTCCTAGAACCCGTTCTATAAGTTGCATTGCCGGCACCGAATGGGTGAGACCTAGACAGCGCTATGGCTTTGCCGAGGCCGCTTCCGTCTTGGACCTCGGGGATCGAAGTTCCACCTACGTTATCCGCTTGAAATTCTGCCTGGAATTGGATGCACATAGACAGGTAGTCTTGGGCGTAGGTAGCATGCGCACCCATTATCACGACGAATTCGCCCTTAGCCTGTTCAATGCCACGGTTAACTGCAGATGGGAAGACTCTCTTTACATTATCAATCAATCTAATATTTGGGTCGTGAACGGCATAAGCGTTAACTATTTCCCGTGAGGTGTCAGTACTCATGCCGTCTACAACGAGGATCTCTCGCTTAGCCTTTGGGTAGTCGTTTGCGATGATTGAATCAAGGCAACGACTAATAAACTTTTCCTCGTTGCGACAAGTCACTATCACCGAGATGAACGGGACTTCTATCACAATCTACCCTTTCACAATCAGGCGCAGCGCGCCTAACGACGTTGGAATCATTGACTGAACCTGTGCCTTAGCAGGCTGCGGAAAAAGGGGAGTGCAGAGGGGCAAAGCCCCTTTGACGGGAGTCTGAGGGTGTCCCTCAAATACAAATTCTTCCCTCTTCCTGGTCAGAGCTTGTCCTTGAGCGTAGCGAAGGAAAGGGGGCCAGGGGGGTGGTCGGAGGAGTTTTTCAGCACCCTGTTAGGACACTGCTTGGCCTGAGAACCGAATCTTCCTTCTCACTTAGCCTCGTCCATCTCATAGGGACACCTGATCCTTCTTCAAAACCGTGGTCTGTTGCCCAACAAGGACGGGACAGGTCAGTTGAACAAGGGAGTATAGGGAGGGGGCATGTTTTGAAAGAAAACGACCAACGGGGGGCACCAAAGCGCCCCGAAAGGTCCGGCAAATCGTCGTCTGAGAGCCGCACTCAAAAAGCGCCTTTATTCTCTTCTTGGACAAGCCCAGGTATTCTGAGTTTCCTGGTTTTGAGTACCTCCAATCAACCAAAAGAATGTAGCCTTGCGGCTTAAGGACTCGCAGCATCTCTTTGGCGACCCTAGAGGCCAACTCTTGGTCGGTCATCTGGATGAACATCGTTGACTCAAAGACAATGTCAAATCTTGCATCGGGGTACATCATAGCGGATGCATCGCCGCAAGAGAAATTGACGTTAGGAAACCTCCCTCGTGCCTCCTCAATCCGCTCGCCGAGGCGATCTATGCCGTAGATAGAAGAGGGTTTGCAGCCGAGGCGCAGGAAGTTGAGGACACTTCCACCGTTGCCGCACCCCACATCAAGAATCTCAGCGGATTGCACGTCAACCTGCAATGAGCCAAGCGCTCGGATGATTGACACATCAAAGGCCATGCTCTGGTAGAGTGTTTCAGGGTTGCGAAGCAGGTCGTTGCGAAGCGGGCTTTGTTGGAGGGAATACCGATCGTACGGAGTCATTGCCGCTGCGCGATGTTTGTCGTGTTCTTCCACACTTACCCTCGGTCTGTGGCGATTATTACTTGGTGATTATCCCTTGCATCCAAGTGTGAGGGGAGTCATGCTAGGGAAAAGTCGCCCTGTGTTGTTCAAAGGCTACTACCATGCAGTGGTTTGCGTCTCTGCGAGATAACCTCTGGCATTGGTTTACCACTCTCCCTGAGTTTTGGCAAATGTCTGTGGCATTTGCATCAGCGGTTATCCTCTAAGTGGCCCTTCTCAAAGCCTCGGCGAACTGGTGGGCTATGTGCGCAATGGGGTTGGTGGCGCACATGGTTTTATTGGCGCAGATATGGCCCACGCTTTCATGCTGATGCCCCGTGTTCAATGAAGCTACCTACCGGGCCATTGTTCATGTAGGCCTACGCAATAGGGCTGCTTGGCCCGCTGAAGCCAAGTGGTTTCAAGCCATCATAGACCCGTTCCAGAAACCGTCGGGGGTTCGGCAGTTGGTAATGAGATATAATGGGCCTATCGGGGATTTTGGTAGGACACGAATAGAACATTTGACCATTGAGACAGCACTATGGTCGCTTTCGCCTTGAACGACGCAATGCCAGTCCTTACGCCTTGGGGGCGAGCTCTCGTATGGTACGGGCCGGATTGCCGGCTACCACAGTGTGGGGTGGCACATCCCTGGTAACCACACTCCCCGCCCCGACCATTGCACCCTCGCCAATGGTGATGTCGCAAAGAATTATGGAACCACTACCAATAGAGGCCCCTCTCTTGACAATGGTGGGCCGGAGTTCCCAGTCCGCTTCCGTCTGAAGCTCACCTCCGGCACCAGTTGCCCTGGGGTATCGGTCGTTGATAAAAATGACACCGTGACCAATAAAAACGCCTTCCTCTATGGTTACACCCTCACAGATGAACGTGTGGGTGGATACCTTGCAGTTCTTGCCTACCTTCGCGCCCTTCTGTATCTCCACGAAGGTCCCTATCTTGGTGTTGTCTCCAATCTCACAGCCATAGAGATTAACGAAGTCGTATATGACGACGTTTTCACCCAGCTTGACATCGGGAGCAATGGACTGATGCTTGCTTCTACTCATAGGGGAATTGGCACCCCGCCCCTCAACATGGACTGAACGGCCGCCTCTATCACCCTCACCACCTTCAGTCCCTGGCGACCGTCTGCAAGAGGGGTCCGCTTCAATTTGATGGAGTCAATGAAATCCCGGCACATCAACTCCAGAGGCTCGGTCTGGTCCACCTTGGGCGCATACATATCCCCCTCTCTTCTCTCCGACAGAAGCCTCCGGCGCCCGCCTTCTATGTTGAACTCAACCCCCTTATCATATACTTTGACCTGATGGTCTGCCTCCAGATGGTCGTACTCCAGCAGCTTCTTGCTGCCTCCGATCAGCATCTTCCTCATTTTCACAGGGGAGAGCCAGCTAAAATGAAAGTGTACGAGCAGGTCTGTGTCGAACCGCAGGGTCACGTAGGCCAGGTCTGCCGCCTCTGCACCGTAACTCACATGGCTTATCCCCGTGGCGGACACCGTCCTGGGCGTTGCGTCAACAATATAGTCAACTATGGATAGGTCGTGAGGAGCCAGGTCCCACACCACATTTACGTCGTTCTGGAATGCCCCTAAGTTTATTCGGACCGAATCTACATACCATAGCTCTCCGAGCTCTCCACCCTTTATCAGCTCCCGAATTGTGCGCACTGGCCCCGAATACACGAAGGTATGATCCACCATAAGGCTAAGCTTGTTCTTATCGGCCAACTCCACCAGGTCAGAGGCGTCCCTGCTGTTCCCAGCCAAAGGCTTTTCCACCAAAACGTGCTTGCCCTCCTCCAGTCCTTTCCTTGCCAATTCATAGTGGGTCCGTGGAGGAGTTGCCACCGCTACCGCATCAATATCTGTCCGGGAAAGCACTGTCAGAGCGTCCTGGGTGACCTCCACGGCAGGGTAGTTTCTCACCACCATGTCCAGTCTCCGCCGGTCCATGTCGGCCACAACAGCTACCTGGCAGTCAGGAAATTTTTGGAGGTTCCTGACCAAGTTTGGACCCCAATATCCGTAGCCTAGTACCGCAACACGCAGCATGGTCATCTCTTTGCTCGGCTCATAGCCAGGCAGCTTTCCAGCGCGTGGACGACGTAGTCCACCTTCTCCATCTCCATGCCCGCATACATAGGGAGGGAGAGCATCTGCGCGGAATTTTCCTCCGAACACGGGAAGGCACCTTTAGCATACCCTAGATAAGAGAATGCTTCCGTTAGATGCACCGGCTCAGGGTAATGAATCCCAGTGGCGACGCCCTGTGCTTCCAGTCCCACCTTTACCTCGTCTCGCCTTGCCGAGAGGAAGCGGACAACGTAAAGGTGGAACACGTGCGTTGCGTCCTCTATCACCATAGGAGAAACCACTCCTGGTAGCTTCTCCAGCAATTCGGTGTAATGGTGGGCAACCTGCTGCCTTAGTGCATTCCACTGGTCCAGATATCGGAGACTAACAGTGAGGACTGCGGCCTGGACTGTATCCAGTCGGCTGTTATAGCCAGCCCAGCGGTGCTCGTACTTTCGCACACTACCGTGATCCCTAAGACACCTGACCCGGAAGGCTGTCTCATCGTTACTGGTCACAACGGCACCTGCGTCCCCCCAAGCCCCCAGATTCTTGGAGGGGTAGAAACTGAAGCATGCCACATCCCCCAGGGAGCCTGCCCGCCGTCCCTGGTAAGACGCTCCACTGGCCTGGGCCGCGTCTTCCACAACGAAGAGGTGGTGCTCTCTAGCCAGGGCGAGGATGGGGGCCATGTCTGCCGGTTGCCCAAACAAATGCACTGGTATGATGGCCCGGGTCTGCGAGGTGATTTTTTCCTCAATCTTGGTTGTGGCGATATTGTAGGTTAAAGGGTCACAGTCTACCAGCACAGGCCTAGCGCCCACATGCACTATGGCCTCCAGGGTAGCTACGAAGGTGTTGGCCGCCGTGATAACTTCATCGCCAGGCCCTATCTCTAAAGCCCGCAGGGCAAGCATGAGGGCGTCAGTACCGCTGTTCACACCCACCGCATGCCTGGCTCCACAATACCCAGCGAACGCCTCCTCAAACTCGGCAACCACATCACCCAAAATGAACTTGGAACCACTGACAATTTCCGACAGGCGTGTAAACGCCTCTTCTTTGATCAGGTCGTTCTGAAAGGTAAGATCTACAAATGGAACCCGCGTGCGCATCTGCATATTGGTCTTCAACCCGCCTTTGAGGCCTTGGGGATCAGCCTCTCCTCTAGTCGTCGGCCTGCCTCCAGCCACTCCCGAGCTTTTATGGCATTGGACTGCTTAATGACTTCCAAAAAGGGCGAGGGCCGAATGGTCTCCAGGAGTTCAATATTGGGCATGACACAGTGCCCACCTATGAAGCCAGGTTGGAAAATAACTGAAGGCAGATAGTCTACTTCTTCAGTGAGTTGCATAACCTCGTTGTAGTCCAAGCCCAGTTTCTTGCAGTACCTCTCCACCTCCTGGGCCCAGGCTATAAGCAGGCCGAAATAGGTGGTCTCCTGTAGCTTAGCCAGCTCCAAGGCCTCCGGGGAACTAAAAGATTTCACCCGCATTCCCGCTCGGCTGAGGTGATCAGTGGCCTGCTGCAATGGCTCTTGCTTGATTGCTGATACGTACTTGGTAAATGAAAGAATGTCCTTCACCATTGCGGAGTGCTTGCCTCTAACCGCGCTATATGCCACTGGTTGGTGGGAGCGGTACTCCACCGCCCTGGTCGTTCCTGGAGGTACAGTGGTGTGGATAACGGTCAACGCGGGCCCATATTGAGAGATGTAGTCGATCGTCGTACCTACGAAGTCAGCACCCCTATAAGGATAACAAATATGCATCACGCCCACCGGCTCGGACAGGTTCAAGGGATCAATGTCTTTGGTCACGACCCGGTACACGCTACTTAAGATCTCGGCCATAGGCTTGCCCACCTCTCCCTGGCCGACCACTAATACAGTTTCTGTCTCCATCCTCTTCACTGCCCTCCTACTTTGGCGACAATGATGATAGCATAGTCTCCATCCTA
>ORJL011728541.1_pt1 | contig 13603 bp, 10 predicted proteins | sample 1779941 | NCBI WGS metagenome assembly ORJL01 (sample SAMEA104232317, study PRJEB22302) | groundwater metagenome | biome: forest; feature: aquifer; material: groundwater | place: USA | collected 2011-08-07 | depth 5.8 m
CCTTCCCGAGTTCAGGCGAAACAACGACGGTTGAAGAACCTCCCGTCGTTCTTGAAGAAACTCGCGGGGATAACGCTTTTAAGCCGATACTCCGCCGTCTTTCCGCTACGCCGGTTGCCGGCGCCGTTGCCGGCGGAAAAGACACGACTGCCATCATTCGCTACGTTGATACCGCTACGGGGAATGTCTTTGAAATCCCTCCGTCCGGAGGTGAAGCCAAACGGCTCACCAACACCACCATTCCCAAAGTGTACGAGGCGCTCTGGAACAAAACCGGAAATGGCGTGATTCTCCGCTACCTCAAAGACGACGAGGAAACTATTCAGACCTTCTCCGCGCGACTCAAGAGCGGTACCGGCGGAACCGAGGGGGAACTGCAGGGAGTGTTTCTTCCGGCTAATATTCTTGACTTGACGCTTTCTCCGAACACCGAAGAAATTTTCTATACGCGAGAGGAGAATGGGGGAGTAGCGGGTGTCCGCGCGCTCTTCGCCGGAAGCGGACGCGCGGAAATCTGGCGCTCTCCCGTACGCGAGTGGCTCGCCTCGTGGCCGACCACCAACTCCATCATCCTCACCACCAAGCCGTCCGTGCTTGCGGAGGGCGTGTCTCTGCTTATAGACCGTTCTTCCGGAGCGCAACAGGTACTCCTGCGTGAGATTAGAGGGTTAACCGTACTCCCGAGCCCGAAGGCGAAAAAACTGCTCTACAGCGCGAGTACCGACTCGGGTATTACCCTGTCTTTGTACACTATCGCGAAAAAAAGTTCACAACCTCTCTCGCTCGCGACGCTCCCCGAAAAGTGCGTCTGGACTGCCGATGAAAAATCAGTTCTGTGCGGTATTCCTACTTCAATCGAGGGAGGGAGTTATCCCGACAGCTGGTACCAGGGGGTTGTGTCGTTTTCGGACGCGGTGTGGAGTATCTCGGCGGATACCGGAAACACTTCTCTTGTTTTAGAGTTAAACTCGGAAGCCGCGCAGCCCCTTGATGTGGTTCGGCCGTTTCTTTCTCCGGATGAAAAGTTTCTCATCTTTCTCAACAAAACCGACGGCTCGTTGTGGAGTCTTCAATTGAAAGAATAGCTTCTAGCTGTCAGGTGCTAGGTGCTAGCTTGGTAGAGCGACTGAAGGGATTTCTATTTTTAAACTAGAAGCTATCAGCTAAAAGCTAACAGCTTCTCCGGTGTATTTTATCACCACCCTCCTCCGTTCTCCGTCGCCCACGGACTCGGTCTTCAGATCCTTCGCGTCCTGAAAATGCGAGTGGATAATCATTCGCTCATAGGAGGACATGGGCTCAAGTTCCATATTTGTCTTGAACGAGCGAGCGCGCTCTCCCATAACCTTCGCGACTTGTAGTAGATTCTCCTTCGCCGCCTTTTGATACTCGTTTACATCTATTGAAAACTCAAGGTCCTCTGCTCCTCGCTTGGCGGAAATCTTCTTAATGAGATGATTAAACGCAAATAGGTGGCTCCCTTTGGAACCGATGAGCAAGCTGGAATCCGGACTCTTAACCGAAAAACACTGACGCCCGTCTATTTCGCCAACCGAAACCGCGTCGGCCTTTATGTTCATGGCGGAAAGCATTTCCTCAATGAGTTTTTTGATGTCGTCGGGAGTCATAGTGTCTAGCTTATAGCTGTTAGCTTCTAGCTTTTAGAAGGGCGGGTTTTCATTCTAGCAGCTATAAGCTATAAGCTTTTTGTCCCCGTGGGGTGGGTTAAATGTCCGCTTTTGGCAAACTTTCGTCGTAAAAACAGCTCCTGACCCACCGCGAACAGATTACTAGTTATAAAATAAAGCGCAACTGCCCCCGAAACCGCGTACGACACGAACGCCATAAAAATCGGAAGGAAATACTTCATCTGCATCTGCATACCGCGAGCCAGGTCGTCTTGAAACGAGGGTGAAGCGGACTTCGGCTGGAGTGGTGGCATGGCGAAACGAGCTTGTAAAAACTGGCTGATTCCGGCAAGTATCGCCAGGAGAAGACTCTTTCCCCCCATATCAATACCGAGAAAATGCATGTCCGGAGTCGCGGAGACCGATACGAAAGAATAGAGAAGCGAGGTGTCTACCGCCGGCAATCCCCCCCGATAGAATACATAGTACAGAGCGATGACAATGGGTATCTGCACGAAAATCGGAAAGATTCCGGCAAACGGATTGATTCCGTTTTCGCGATAAAACTTGAGTATTTCCTGACCCTGCGCCTGTTTGTCGTTTTTAAAACGCTCCTTGATTCGGTTAATCTCCGCTTCGTGCGCCTTCATTTCAAGCTGGAATTTGGATGCCTTTTGCGACAAGGGAAACAGCAGGAGCTTTACGAGAAGCGTCAGCACGATAACCGCCGCGCCAACCGAAGCGCCGGGAAACAGACCTATCAAAAAAATAAGCCCGTTGTAGAGGGGTATATAGAAGACTGTCTTAAGTAACGCGAGCACCTGTCCATTCTAGCGCAAAAAAACGGGCTTGTTAAGCTCGTGCTTCTTCCTTCTTCGTCTTCTGCGTCTTCTTCGTCTTCTGCTTTGGTATAGTATTTAGCCACGATCGTGGCTAAATACTATAATCGGATTATGCTCCAACAAGACTTCTCTTCTCGCCAAAATGGCGTAATAGTTTCCTCGAGTAGATCCCGGAGTTTGGATCTTCTATTTTGCATGTGATTCCAGTAAGGTAGACATTACGAGCAATGAGTGAAGTTCTTCTCGGAGAGAACCAAAAGAAAGGGCAGATATGCCTTGTTTAGCCGAAACAGACGCTACGACGCCTGATGAGAGAGTGGGATGCCATCCGCGAAGTAACACATACACTTGTCGGCGAAAACGGTTTCTGTCCACGGCCTTTTTTAAGATCGCTTTTGATGAGACCGCCGCGAATCGTGCCGGAGAATCCTTTGTTTTCGCTACCCGTAGAATAAGGTGAGGGGAGTGGAACACCGAAGATCTCCGAAACTGTTTGAAGTCGGCGGAACGGAGACGATGAGGTCTAGGCAGCATGACAAAATTCGAAATCCTAATATCGAAATCCGAAACAATATCTAATAGAAACCCAAAACCGAATTCAATTACATCTGTGGTTTTTAGGTATTGTAATTTTGGATTTGTTTCGCCTGCCCGCCCGAAGCTTCCGGGAGCAGGCGGGAATTTAGAAATTCGTGCTTCGTATTTAGACCGACCGGCTTACGGTCAGCTTTTTCCGTCCTTTAGCGCGCCGTCTTGAAAGCGCTTTTCTTCCTCCTGGCGAAGCCATCCGCGATCTAAAACCGTGAGTCTTAGCCCTCTTTTTCCTTTTTGGCCGATAGGTGAAGCTCATAAAAACAATCGTTAACTTTTAAGTTTTTGTTTGTAACTTGCACTAGTAAAAAATTCTTGACTTTATCATTCAGTTATTCAGTGATTTGTTATGCGTTATCTACTGTTCACACTCTATCCCCATCTTATTAACATATCCATCTACTTTTTACAAGTTTTGCATTTCTTTTATAAGTATATACTAATACGACGAAATGGCTACTGACGAATTACGCTTTCCTTTTTTCTTCCTCGGTGAATTTTTGTTTAATTTTCTACACTCATGTTGATTGATACTAAAAACCTGTGGGAAGGAGCCCTTACGGAAATTGAGCTCTCAATTTCAAAGGCTAATTTTACCACTTGGTTTAAGGATACCTTTATACTCAAAATAGAAGACGGCATCGTGTGTGTGTCCGTCCCCAACGCGTTCGTGAAGGATTGGTTGTTGAATAAGTACCACAAATTCATCCTCCGTTCTCTCCGCAATCGGTTTGAGCAGGTCCGAGCGCTGGAATACTTCGTTACACGGGAGGAAGGACACAAAAAGGAGTCTATGGCTCAAAAACTGGCTCAAACATTCACTTCCGAGCTCCCTCTCCAAGAGTACTACGTGGACAAAGAGAGTAATCTCAACCCCCGATACACGTTTGAAACATTCGTAGTGGGTCCCTTTAACGAACTCGCGCACGCGGCGGCACAGGCCATCATAAAAAAGCCCGGTATCACGTATAATCCGTTGTTTGTGTACGGAAACACAGGACACGGGAAGACCCACCTCCTCCAAGCGATAGGAAACCACATCAAGACTATCTATCAAGGACAGCGTATGTTCTATGTTTCGTCGGAGAAGTTCTCCCAGGATTACATTAACGCGGTGCAGAATAACAAGGTAAGTGGCTTCAAGGACAAGTACCGCCAGTACGACTGCCTCATCATGGACGATATCCAGTTCTTTTCAAATAAAGAGAAAAGCCAGGAGGAACTGTTTCATTTGTTTAACGATCTCTACGCACACAACAAGCAGATTATCTTTTCATCCGACAAGCATCCAAATTTTATCCAAAATCTTGAGGAGCGTCTCAAATCCCGCTTTGCGGCGGGAATGATTGTTGATATTTCGGCTCCGGATCGCGAATCGCGAATCGCGATACTCAAAAATAAGGCTTTATTCCTCAAATTTAACCTTACCGCGGAGGTCGCTGAGTTTATCGCCACCACGATTGAGGGAAACATTAGGGAGTTGGAGGGGATTCTGAACTCAATTGTTATGCAAACCCAAGTGAAAGGTAAGGAACTTGGCGTGCTTGAGGTTAAAAATATCCTCCGAAACACCTTTAAACCGAAAAAAGCCCTTTCTATAAAGGACATCACTAAAGTAGTGGCGGATTTCTACAATATTGAAGAAAACCACATCTACGAAAAAACAAGACGAAAGGAAGTGGTAAAACCGAGACAGTTGGTGATGTATATTTTACGAGAAGATTGCCGTGTGTCATACCCGCTCATCGGACAGAAACTAGGGGGGAGAGACCACACTACCGTTATCCACTCGTGTGAAAAAATAAAAAATGAAATCAAAGAAGATCCTCACCTTCTCCAAGAAATAAATCAGATTAGAGCGTTCCTGTAAAATAACTGTGGATAAGCAACTGGGTTAGCGGGGATAAAATGTTGAAAAAACACAGTCGTACCGAAAAAAAGAAAAATCAATCACACTATCCACCACCATTATCCCCACCAAACACACAAACATTCTTTAATAAACCCTTATAAATAACCGGATTCCTCTCTTTTCCACCTATACACAGGTATAATAGTAGTAGTATCTTTTCTTATAGATATAAAAGAAGTAGGTGGGGATTACCAGTAAAAATAACACAATGAAACTAGAAGCTATAAAAGAAAAACTTCAAAAAATCATCGGACACGCGGAACGACTTGCCGGGAAACATCTTTCGTTACCAATCCTCTCCCACCTTCTTCTTGTTGTAAAAAACGGCTCGCTTACGGTTCGTTCCACGAACCTTGATATGGGGATCGAGTGTACACTTCCGGTTAAAGTTGAAAGAGAAGGGTCGGTCGCTGTTCCCGCAAATGTGTTGAGTTCCCTTATTTCAAACCTTCCGAATATTAAGAATGTATTTCTTGAAGAAAAAGATGGGAAACTTCTTGTTGGGTCGGCTATTTCAAAGTCGGTTATTCACACCAGTTCAAGTGATGATTTTCCGACTATTCCTCGGTTACAAGGGGACTCGATTACCATTGACCCGCAAATTCTTGTTAAAGGGTTTCGGTCGGTACAATACGCTGGGGCTCTCGGAAATCTGAAACCCGAGCTGGGGAGTGTGTATATGTACAACGACGATAAAGATCTTGTTTTTGTGGCAACCGACTCTTTCCGCCTTGCCGAAAAGAGAATTTCATTAAAAAAAGAATTATCCATACCACCACTACTTATCCCTATAAAAAACACCGTGGAACTTACACGATTACTGGAAGAGGAAAAAGAAGAGGTAAGAGTGTACGCGGGTAAAGGGCAGATTTCTATTGAAACATCGGGATTTTACGTTACCTCTCGTTTGGTGGAAGGGAGCTTCCCCGATTATCGGCAGATTATTCCGAAAGATGCCGCTACCGAAGCGGTGGTGCTTAAAGAAGACCTTGTAAATGCGTTTAAGGTTGCGACATTGTTTTCGGATAAGTTTAACCACATCAAAATTTCCGTGGACCCGAAGAAAAAGCAGTTTGAACTGACCACGAGGAATGGCGACGTGGGAGAGAATAACGTCTCTCTTCCATCAGCGCTCACCGGATCTTCTTTTGAGGGGAACTTCAACCATCGGTACGTGAGCGACTGTTTAAGTGTGTTATCGGGAGACAGTGCGCTGTTTCGTTTCTCTGGAGATGGCCGTCCGCTCCTCATTCAAGGGGTTGGCGACGCGACATTCCGATATTTGGTGATGCCGATGAACCGGTGAGAAACAGAATGACACACAACCGATGACTGAATAACAGAATCACTTTTTTGTCATTCAGTGACCGTGAAGTTTGTCGTCGCTTCTCCTTTATTCCCCAAGATATCGTAGGCAACCACCTTTACCTCGTTTACCTCGGCAAGTTCCGGAATTTCGGAAAGAGAGATTTTTATTTCAAACGGCGATTTTTCATCCGAACCCGCGAAGAAGTTGTTTACGAAAAAATGAACTTTTGAAACAGGAAATGAGCCAACCGCAACGGTTTTAATGGAAAGCTGACTTTCTTTTGTGAGCACTTCTCCTTGAGCGGGGTTTAAAAGCGAAACCTTCGGAGATAAGGATGGGCTGTGGAGGTCGTCAAACTGTGACGGCATAACCGTTTCCGATTGGTCGGCGTATCCATTTTCCGTAGCCCACTTTCGCACCGCGTACTCCCAGCGCGGGAATTGCATATCGCTTTCAGGAGCGCTTACGCGAGTTACCTTTGGGTTGTTCTTGTCTATCCAGTAGAGAATGGAGTGGACGCTTTGAACCGCCCGCTCTTCTTTGAGCGACGGAGGAGTAAACTCGGTGGCGAGCTTTCCGGATAGTTTGTCCACGAAGTAGGTTTTATTTCCTTGCCACACACCACGCAGGATTGGGGGAAACAGAGAGGTGTCCACTTCCTCGGGTTTCCGGAACGATTCGGATGGAAGTCGTTTGAGCGCCTCTTTCATAAACTCATTCCACATCGGAGCGACAATGTACGCGGCAACCTTCTTTTGCATCGGGCGGTTATCGTTGTTCCCTGCCCATGCGCCGACGGAAATGTTCGGCGTGTAGCCGATGATCCATGCGTCGCGGTAGTCGTTCGTGGTGCCGGTTTTCGCCGCGACATCTCGGTTGGGGAAATAGAGAGGAGAGGTTGCTCCGAATGCCGGTGCGCGCGCCTTATTATCGGAGAGCATATCCGTTATTTGAAGGGCGACATTTTCTTCCAACACCGATTCTTCGCGATTGATGTTCTCTTCAAGAATCGTGCCGTCCTTCTTTTCTATTCGCAGTATGCCGGCGGGTTCTCGTCGTACGCCCTCCGCGGCGAATACTCCGTACGCGCTCGTCAGGTCAAGCAACTTAACCTCTCCGCCTCCCAGCACCAAGGTGAGCCCGTAACGGCCGGGGTCGGCAAGAGTTCCGATTCCCATTTCTTTCGCCAGACGCAGGGAGTCGGGGAGTCCCGCGAGGTATAGTACCTTTACCGCGGGGATGTTGACCGACTGAGCGAGCGCGTCTCTGAATGAAATAGGTCCGTGGTATTTCCCGTCGTAATTCACGGGACGATAGCACTTGTCTTCGTTGCCGGTAATCAGTGGTGTTCCGTCGGGGTTGCACTCGGTGGAGAATTCTGTAGGAAGGTCAAATACGACTGTCTCGGGAGTGTACCCTTCACGCAACGCCTGCGCGTACACGAACGGTTTGAACGCAGAACCGGGTTGGCGGAAAGCGATCGTGGCGTTGAAGTTTCCCTGAATGTCTTTATCAAAGTAATCGCGCGAACCTACCATGACCAGAATTTGTCCCGTCTTCGGGTCAAGGGCGAGAATCGCCGCGTTTTCCGCGTCAAATTTTTCTTTATTCGCGAGGGCGTATTTTTTTACGATATCCTCCGCGATCTTTTGGAGTTCGTAGTCAAGCGTGGTAACCACCGTAAGCCCCTGCTCTTCAAGCATCGCTCGTCCATACTTTTCTTCCAAGTACTGCTGGATGAAAATGGTGAAGTGGGGGGCAAGAATGCCGGTATCGGAGTGCGGTTTGAAGGTCACCGTTTCTTTTTTTGCCTGTTCGTATTCTTCGGGTGTAATGAAGTTATTTTCAAGCATTTGCGCGAGTACCAGATTTTTTCTGTTCTCAAGCGCGTCGCGATGATTTCCGTATGGCGAGTAGTAAGTGGGAGCGTTCGGGAGAGCCGAGAGGTAGGCGGACTCGGCGATAGAAAGCTCTCTCGCGCTTTTTCCGAGAAAAGTACGCGACGCTTCCTCAATACCGTACACCTGTCCCCCGTAGGGGACCTCGTTCAGGTAGAGCGCGAGAATTTCCTCTTTGTTCATGGTTTGCTCAAGTTTGATCGCGAGCACCCACTCTTTCAGTTTTCGGGAAAGTTTCTTTTTGGAGGTGAGGAGAGAATTTTTGACTACCTGTTGGGTAATGGTTGACCCGCCCTGACCGCCCAGTAGATCTCCCTTAAGGAGATTTGAAAGCACCGCGCGAAGCACCGCCTTCGGACGGACTCCGTGGTGGCTGAAAAATTCATTATCCTCAATCGCGACGGTTGCGTTTTTGATGTTGAGAGAGATGTCGCTCCACGACACCACGGTTCGCTTTGCTCCGCCGTGGAGGTCGTAAAGAAGCACTTCACCCGTTCGGTCGTAGATTTTTGTGGATTCCGCTACCTTTCGTTCGTTAAAAGCGGAAAGGTCCGGCAGTTTCCATGTCGCTACCCACAAGACGAGCACCCCTGTTCCCACAAGTCCACCCGAAAGCAGGAGGAGGAGTACACCGCGGAGTATTCTTTTTCGCCACAATCTTTTAAGCATTCCGTCCATCCTAGCACACCGGAACAATCTTTTCATAGTAGATACGCTTAACGAATGTCGCATGTGAATAAGGACAGTTAGTCTACGACTATTCCACCAGGTGTCGCCTCTTACTCTCTTTTCAAGGTCTTTTCCGTGGATCTGAATACCACAAAATCCACAAAATGACCATATGTAAATAACACACGGTCGCGCGCTATTTACATATGGGCTTGTGGTGGAATAAAGGTCGCTGGCATTAGATGTTTCAGCTGTGGTAAAGTTACGGTATGGTTTCAAACCGCGGTACCAAGGTGGACATCGATCCGGCGAAGATACGCGAGGTTATCACGCGCGGAGTTGAGCGACTGTATCCAAGTTCCGAATTTTTGGCGAACAAGCTTGCGAGCGGGAAACAACTCTCGCTGTATTTGGGGGTTGACCCGACCGGCCCCACCCTCCACCTCGGTCATCTGATACCGCTTCTTAAACTGCGTCAGTTTCAAGAGCTCGGACACCGGGTAGTGCTTCTCATCGGCGACTTTACCGGCATGATCGGCGACCCGACCGACAAGAGCGCCACGCGCACACCTCTCACTAAAAAGAAAGTGCTTGAAAACGCGAAAGGGTATCGGGAACAAGCGAGTCGCGTGCTCTCTTTCAGTGGGTCAAATCCGGTGGAACTGCGGTACAATTCGGAATGGCTCGCCACACTGTCGTACGAGGATTTTCATAATCTTGCGTCTCTCGTTACCGTGGAGCAGTTTCTGAAACGCGACATGTTTGAGGCGCGACAAAAAGCAGGAAAACCGATTTACCTGCATGAGTTCGTGTACCCGCTCCTGCAGGGGTACGATAGCGTGGCGCTGAATATAGACGGAGAAGTAGGAGGAAACGATCAGACCTTCAATATGCTGGTAGGACGTGATTTGGTCGGGGCGATTCAAAAGCGCGAGAAATTTGTTCTCGCTCTGAAACTGCTCGCCGATCCGTCCGGCAAGAAAATGGGGAAAACCGAGGGGAATTTGGTGGCGCTTGGTGATGCGCCGAGTGATATGTTCGGGAAAATCATGAGCTGGCCGGACTCCCTTATTATTTCCGGGTTTGAACTGTGCACGACGGTGCCGATGTCGGAGATAGAAAAGTGTAAAAAAGATATTGAGCAGGGCGTGAACCCAAAGGAAATTAAGTTAAAACTGGCGGAGGCGATTGTTTCTCTGCTCCACGACAAAGAAGAAGCGAGAAAGGCGCGTGAAGGATTTGAATCGGCGTTCGGGGAAGGGAAGCCGACCGAGTTCGTAGAAATTTTACTCAACGGGAGTGATGTGGCGAAGGCGCTGTTGGGTAACAACGTAATCACTTCAAAATCCGAGCTACGACGGCTTATCAGCGAAGGAGCGGTTACTAATCTTGATTCAAACAAAAAAGAAGGTGAGTCGTTTTTGAAAACAGCTCCTCCCGGGCGGTATCGCATCGGCAAGCATCGGTTTGTGAGAATACAATAACAAAAAACAAGGGGCACCCTCGTTTCCGAGGGTGCCCCTTGTTTTTCAGACGTCACAGACTATCTACATCATCAAAGGTATCTTCAAGCGTGTCAGGGTCTATATCCTTTTCCTCTTCTCCTTCAGCGCTTTCTTCCGCTGAATTTAATACGTCTTCGTCCATCCCGTTAGAGATAGGAAACGTGTCGCTTGCGCGACGCGGTTCTTATCTATAATTACGCTAATAATTCCTTTCCCTTGAAGTGAAGCGGCACGCTCCATCTCCAGGAATCTAACGCAGGTACCGTTATTGGTAAAGGGTACGAGGTAAGTTGTACCAAATAGATATTCTTTTGCAAGCAAGCCAACCTGTGGATAAAGAGAGAAACACTCTCTAATTTAGTCCGACACTACACGACTCTGCCTCGAGGAATTTTATCTTCTTAATGACGCTTCCCAAATATAGTAATAATTTTTAGGGTCATGCTCCCCTATATCGTTGAGACGATTAAGGACGAGCGGTGTTTCCGATTCATAATAGCCTATTGTTTCCCAAACTGTTTCCATAAGTTTGCGGTAAAAATATCCCCACTCAATCACTTTTCCATTGACATCAACCACTTGCTCTCCCCATAATCCCACCCCACCTTTCCACCAAAATTGGCCGATCGGTTTCGGTAAATTAAAAATAATTACCAAACCATCTTCCTGTTCTGGTTCCGCGACGTTAGGGTATTCTCCCACTTTGAGTCTTGCGGTTTCACCCTCCAGAACGGAGAATTGCGCGAGATTCATCCCCGTCTTTTCCATATAGGCGACAATTTCAGGTGGAACACTGGTTGCATTTTCACGTGATTCTGCAATCAGTTCGTCAAATTTTTCTTTCAGACGCTCTCGCATATCCGTAATAAATTCTTGCGTTATGCCAATGAGCTCCTTCCTGTCAGGGTGTTCAATCTCGACACCTTCAAGTTCATAGACATCATCATAATTTTTCAAACCTTCTGTCTGCCGAAGATTTTTTATTAGATTAGGGTCAACTTGAATACGCCGCTCCTGACTTTCAGATTTCGGTAATAACCTATCATTATCCCCTTTATCGAAAAAAGAAAACTCCTTCATTCCTATTATTATATTAAAATAAGCATAAAGCGCTACATTAGTATGTCACCATTTCTGATCGATGAGTGTTTTTCACAGGCGAAGTAAGTGAGTCCCAAAGCGATGGCGTCGTACTCGTCATCTTCTTTTATTTTCTTGCCGATGGAAATAAGTTTTTCCACCATAAATTTCATTTGCGATTTAGTCCCTCTGCCGTAACCGGTTACCGCCACTTTAGCTTGCAGGGGAGTGAATTCGGTGATGGAAAGTCCGGCCCGAGAAGCTTCATAGATAATGACACCGCGCGCCTCCGCCACCATCAGAGCGGTTTTTTGGTTAGTGGTAAAAAAAAGTTTCTCAATCGCCAGCGTTTTCGGTTTAAATTCATCAATGACTCTTTCAACCTCCTTTCCAAAAGCGCAAAGTCGTTCATGGTGAGCGCTCAAACGCGAGGTTTTGAAACATTCCGAAAACAGCAAAATTTCCCTGCCGGAACTTTTTTCGGTTTTTTCAAGCACGGCAATGCCGATTTTTTCGTAGCCAGGATCCACTGCAATTATCCGCATAATTACAAATTATCGATTATCAATTTCCAATGTTCAAAGGATTTCTTAATCTCAGAATTTTTCAATGTAGTCTTTGGTTGAAAATTGATAATTGAAACTTGAAAATTTCACAAACGCTGAATTCTTATTCAGCGTTTGTGAAGACTTCCTGCACCTCTTCGTACGCTTCAATCGCCTCAACCAATTTCTCCAGCTTTTCAATGTCCGCGTCTTCAAGCGGAACGGTCGTTGTGGCGACCCATCCTCCCATTTTGTTTTCATCCCCTCCTGCCTGAGGAGGGGTGCCGGAGGCGGGGTGGTGGGAGAACGCCCAACTCGCCGCGCCGGGGGAGGCAAGATTACCCCCGTTCTCGGAGAGCAGAAACTTGAGCTCGTTTGACGCGCGGTTGCGACTGTCGGTCAGAACCTCAATCAGCATGGCGACACCCCCTGGTCCGTACGCTTCATAAAGAATGGACTCAAGAGCCGTACCTCCTGCCTCGGTCGCTTTCTTAATGGCGCGCTCAATGTTGTCGTTCGGCATATTTTCCTTTCGCGCCCGTTCAATCGCCGTCCGAAGCCCAGGCGCTTCTCTATTTCCCTTCGCCAGTCTCGCCTCGTTCGTAATGAGCTTCGCGTACCGTGAAAAAACGCGACCCTTCTTCGCATCGGTCTTACCCTTCTTCTCTTTAATCTGTGACCATTTATTGTGTCCGCTCATAGAGATAACTTTTAGCTGGTAGGTTCTAGCTGTTAGTAGTATAGGGGAAATAACGGAAAAAACAAACACAGGGTTTCAATCCTAAAAAATGGCTCAGAATATGGATAAATGGGGGACTGGACAAAAGAAAATAAGAATGTGCTTGACAGGAAAGGTAGGGTATGCTATACTGTACACAGTTAGATTCAGGCGACGGACAAGCACATTACAAATCAATAGTTTAGACAATCTTTAGAGGAGAGAGTCTGCCAAACTATTAATCTTTCTGTCATTCTCGCGTATGCGGGAATCCAGAAACTAATAGTAGTTTTCAGTAGAAGGGCAACTCGTACACCTCTTTAGATATAAAGGGATAGATGAGTTGCCTTTTTCGTTGGAAGAAGTCGGTAGCGAAATGAACAAATTCAATACATTGCATTATCGCCACCGACTTCTCTCAATGACCTATACGAATGAAACAGAGGAGAGAGAATCGGGAAAGCCCCGATTACTAGTTCTTTCAAACATTGTAATGACAACACTCGGAATAAGAATTAACCCGCTTGTTCCGAGAATTGTCCTTGCGACCCGAAGCTGATGTAACAATCAGAAGTAAGGGCGAGAGCAGGGAGGGACATTGAAAACTGAATAAGGTGAATAAAATCGGATGAACAGCAGGCAGATTTCCTGCGGAACGGCGTATGCCGTTCTATATCTGATGGGAAAACACGAAGCGTGAAATACGCTTTGTAATGTTATTCCTCTTCGCCTTGCCGACCGATAGCGTAAAAAACTTCCAGGTCGGCAGAGCAAGAGGGGTCGCAAGGGTTACCCCGATTGTTGTTCATGGTTTACAGAGAGGAGTTGTTCTGGTCGGTTTTCGGCATAAGGGGGCAGATGCATCAGCCCTCGTATGCCGAAAATCGGCACAACAAAAAAATAAAA
>ORJL010226125.1_pt1 | contig 13602 bp, 7 predicted proteins | sample 1779941 | NCBI WGS metagenome assembly ORJL01 (sample SAMEA104232317, study PRJEB22302) | groundwater metagenome | biome: forest; feature: aquifer; material: groundwater | place: USA | collected 2011-08-07 | depth 5.8 m
AAGGAGCTTTAGGTTGTCGGCTACGAGTCGGAGTGTTAGTTCGGTTCGGATGTTTTTTGCTCGCTTGTTTTTGACTGACGCGCCGTAGGCGCGTTTGAGTCGGCTGAAGCCGGTTTCGATTAGTTCGCGTCGGTGGTACGTGCGTGTGCGAAAGCGTCGTGCGTGCTTGAAGCTGTTCTTCACGGAAACTAGTTGACATTTTCCTCCCTAGTTTTTTTGGCGGGTGGTGGGAGTGGATTTCGAACTGAAGAAGCGGCATCTAATTCAAGGAGAGTAATTTTCGGCGTTTGTGCGCTATGCTCGGCATAGCGCCGAAAACTGGTTACGTGGTTGCCACTACAACTTCTTCCGACCCCCACGGCGGCATAGGCTGCGGGAAACAACGATGCTTCGCGTTCAAGCTATAGGAAAAGTGTTACCCAATTTCCGTGAATGACGAGCTGCCGTTGTTAGTCGCCCATGCCGTTAATGATTGCGACTATGTAGAGCGTGCCCGCGTAAGTGCCGCTGGGGTACCCCGTGGGCACGCCTATCTTGTAGTAGTGCGTCTTGTTGCTCTCGTTGCCGGTTGCACCGCCCGCGCCGGTGTAGCTGAAGTTGAGGTCATAGCCGGATATGTCGGGTGCCGTGCCGCTTGAGACGTTGGGCACTCGCACGTAGTCGCTGCCGCCGCCCCCGAGGGTGAAGCTGTACCACTCGTCGCTCGCGTTGATGTCGGGCTTTCCGGAGGATGTGAGGTTGTCGGCCGAGAGCCGGCCGTCAACGAGCACGTTGCCGACGTTCGTCACGTTGACTGCGACGACGGTGGAATTGGCGCCGCCCGACAGGACGGAACCGTAGCCGACGCTTGACTGGTTGAGGATGATTGCCATCGTCTCGGCCACGGTAAGGTTCGTCGCGTTGCTGGCGCTGGAGCCTTGGGTGTCGTTTGCGTAGACGATGCAGCGCCAGGAGTCGGTGGATATGCTCGTGGCCGGGCTGGCGTAGTATTGCACGTCGAAGCTGCAGTTGGAGTGCACGGTGTTGCCGGCGCCGTTCACCAGGTTGCAGGAGTTGTTGGCGTAGCGCAGGAAGTTGCTGGCCGCGCCGCCCTCGCCGGCGCCCGTCTTGTAGAGCGTGGCGTTTGCCTTGGAGACGTCGGCGAAGCCGTTGGCGTCGGTGAACGTGCAGTTGCACCACACCCTCGTAGTGTCGGTCGGGCCGGGGTTCAGCGTCACGCCCTGCGGGCTCACCGTGCAGGTGCTTGCCAGCATCTGCAGGTTGTAGGGCAGCACGATCCACGCCGTTTGGCTGGAGCTGATTGTCGCATTGGTGTTGTTGTAGTTGGCGGTCGCACCCGAAGTGAGGTTGTAGGCCGTGAAGTTGTGGGGCGTGAAGGTGACGTTGACCGTGTTGTTGCCGATGAATTGCGTGACGAGCGACCATTGAGTCGCGCCGTCAGCGCCTGCGACGAGGTTGGACGCCATATAGTTGGGCACTGCGCTTGTCGCGTTCGTGATGTTGACTAGCGCGCCGACAATTGGTGTTGAGTTGGCCCAAGTTACGTTCGCGCGGGCGTACCACTGGACGGTCAGGTTGTTGAACGTGCCGGCGCCCCACGTATTCGCGTTCCTCGAGTGCGTGGTGTTGATGAGCGAGAGGTTCGAGTTGCCGGCGAGCCTTACGTCGGCGTAGTCGGCGGCGCACTGGATGGTGGCGCAAACCTCTATCGTTGAGTTGGCCACCGCGTTTGAGTGCGAGTTCAAGAGGTTCACGCCGGTCTGGTAGGAGCCGATCCACGTGCCGTTCACGAGAGTGCGGTTGGCCGACGAGAGGAAGAGCGAGTGGCCCGTCGAGCCACGGCTGGTGAGGTTGCCTCCGTGCACGCGGCCGTCGGTGTTGCTGAAGTAGTAGAGGGCGTTCGAATCGGCGCCCTTGACGTAGATGTTGTTGAAGCTCGCGTTACCGTTGTTGGAGGCGGCGTCGAAGAGCGCGCCGTGCGCGTTCGTGGCGTACGTGTAGATGTTGTTGGACACGACCGCCGCCGTGGTGCTGGAGGCGAGGTGGGTGCCGTTCGAGCCCGTGCCGCTGGTGTTGACTGTGTTGCTTGTGAGATTCGAGTTCGAAGTTGTCGAGAGGTAGATGCCGTTCGCGGCCGAGCCGGTGGTGTTCACCGAGTTCAGGACCAGTATGCTGGCGTCGATGCCGCCGCCGCCCGTGTTTTCCACGAATATGCCGTGGGCGCCGCTGCCGTTGGTGGAAACGACGTTGTAGCGCATGACGTTGCAGTTCATCAACGCGCCGTCCCCTGCGTTATTCAAGTATATGCCGTGGGAGCTGGAGGAGTTGGTGCGGACGGTGTTGGACTCCAAGACGTTGCTCTGGCTGCCGATATTGATGGTGGTAAGGTAGATGCCGTAGGCCGAAGTGCCGTTGACCGTGACCGTGTTCCTCGCGACGGTGGCCGAGTTCACGTCAAGCAGTTTTATGCCCTCCGCCTTGAAGGTGAGCACGGTGTTGGAGGAAATGTTGCTGGAGGCGCCGCCGTTGAAGGACACCGCCGCAACAGTGCTGTTGGAGACGATTGTGTTGTCGTGCACGGTGATTGCGGCGGTGGAGGCGACTGCATTCGCCGAGTTGTTGGCGAATATAGTGTTTTTGGTTACGTTGTTGTTGGGGTAGTCGACGTTGACGCCCGCCCCCGAGCTGGCGTTTATCCTGATGGTGTTGGATTCGACGACGTTGAACATCGAGCCGCTGTCGATGTAGACGCCGTGGCTGGAATTGACTGTGATGGTGTTCGCGCTCACGTTCGTGTAGTTCGTCGCCCGGAGGTAGACGGCGTATGCGGTCGAGGCGTTGGTGGTGATGGTGTTGGCGAACACGGTGACTGAACTCGAGTTTGAAAGGTTGAGGCCGTAGGCGTTGGCGCTGATGGTGAGGAGCGTGTTCTGGCTGACGTTGACCGAGAAGGTGTTGTTGAGGAAGGCGGCAGCGCCTCCGGGCCCGCTGGTGTTGAGCGTGTTGTTGCTTATGGAGAGGTTCTGCGCCTTGTTCGTAGCCGTGCCGTTGAAGTACACGGCGAAGGAGTTGGATTGCGTGGAGTTCTGGATGAATTTACAGCCGGTCACCGTCACGTTGTCCAGGCCCGCGGAGCTGAAGTTCACGCCGATGCCGGTTCCGCTCTGCGCGTAAAACACGTTGTACCCGCCGCAGTCGAGCGTGACGTTGGGGTCGATGAAGGTAAAGCAGTTGGCGGCTGCAGAGACGTCAGCGCCAAGGGTGTAGAGGGAGTTGAGGCCCCTTTCCTGGCCACGGTAGGGCAGCGGACCGCACTGCTGGGATGTCTGGAGCTGGGTTGTAGTTAGGGTGACGTTGTTGAGGAATGCCGAGTAGTTCTTGCTCGTGGAGTTGAAGGTTGCGCGGTATTGCAGGATGTTTCCGGTCACGGTGTTGAATGTCGCGTTTCCTGCGGAAGAGTCTGCGGTCCAGGCGCTCCAGTTGCCCTCGAACTGCTGGCTGGTGTTGTAGAGGGCGAGCATTTCCGCGTCAGACAAGCTGCGGTTCCAGTACTTGGCGCTGTCGATGTAGCCGGCGACGAAGCCATAGTTGTTTTGCGGGCTTGAAATCTGGTTCCTGATGCACGCCCCTATTGCCAGCTGGTCTGCGGTTATGCTGCCGGGCGCCCATCCTGCTGAGGACAGGTTGAGCGTGCCTTCGGGCCTGCCGTTGAGGAAGAGTTCGGCTTCTGTCCCGTTCTTGCGCAGGCCGACCAGGTTCCAGTTGGGAGTTGCGTTGAAAATGTTGAGCGAGCCGCCGGTCTTTGTTAGCGATGTCACGCCAGAAGAGTTTCTTGCATGCACGCGCAGCTCGCCGGACAAGGCATTTAGCTGCATCCTGCTGCTCGTGGTCGCCCCTTCAGAGATGGACAGGATGCACCGTTCCGAACCGTCGGTGCTCGTGATTTTCGCCCACGCCGTGAGGGTGAAGTTAGTTTGCGTCAGGTTGATGCTCGTTGCCCACAACGGCCGGACGAGCACGAAGTCGTCGGCACCGTCAAATTGCAGGGAGTTGTTGATTATGCCGATGGTGGTGGTGCCCGGCCGCGTGAGGTTGGTGTAGTTCCCAAGCGTGCCGCTGAAGTTGTTGCCGCTCAAGTCAATGGTTTTGCCAGTCTGCGTTTCGTTGTCGCTCGAGTCGCCCAGGTCCCACCAGCCGGTCAGGTTCGTCTCGTTGAAAGTGTAGTTCCGCGCCCTGAAGGCGAGGCTGACGTTGGTGAAGTTGTGGATGAAGCCCGCGTTGCCCCTGCCGCTGGAGTTGTACTCCCACAAGTAGAGCTGCTGGACTTCGGCTGCCGAGAGCGTCCTGTTCCAGACGTGCAGCTCGTCAATCGAGCCGTTGTAGTGCGGGCCCGTGCTGAAGTGCGCGCCGATTTCAAGGTTCCTCGCGTTGCCAAGAAGGTTTCTCGGCAGGCCTCCCGAACCGGCGAGCGAGCCGTTGATGTAAATTTTTCCTTCGCCGTCGTTGTTCCCTGAACCCGTGCCGTTCTGGTAGGTGATTACAACGTGGGCCCATTTGCCGACTTGTATTCTGTTTCCGCTGATGGTCGTGAGGTTTGTCCCGTTGCCCACGATTATTCCGGGTGCTTCGTTGACACTCAAGACAAGGCCGTAGCCGTTGTTGGGCGAGCTCCAATATCGCTCGACAACCGAAGGGCCGGTGTCGTGGTCCGACGTATTCAGCCAAACGGCTAAGGTAAAGTCGGTGACGTTCAGCTTGCCGCTGCTCGGGACGGCCACCCACGAGCCGTTGAGGGTGAGGCACTGGCCAATGAAGCAGTATGACGAGTTGTATAGCGGGGCTTTCGCGCCGGTGCTGGCCAGTACGGCGGAGTTGTTGAAGCGGCTGCTGTCCTTCGAGTCGTTCTCGAAGTGCATGCTCAAAATTATCGTGTCGTTGTTGTTCGCGTCAAGGCCCATTGCCTCGTACCAGCTCCAGTTCGCGTAGTTTATCTGCACCGGCGTTGCAAAGCGCACTGGCGGGCCGTAGTAGGTGGCGGCGCGCGCAGAGTCGAGGCCGAACTGGTTGCACACGCGGCTGTGCGTCGCGTAGACGCTAGCGCTTTGCGTGTTGACCGTGTTGTTGAAGGCGCCGAGCGAGAAGTTGTAGTTTGCCGTGTTGTTGCTGTAGTCGAGCGTGCAGCCGGGGAAGGTGTACAAGTCAGTGGCGTTCATGTTGCCTGTAGTGTCGTTGAAGTAAAAGCGCCAGCGTATGAGCGAGCCGCCGGTCGCGTTGAGGACTTGCGTGGAGTTCGTCACGTTGCTGGTGCCAGACACCAGTGCACCTATGGTGATGTTCTGCAGCGTGCCGTTGCCGTTGTCGAACTCCAAGGTGTAGTTCGCCAATCCTATGTTGTCGGTCACGTTGGCCTGCAAAAGCACGACCATGCCCGCGTCAGTGGTGTTGACGCGCAGGTTCGACCAGCCGGGCGGAGTCGTGTCGGCGGAGTAGCGCACCGTGAGGTAGGGCCGGAATGCGGCAGTTCCGCTCTCACTTGCTTCTATTGCTGCTGTTCTCGCCGAGCCACCACCGGTTGCAGTGTAGTTGACGCCAAGTCCGAACACGTCTTTTCCGGTCAATGCCGCGCCAACGTCAGTCGCCGCCTGCGAGCCTAGGGTGATGTTCTGCATTGCCGTAGCCCTGCACCAGCTGCTATAGTTGTAGGTCGTGCCGTTTCCCATGTCAGTGCGGAAGTCAAGGTTGCCTGCGCTGGTGTCAGCGTAATCGCTGGCGTTGGCGTCAAGCGGTTTTATGGCGCAAAGGCTGCCAGATTGCCCAATGGCTGTTTCAACGTATAGGCTTAGGTTAACTTCGTCAATTGTGGAGCCGTCCGGAATGCTTGTGGTGTTGAAAATAAAGTAGCTGTAGAAGTTGTCGTCCTGGGGCGAGCATGGCGGAAAGCCCGGAAGTATAATAGGCCCAACCCGGACCGTGGCCCCGCCCGTGGCGCGCCTCCAGTCGCCATCGCCCGAGCAGTCGCCCACGTCGCCGTCGCTGGTGTTCGTGAGGTTGACGTAAAGCTGGACCGTGGGGTCGATTGTGACGGGGTATTGGCGCGCCGCGTCGGCTAGCCACGCGGTGTCGGCCCCGACGGTGATTTTCTTTCCGTTGGCCGAAAGCGCCATCGCAACTGCGTCGGAGCGCCTGCCTGCCGCGTCTGTCATGAACGGCGGCATTGCGATGAAGACGGGTGCCGAAGTGGCGCTGTCCCGGAACACTATTGAATTGCCTTGCTGGCCAGCGTCGAGGTTGCGGAGGTTGAGGTTGAAGGCAAACGAGGTTGGCGCCAGGGCCGTCTTGAGGATGATTTCCTCCTTGACGCTTTCGGGCATGCTCGTGTAGGCGAGGTCGGTGTCGGCAAAAGCGTCTGTGTAAGTTGCCTTGCTGCCGTCCACGCTTGCAAGGGCGCCTTCGCGCGCGCCCACGAGCTTGAACTCCACGCGCGCGTCGCCGGTCGCCACCTCGTAGTCGGTGGCGCCTCGCAAGTCTTTCCCGAACCTGCCCTTCACCTTGCCGGCGCGCGTCTCGAACTTGTTGCCGACGGCGTCAAGCTCGTTGTCGATTTCCACTAGCTCGCCGTTTTCCTCGAAGAACTGCGGTGACGAGGAAATTTCCGCGGTCAGGGAACCGTCGTCGTTTTGGAAGTGGCGGGAGAACTTCGTGCGCTTTCCAGGTAGTTCGCGCTCGCGCTTGGCAACCTTCTTGGGCTTTTCTTTCACCAGCTTTTTGGCCAGCTTGCCGCTTGGCTTGAATTCGATAATGTCGGTGGCGTTCCAGTTGCCTGAAGTGTCGTTGGCGTAATAGCGCCAGCGAACGGTGCCTGCTGGAAGCACGACCTTGGCGGCGGCGCTGTAGTTTGCCACGCCCGTCATCCCGGCCCAGCTGTCGTTCGTGAAGTTGCCGCTGCCGTCGTCAAACTCTAGGATGTAGCCCGACAGGCTCGTGTTGTCAACCCAGAAAACGGAGAAGGTGGTGAGGAGCGACTTGTCGTTCTCGGCCGAGGTGTTCTCGAACCACTTGGGCGCTTGGCTGTCAAACGGCGCGGGAGTCGGGGTGGCAGTCGGCGCGGGCGCCGGGGTGAGCACGAGCTTGAGCGCACCAAGCTTGGTTGCGTCAACCGAAAAGAGCGCCACAGGCAGTTGCGTGCTGGCGACGACCTTGAACTTGGTCGGCATTACGGAAATTCCGAGCGCATTGGCGCTTGCAGCGCACTCGGCATTCTGCTTTTGCTCGTTGAACTCGATTCCCGGGCACAAAAGCGTCCAAGTGTTGTCAATCAAGGCGTAGATGTCCACGGTCGCAACTGCGGACTCGCTTTGGAAATAGACTGCCCGAGTGCCCGAGGAAAAGTTGCCTCCCGGAGTGGCAGTTGGCGTCGGGGTGGGCGTTGGTTCCGGAGTTGGCGTCGGCGTGGGCTCTGGAGTTGGCGTTATCTCGGGCGTCGGGGTTTCAGCCGGGCTTGGTTCGGGCGTCGGGGTGGCCGATTCATTGGTTGCGTTTCCGGCCGGCGTCGGGGTTTCAGTGCCGTTGGGAATTGGCGAAACCGGCTCGTTAGTCGCGTTTCCTCCGGGCTGCGAAACCGGTTCTGTTGTCGCTTCCCCAGTTGGCAGCGGGGTTTCGCCAGTTGGTTCGACTGTCGCTTCCCCGGTCGGGACCGGCGTCGCTTCGCCGACGACTTGCACTGCAGAAGCGACTAGCGCGAAGGTGAACGAGCTCCAGTTGTCCGGAGCCTCGCTTGCGTTGAACTCGAGTTCAATCGAAGTCTGGTTTGGGCTTGAAAGCAGCAAGTCGGCCGACAGGCCGTCTTCCTCGTAGACTTGGAGCGTTATCGTGCTTGGAGTCTCGCCGGTGACAACCGCGTTTTGCAGGCCGAGCATGGTCTGGCCGCCGAACCCGCCGAAGAGGACGCCGGTGATTTCCTGGCTCAACAGCCAGCCTAAGAGCACGAGCACGGTGGACACTGCCACTACTGTCGTTAAGGATACTAGCCAGTCTGCCTTCTCCTTCCTACCACTGGTCCTGCCGCTACCAGCGGCTCTAGACGCCTTGCCGTACATGGCACGAAAAGAAGGAAAAAGGCCTTTTAAATACTCGCCGTCGGCGAGCCACTGGAATTTCAGATGCTTTCCAAGACTGCCGCGAGGGCCAGTGCGGCGATGGAGTTGAATAGGAGAAGCCCGATGTCGATTGCAATGAGCTTGAACTGGGGTTTCATGTGGTGCTTGTGCATGAGGGCGACGCTAAGCACGCCCCCCGCAATTGCGGCCATGAAGTATGCGCCGACTTCGAGAAGGCCGTGCGGCAGGATGCGAAGGAACACGCTTAGGAATTCGTTGAAGCCGAACTGCCGGAATTGCTCGCCCACGAAAATGCCGATGACGCTTGCGTTCCAAAGCAGGAGGTAGATCGCGCCGACGCCGTAGATGAAGCTGAAGAAGAACATGAAGAGCAGCACGACTGCGTTGTGCGCAAAGAGCTTCCACGCCAGGCCCGGCTTGATGACGCGGCCGCTCACCTCGTAGATGCGCACGTAATTCTGGCCGCGCTCGCTGACAACCTCGGAGCGCGTTGTCTTGACGAACTCAACTCCAAGGCGCGAGATTTCCTGCTGCTGGGACCCGAACACCGTAGTTCCAATCGAGTCGGGCAAGAACGCGTACCAAAGCATATAGGCGACGAAAGCGCCTGCAAAAAACAGCGAAAAGACTTTCAGGAGCGGCAAGTGGTACTGCCATGCCCGCTTTTGCTCCAGTAGCTCGAGGCGCTTTTCCTCCTCGTCCTCCTCCTTGATGAGGAGCGACAGGATGAGCGGGATTGCGGGCGCGAAGGCGAAAGTGAGCGCCGCGCCTGCCAGGTTCGGCAAGGCGATGTTGATGAGGACCGCGAGGGACACGAAGAGGATTGCAAGGAAGAAAATCAGGCTCGGCTTTTCCCTCGCGTAACTCGGGTCAACAATCTCCTCAAGCATGCTAATGCCCTCTCCGCAAGAATAACTCAAGCCGGGTTAATAAAGAAAACGACGGGCGGCGTAAAGATTTGAACTGGGGCTGCTAGCTTGCCGAAGGCCTTGAAGCGCTCCGCAATTCAGCAATTTTTCTTACTGAACTCGGCCGCAGTGCAAAAAGGTAGTAGGCAAACGAGCCCAGGCCGATGGCCAGAAGAGCCAGCAAGAGCGCCGTTGCCGGCAGGTAATTGGAAAAAATTCCGAAGTAGCCAAATATGAGGAAAGCCAGGCCGACGCAAGTCATCGAAGTGAAAAAGACAAAGAACCGGGATACCGTGGCGGTTTCAAGCGCCCGCAGGGGCAGTTTTTCATTTACCGAGGCCCTGCGCATTTCGCTATCGAATTCCTTTAGGTAAAGTATTGTTGCGATAATGCCAACGGGAGGCATGAAATACATTATTGCTGCGGCAATTAATTTCCCGATGGTGCCCTGCCCAATCCACCAGCGATAGACGCCCACACGAAACCAAAAGCCGGGCGGGCATAAAAATGCGCGCATGGCATGCGCACCCGGGGCAAAAAGTTCCAAGCCTCAGAAGGGGATTGAACCCTCGACCTATCGCTTACGAAGCGATCGCTCTACCGCTGAGCTACTGAGGCACTAGATTGATTAGGCCGGGGGAATTCTCTTAAAGCATTGCGCAAGCGGCCGGGGGCGGGTGGCCGCCCGGCTTTCGGAGCCCCGCGGGGGAAAGGTGCGCGCGGGGGTCAGAGGCGCTTGAATCCCTCTGGCGGGAGGCTGCAGGCGCGGCTGTGGGCTTCGGTGACGATGTCCACGCGGGCGCCGAGCGGTTTTGTCGCGCGGAGGCTCTTTGCAAACGCCTCGACCCGCTCGGGCGTCGCGCAGGCGAGTATCTCGACGCTGCCGTCGGCCATGTTCTTGGCGTAGCCCGTCACGCCGTGCTTTAGCGCACTGTTGTGGCAGTGCGACCTGTAGTTGACGCCCTGGACCCTGCCCTGCACGATGAAAAGCACTTCGATGAACCGGCCGGCCATGCGCCCATCACTCGCCTTGCCAGCGCCGCTCGGGCTTTGCCTTCCTGTGGTAATGGTCGCTGGCCTGGCGCGAGAGTTCCTCAAGAACCTCCTTTACTGACAAGTGCGCGTCCCAAACGTTCTTGTGGCCCGTAGTGTCCGGAGTGCCGGCTGAAATCACGCGGCCCTTGACAAAAAGCCTCGCGCGCACGGCATAGCGCCTCTTTGCGCCCTCCTGCTTGCTCTTGATGTGGATTGAAAGCATGTCGGCCTGCAGCCTATGGCCTTGCTTTTCGAGGAACGCCGCGCCAGTCTCCTCGATGCTCTTACGGATTGCGCGCTCGTCGTCGCGCAGTCCCAGCACGACTACCTTCTCCGGCTCGTCTTCCGGGCAGCAGGGGACCCCGCGGGTTGCAGTCAATCGCCCGCCGCCCCTGCCGTTCTCGACAACAGGCAGGGCGGTGACGTTCTCGCCGCGCATCAGGCGCGCCGCGTCCGCAAGGGAAGAGTCGGGCTTTGCGAGCTTGGGCATGGTGTTCATGATTGCCCGTACCTTCTCGCTCTCGATACCCTCCTCGATGACCGGAGCCCTGTCTGGGCGGAAGCGCTCGCGGTAGTGGGGCACCACCTTGACGGCAAGGTCGAAACTTGAGAGAAATCCGCTGATTCGGCCGGAATCGCCCTCGACAATCACGTGGTAGGCGTTGTTCTCCCGCATCCTTGAGATTGCCTGCGCGAGCGAGTCGTCCTCGGAGACGATGACCGCCGGGTGCATGTACTCGCTAACCTTCTTTCCCTTCACTGCCTGCGTGCCTTCAAGCAGCCCCAGCACGCTTGCGCGCGTGATGCAGCCGGCCAGCTTCTTTCCCCGCATTACCGGCAGCACCCTTGAGTGCGAGTTGAGAAAGTAGTTGACCGCGTCTTCGGCAGTGTTCTTCTCAAGGTTGAAGACCATGGTCTTTTCGGCAACGCCCCTGGCTTTCGTAAGCTCGGCGTCCTCGCGGATGCCGCGAAGCGTGCGGTCGTCAATGACGCCAATCACCTGCTTTTGGTCGTCAATGACTGCAACGCCGTGCGCCCGGGAGCGGCCCATGACGGCAATTGCCCTTGACAGCCTGCTCATGTGCGAAACAACCGGCAGTTCTTCGATGACTTCATCCAGATTCATATTGCACACCCCTCGGTTAGAAGAATTTGAACCATCTCGCCAGGTTGATGAGCAGCAGGGCGAGTATGAAAATGCTTGCCGCGAGCGTCGCGTTGGCCGCCAGGCCCGCGCCCTTCCTCCCAAGCACTGCCGAAAGCTCCTCGTACGCAATGCGGTAGCCGTCGGTAGTGAAGACCGGCAGTATGTTCACGATTGCAAGGGCAAAGCTGAGAAAGGCGGTCAGCCCGATTATTGCCATGATAAATGCCACTGGGGCGTAAAACGGCCGGTAATCGGCAAGCGGCTCGTTCTCGAAGCCGAACGCCGGCGCCTGCGCAAGCGAGATGCCAAGCTTGCCCTCGCTGTTGAGCACGACCTGCCTTTCAACGCCGCTGGTGAGCCTTATGAAGGCCGTCCCCCCCGGCTTCACTTTGGCGAGCTCCGTGCGGGCTTCAACCGTCGTTCTCACTGCAACGCCGCCAATCCCGTCAATCACGTCGCCCTGCGCCAGGATGCCGGCCGACGGCGAGCCTGCAGGCACTTCGTTGACGACAAGCTGCGAAACTTTTTCGGAAAACGCGCGGCCGTCGCCAGTCGTCAGCGAGACTTCCTTGCCGGAAAGCACTGCGGACATCAGCAGCCCCGAACTTCCCTTGGCGCCGTCAACCGCGGTGATGACCGTGCCGGCAGGCAGGGCGGCGGCGAGAGTGGAGTTCGCGCCAATTGAAGTCACTTTCGCGCCTGCAAGCATTGCGGGCGCAATTGCGGAGGCGCCGGCGTAGAGCGCGATGAAAATGAGGAAAAAGACGAAGTTGGACGTCGTGCCGGCAATCAGGATGCGCCGCTTTTTCTCAAGCGCTAGTTTGGAAAACGCGCGCTCGTCGGGCTCTACAAACGCGCCTATTGGGAGAAAACCGAGGAGCAACAGGCCGCTGGAGTGAATCTTGAGGTTGACCACGCGCGCCAAAATGCCGTGCGAAAGCTCGTGGACCGCGACGACGATTGCAAGTGCAATGAGCCCCTCCCAAAGCGGTATGGTGACGCCGGGGACGACGGGCGCCACCGCAGACGGCGCGGTCTTCACCGTCAGGATGCCAAGGGTCGAGTAGGCGAGCGAGATTACGCCAAGGCCAAGGAGGCCGGTCGTCAGCCCAATCGCCAGCGTGAGCGAATTGAGCACCGCGTTTGCCGCAGGAAGGCCCTGCAGCCACCAGTAGAACGCGGCTGAAAGGACGGCGTGGAGCGCCAATTTTTTCCACTCGCGCCGAAAGACGTGGCCGGCAAAAGGCACGCCGTAGCTGATTGTCACGCCAAAGTCGGCAATTGCCTTGGCTGCCTTGGGATGCGCTCGGGCGATGTCGTCCATCATCTTGAGGCCCTTCTTGCTGCGCAGCATCACAACGCCGTACCAGCCTTCGCTGCGCGTGAGCCGCGCGAGCAGCGTGCCGCTGAACGTGAGGTCCGCGAGCACGACTACCGCCTTGAGGAAGTTGTCTGCAGTGCTAAGCGCGGTTGCGAAAAACACCGCGGCGCTGACTGCGACAACCGCCCACGTGGCCGCCTTCTCGTTTCCGGCCATGCGGTACCCGGCCAGGGGTTTTGCGTGCGTCATTTCCGTCCCCTCCTGATTTGCGCCACGTCAGCCAAGGTAAACCCGTCACTGCCTTTGGCGGCCTTTGCAATTGCAGCGCCATGCGCAGCCGATTCGATGACAAGGGTGATGCCAAGCGCCCTCTCCAGCTTGCGGGCCGTCTTCTCGTCCGGCACGCGCTTGCCGCCGATTATCTGGCGCAGGTAATCCGCGTTGATGAACTGCATGCGGGCATAATCGTCGGGCGACTTTCCCATGCGCGTTATGGCGCTCAAGACTATTGGGCCGAACCCGTCGACGACCTCGAATTCCTTTTGCGGAGGCAGCGGCCTGCCTGCCAAAGCGCGCTCTGCCACGGCCTCGCGGCCGTAGGAAACGCAGTTGCCGCAAACGTCAAGCACTGCCCCCTCGACGTAGGCGCGCGTGACAGACAGCCTCCCGCAGATTGCACAATCAGTCAAAACCACTAACCCCCCTGACAACCTATTGGGTTGTATAACCGCGCCAACTTTTATTTAACTATGGTTTTAATACAGGGTTAGGGCGAGAATCGAATGGGCGTAGATATTTCCGGAATACTTGAAAGGCGGGCAATAACTTTTGAAGAGCTGCGCGGAAAGCGCGTGGCAATTGATGCGTTCAACACGATTTACCAGTTCCTTACCATCATCCGCCAGCCTGATGGCACGCCACTGCAGGACTCGCGCGGCCGCATCACATCCCACTTAAGCGGTCTTTTCTACCGCACCAGCAGCATGCTCGAGAAGGGCGTCAGGCCGGTCTACGTTTTTGACGGCACGCCATCACCCCTGAAGGCAAAGACCATAGCCGGGCGGTCTGAGCGAA
>ORJL010984983.1_pt1 | contig 13599 bp, 8 predicted proteins | sample 1779941 | NCBI WGS metagenome assembly ORJL01 (sample SAMEA104232317, study PRJEB22302) | groundwater metagenome | biome: forest; feature: aquifer; material: groundwater | place: USA | collected 2011-08-07 | depth 5.8 m
AAGGCATCGACCGTGCCGGGCTTAAGCTCACGGAACGTGGTGGTGAGCCCCTCGGCAGTCAACCCCTGGTCCATGGTGCCGGTGAGGCTGTAGCCAATCACATTAGGATTGGCGCGAATAGCATTGATGCCGAGCGATCGCTGGCCGGCCATCTTACTGAGGCATTGGCGGAAATAGTCCTCCGGACTGGCGAAGGTGTCCGCCAAATGCCAGCGCTCCCAATCGACGAGAAAGCGATCGAGCCGTTCTCGGTACCAGGTCGCGTCCTCGACCTTCTCCTGGCCCAACTGCTCATAATTACGCGTCACCTTGGCCAGGTCCACCCCGCTGCCAATGCCGTATTCGGAGATGAATACCGGATTGGTTCCGCCCGTCGCTGTGCGCAGTTCCCGGATAATCCCCGCAGTGTGCGGAACCCTTTTGTAGGGATGCTGATCGTTTACCACGTCCTCCCAGTTGGTTGAGCCCGGGTTACTCAGGCTGCCAATGAGGCCTTCGGCTTTCGGCCCGCTGCCACCGATGACTTCACCCAGCGAGTAGGGGGTAAAGGTCGCCGGGTCGGGAGCTGAAGCCGGTTTGAAGAATCCGTAACTCCAGGCGCCATTCGGGTTGTTAGTGGGACTAAATTCCCTGGCCGCGTCATGAGTGATTCCATCGGCGGTTTTGATGGCGATGGTGACGCCGGTGCAGTCTCCACCGTAGTCTCCATTCCCACGCCCCACGACAAAATCCAGGGTGTCGCCCCCCTGAACCGAGAGCGTCTTGGCGACGGAGGTCTCGTTGGCCTGACCTTCGAGATTGATGAAGCCGTCATAAACCGCGAGCGCCTTGTGCCGGATATGGATGTCGGTTGTTGCCCCCTGGGCGATGCCCGCAAATCCGGCTGAGACCGTGCACGCCCCGGCGGCAGGGGCGGTCCAGCGCACGACGCTGTACTCACCTTGGGGCCCCGGATGCAGGGCCAGGCAACCCGGTTGCCAAGTGATGCCAAGGGCGCTGATCGGGTTCTGAGTGCCGTTAAAAGTAAGGTTGGGGTCCTGAATGCCTCCCGTGCGCCACCAGGACAAGCCGGCCATCGAAGTCCCGCTCGGGGCGCTGCCGCTCTGTCGGCCATCAAAACGACCGCTATTGAGCATGACAACTCGAGTGTCGTCCAGCGAACGGACCAGCGGCAGCATCCCGACTGCGTGCCGGAACACCGGCCCGTCCGCGGTCTCGTTTAACAACCCCCACATAGTCACGCAGGGATGGTTGCGATCGCGGCGGATCATTTCGGTTATTTCACGGTCGAACCGCTCGCCCATTTGGGGGGAATCCTCAAGGAACCAGCCTGCAAACGACTCTTCGTAGATCATCAACCCGAGTTCGTCGCACAGGTCGAGCTGGTAACGCGTGGGAACAGAACAGAAGAAACGAATTGCGTTGAATCCCATGGTCTTGGCGTAAAGCAAGTCCCGCCGCGCCAGCTCGGGGTCATGCGGCCAGTGCAACCCGATCGGGTAATGGGTGGAGGTATGAGAACATTTGAGGAATATGCGACGGCCATTCAACCGGAAGCATCCATCCTCGAAACGGAAGTCCTTGAAACCGCAGCGCGTGGAGAGTTCGTCGAACGAAGATGACTGGTCGATCCATGCCTTCCCCGTCACGCGATAGAGATACGGATCGTTGAGATCCCACAGATGCGGTTGTTCGACCTTCAACCGGGTCTCGATCGATGTGTCGCCAGGCTTGAACTCCCGATCAATCCCGGTGGTCGCCAAGGTTTCGCCGCTGGTGGCCGGCGCGACAGTGAATGCCAACCGCCCTTTCACGCTCGTCTTGCCGGCGTTACGGACATTCGCTTGGATGACGATCCCTCCCCCTTTCCAGTTCGGCCTGACGCAAAGGTCTTCCAGGCGCAGCATCGGGGTAACCATCAATTCAACCGAATCCACCATACCACCATCGTCGTAAAGCGCCCCGGCGGAGAAAGGGATGACCTTGCATCGGCGCGGAATGGTTTGCAGACGAATGCCATCGATGGGTTCATTGCCCGGGTTCAGCACCCGTACGGCGAGATGGTTGCTTCCTTCCGCACGGATCGCATCGGTGACATCCAGCACAAACACGCCCTCACTTCCCTCGTGCCCGCCGACTTGGACCCCGTTGAGCCAGACCTCCGCCAGGTAATCCACGGCCCAGAATCGCAGTAGGTACCGCCCCTGGACATGCGGATTGGGAGGCGCCACAAAATCCCGCCAGTACCAGGCCACGCCATGATAGCCCGGAAACGCCTCCTGAATGATCCAGGGCACGCGGGCGGGTTTGGCTTGCGCCACCGGGTTCCCGTACCATTTTTCGCCGCGCCCGAGATTCTGCGGGTCGGTGGCCAAAAGCCATTCTCCGTCCAAGGAAACCACCCCGGATGACAACGGTGCGAACCCGGATTGGAGGAGTGCGGGTGGACTGCTCGGAACCGATTGGGCCGCTGGCGGTTCGGCTGCCGGGACTGCGGCCCAAGCTCCAACCCAGCAGGCACCCAAAAACCCGCCGCACACCCGATAAATAGCTTTCATCCCGCTGCTCCTTTAAAAGCCGGCCAGGGAGAGTGTCCCTGGCCGGCGGTGATCGGACAACATGACAATGACGTGGTCTTGGCCTCTATTGCTTGAGGCGGAAGAACTTGCTCGGGTCTGACGGCGTGAAGGTGTACGGGCTGGTCTGCCCGGTCACATCACCCCAGGGGCCGGTGATTCTCTCCGCCTCTTGCAGCGTGGCGGCAGCGGACCAGGACAGCACGAGACTCGTGCCGGTGCCCCGGGCCAAGCTCAGTTTCAGCTCCGGAACAATCTGCCCCGGAACAATCTGCATCCCGCTCAAGAAAGCGTAACCGACCACGGGCACAGCCTCCAAGGTGAAGACTGGCAGATGCAGGTTCGCGAACTTGTAGTAGTGGCCCGCCGACCCGGCGCCGTCCGAGGCCACGTAGATGCCGTTGAAGCCGATGCTTTGCGAGTCCAAGACAGTGACTGGACCGGCGACCGTGGCGCCCGTGGCATCCTGCACGGCGAAACTTGGCTCCCAGGGTCCACTGCCGGAACGGTAATAGACATAGAGGTCATACCCGCCGCCGGTATAGGTTGCGTCCAGTCCGGCGAGCGTAGCGTCGATCTTCCCTCCGCCGCCAACGTAGATGTGGCCGGTCATCATTTTCTGGTCCCCTCCCGCCGGCGCGCTATTGCCAGCCTGGTAAGCCGCCGGCGCGCCCCCGATGACCAAACTGACTGCGGTAGCCGTCCCGGCCGAATTCAACAAACCCGAGACGCTGCTGGTTGCAGCAGGGACATTGTTCCAATTGGCCGCGGCGTTCACACCGGCCGTGTCCGTGGGGTCCAGCGTCTCCGTGGGGTCATCAGCACGGAAGTTGATGCTAATTGTGGCTGGCGGCGCGGGCGGGTAGGATAGATATACATAGGTAAACTGATTGGTCTGATAGACGACGGGGACGGAGGTGTCGCCGAAAATCAGCGTGACCACATTCGTCGAGAGCCTGGGCAGGGAGGCTGGGGGCTGATACGTGATGGTGGTCACGTTTGTTCCAGCCGGTTTGGTGACGACCGGCGTCACAGCCTGACCATTCAAGGTGAGCCGGATGGTGCCGGAATCCAGGCGGGTACCGGAATCCTGGATGGCAACGACGATCGGCGCGTTGGAGGTGGTAATGTCACGCGGGGAAACCGACAGCACTTCAGGCGGTTGTGTGGCCAATACTTTGACAATCTGCAGGCCGCTGATGTAAGCGTAGCTGGTTGGCGGGGTCACGGGCTGTGTCCGCAAGGTGAAGTTCGCCAGGTGGAGTTTGGCGAATTTGTAGTAATGGCCTGCTGAGCCGGCCCCATCGGACATCACGTAGGTCCCGCCAAATCCAATTTCATTAGAATCGCGAACCGTGACCGGGCCGGCCACCCTTGTTTGCGAGTCGTCCAACACCTCATAAGTGTGCGGCCAGGGACCCGGCGCGGAACGATAATAGACGTAGAGGTCGTAGCCCAGCTCGTTGGTATAGGATGCGCCCAACCCGGTGATGGTGACGTCGATGGTGTCGGTGCCTCCGACATAGAGGTGCCCCGTCATCATTTCATTGTCGCCGGGTTCGGGGGCCGTATTGGGGGCCTGGTAGGGGAGGATCGTGGTGCTCGACAGAATGTCCAGATTGGCCGTGGTGGAAGCGCCCGTCGAATCCAGAAGACCCGTCACGTTGACGATGTCGCCCGGAACATTATTCCAATTGGCAGTGGCGATCACGCCGGCGTCATCCGTTGCGGCCATCGCGCCGCCAACGGCCGAATCGGCGCGGAAATTGACGGCAATGGCCGGGGGCGTCCCAGCCAAGACCCGGCTCACCCGGAAAGCAAAGTCATTGGTTTGCAGCACCGAAGGGGTGGCGCTATTACCGAAAACGATCCTGATCACATTGGAGGAACCGGGTGCCAGCGTGTCGGTCGGATCAGAAGTGACGGTGGTCACCGGCGCGGTGGGTGACTTGGTAATCGCAGGCGCCAGCGCGGCCCCGTTCAAGAAGAGCTGGATGGAATTGGTCGCCACCTGTGTCACGTAATCGGTCAGCTTAACGATGATAACGGCGTTGGCCGGGACACCGTTGCCCGAAGGGGTGACGGAGGAAACATAGGGCAGCCCCAACGGTGTGACGATGGTCAAGCCGCTGATCGCCGCGTACCCCAGATCGGCGGTGCCGAGGGTGCCCTGAACGCGACCGCCGGAGACGGGAACGTGGGAAAAATGGACGGTGTTGGCACGGGTGAAGTTCCCCCTTCCACCAAACGGGCTGGGAGAACTCCCCGAGATGGTGATAGGCTGAGGTGCGGATTCGGCCCCGAGGTTAAAGTATAGGTCCACGGCAGGACCGGTTAGGCCGCCGATGGTGAAGGCGGCTACTCCGCTCTGTTGTCCGTAGCGGCCGACGAATACGGCGTCGTTCAACAACGCTGCGATCGATGTCGGGTCGGTGGTACTGCCGGTATTGCGCCCGCCGACGGGGCTGACCGTGAAGGTCACGGACGAGGCATCGCCCAGGGAGTTCAGCAAATTGGAACCGGCAACGGTGAGATTGTCGTCGTCGCTCCCGTCCGGGAGTGTGGAATCGGCCGTTAGCCCGTTATAGACGGTGCCGCCTCCCGCGGGGCCCTGGCCGACAAAGGAGAGGGCCGGGCTGTCGTTGACGCGGAAGCCGTTGAAGTCGATGTTCACCGTCCCTATGGCTGTGGGCTCGCTGAGAGTCACGAAGGTGAAATCGTTGGTTTGCGTGAAGGCGGGGCTGCCGGTGTCACCGAAGATGATCCGAACCGTATTCGCGGACGCCTGAGGGAGGGTTCCGGGCACATAGGAGACCACGGTTATGGTGCTTCCCGCCGCCTTGCTGACGGTGGGTGAAACGGCCTGACTATTGAACAGGAGCTGGAGCGAGCCGGCCGCCACCTGGGTAATGTAGTCCTGCAACTCAATCTCGATGACCGGATCTTGTCGGACGGCGCTGCCAGTTGGCGAGACGGACTTGACGAACGGGTGGGGTTCCGGCGTCACGATGGTAAGTCCGGCCACGATACTGCCGCTGCCGAAGGTGCCGGCCACCTGCCCGTCGGAAACCGGGACTTGTTTGAAATAGCGGGTATTTGCGGGTGTGAAGATGCCGCCGCCTGCAAACGAAGCCGCGACCGCCCCGGCAATCCTAACCGCACCAACGTTGCCGCCATAGAAATACAGGTCAACAAGCGGAGCGGCCCCAAGGCCCGAGATGGTGAAGTCGGCCGTGGCATCGGCGGCATGCGGCGCATAACCGACGAAAAGATAGTCCGCAAGCAACGCGTCCGCGTTTGTGGCTACGGCGGCGGCGCTACCGCCATCACCCCCCACTGGAGAGGTCGTGAAACGTATCGTCGTCGCCTTGCCAGTTGAATCTTGCAGATCGGCGGCGGTAACGGCGAGGAAGAAGTCGCCGCCAGACCAATCGCCGCTGGCTCCCCCCGGCAGCGCCGAATCGACTAACACGCCGTTAAAATTGGTGCCGCCACCTGCCGGACCCTGTCCGACATAGGTTGGATTCAACGGATCCGGCTGCGGTCCGGGATAGTTACTCACGCCGTTTATGTCCACGTTGACGATCGCGCCTCCGGCCGTGAGCGGCAAACCGATCACGAGTGTCGCAGCGACTTTCATTAGCCATTTGTGGTATGCAAACATATGTTTTTCGTTGAGTTGGTTCGTCGCGCGTTTCCGGCTAGATGCCGTAAACGAGCGCGGTTCCTGGTGTGTTGTTGCAGGCTGGATATCAGAGCTGGAAGCCTGAAGGCTTCTATTGTTGGATGATAGTATTGCTGTTTTCAGTCACATCGACAAGAGCCCATCGTCGTGCTTTTTCGCCCACGATCACCAGGCGCCGCGGTGGTCACCGCCGCCGGAATAGGTCATGAAGTTCTTATACATGTTCTCCATCTTCTTCCAGCTTACCGAGCCATCCAAGTAAGCAACGTTGCCCCCAACCGCCCCCAGTTGCCAAGGTTTCAGACTTTTGGGGTTGGGCCTGATATAGAATTCGCCATTTTGTCTATAGGCACCCCCTTTGGTGTGAGGAGCGGTCACCCACGAGTCGGCCCAACTATTCAGGTCGGAGTAGAGCACGAGCTGAGGTGTATATACATAGTTGGTGTCGCTGGAAGGCGTGTCTGTGGTCTTCATCGGCGACTTCCAACGCGCCTGGGGAGGAAACGCCTGTCCTCGTCCCCCATGATAGTGGTAACCGATGTAATAACCCGTACCGGTTTCGTAGCGGCCCTTCGGATTATCGGTGATGCCGGGAAAATGCGCTGGGTAAATATTCGGGCAATCGAATACCTTGTCTCCAAACTGGTTGCTAATCGCGGTGTACATCACAGTTGAAATGCTCATCAAGAATGAATCGCCAGCATCCCGAATCCCGTTGAACAGCGAATCATTGTTGTCCAAGGCGTAAACGTGAACGGCCAGGCAAAGCTGCCGCAGATTGCTCACACAGTTCGCACGGTGGGCCTTTTCCTTGGCGCTCGCCAGCACAGGCAACAGCAGGCCCGCCAAGATGGCGATGATGGCGATGACCACCAAAAGCTCGATCAGCGTAAAGCCAAACCGGTGGCCTGGGATTCGTAAAGGGCGAGAGGCTGAGATTGGTTTCAACATAGGCACGCCTTTCATCAATATCGGCCGTTCACGATTGCCAGTAGTTTCACAGTTGACTTCATACTCAACATGAGATCACCGCGCGAACGGTTTTCGCCACAAGATGTCCTGTTTTCGCCTGTGATCACGCAAGCCGGCCACAAATCGAGTCTCCTCCCCCTACAGATGGCCAACTCCTTCTGCCGCCGCCTTTGCTCTTGCGGGCGCCAACCGCCCTTGGCCCGGGATGCCCATCGCCCGCACCTTCACCTCGGTTTGCCCCTCCGGAGCACGCCCTGGGCTTGCCGGGCGGCTACCGCTGCCCGAAAAGGCAGCCAGCGACCTCAAACCAAGTCGCGCGCACTACGTTTTTTGCCGGGGCACCCCTGTTGCGAAGGCAGGCTGGGCTGGAGTCTTGGGCGGCCGATTCAGCCACTGTTTAGGCGAGGCGCCCATGCAATCCTGAAAGACGGTATGAAAATGACTCAGGCTTTCGAAGCCCACCGCAAATGCCGCCTCCGTCACGTTGCGGTGGGCCCAGACCATCAGGGCGGCCGCGCGGTGAATGCGATAGACCTGCAGGTACTTCACCCATGTCACGCCTAAGGCCTCGTGAAACAGCACCTTGAGTCGCGATTCACTCACCCTGGCGGCACTGGCAACATCCTTGGAATACACGGGGTCGGAATAGTGTTCCCGGAGATAAGTCAGGGCCCGCGCAACAGGCTGCCAATCCACTTCCCGCCCTTCAGCTCCAATCTGACATCCGTTGTCTTCCTCCCACCGGAGCAGCAACACCAACTGCTCCAGTAGCAGGATGCGAACACGGAACTCGCGTCCGATTCGCTTGGACTCCCACTCTTCCACGATGCTGCGGAACAACGCCGTAAGTTGCTTCCGCAGCAAGGCCGAGGGCCGGACCACGCGCTGCGCGAGGGTTTGCCGGGCGGTGAAACGCCGAAGCGCCCGTAAGCCGTCGGACTCCGGACCCATTTCCACGAGCATCGAGGGTTGGAAATGAACCGTGGCGTAGCGTACCGGGTAGCGCGTGACATGTGTCGCGTGAGTCACGCCGGGCCCAGCCAGAAACAGATCGCCCGCCCGGTGAAAGCACTTTCCGGTCTCGCCCAAAATGTGGCCTTCCCCCTCGAGCCAGATGCCGAACTCGCAGTTGGCGTGACAATGAGGTAGAAGTGTGGGGGCGCCTTCGGTCCGCACCTCGCCATGCCGCACCCAGATGGGATTGCTCTCGCTTAAGGGCAACCGCTCTTCAACCGCATCCACCAACCAGTTCAAATCGTGCATAGATGCCTGCGTTGTTGACGGGGATGTCCAAGGTTCCGTAGCGACCCAAAACTTCACGCATCAGCACCTTGACCTGCTATGCGTCCGTTACGTCCGCCGGCAAGGCCAGCGCTCCCGCGGGCCGCGCGCCAGCCTGCGGGGGGGCTGCAATGTCGATGTCGGCACGGATCACCCCAACGCCATTGGCGGAAAGCGCGTCCACAGTGGCCTGGCCGATTCCACGCGCGGCACCCGTGACCAAAGTCACCCTGCCTTCCAAGTTCACTTTCATGCTTCGAGAAACTCTACCTCCACCCGGGCCATCAAACAATCCTTTTTCGGCTTAATCTAGCGGTTTTTCATGGCGATCGCACCCATGGAAAAATGTTCTCCCCGCCGGTCGCCATGGCTCATGGGCGTGATAAACAGCCCCTGGCATATTCCGCGATCATCGTTCGTGGTCAACGCCAGGACGGTCCAACCCTTACGGTTTCCGTTCAAAAACCAAGTCCACGAAATAAAGAGGGACGACAGAATCACCTCCATACCGAACTTGGTAAGCGAACGTACCGCGGGAGAGGCCTTCCGAGTCGCTGGCATCTGGCGCACTGGCTGCGACCGGCGGGGAGAGGCTCAACACAAACCGAGATTGGCTGGCAGGCCTGAGAGGAGCAAACAGCCTGAGGGGAATTGCGGCTTCGAAAGTGATGCGGTCCGCCGCCAGGCGGCTGGCTGCTCTCACTTCCGGCATGCGGGCATCCGGCCTCTGGCCCGGGGTTCGGTCGTGCACCTCCGTGCTGGTACCCTGGCGGGAAAAGCCAAGCCGTAGGAGGTCGCGACCAAACTCGGATTCGTTTACGCGAGCCGCAATGCCGATGAGGAGATTGTCGGGTAACCCCGCCTCCGCTTCCGTGGAGTCGGCGGACCCTCGCGGGGAGTTGACGGCGAGATATAGGTGCTCCCGATCGTGCGATGCCTGCACCAGGGTTCGTCCAGCGGGGTTGTTGCCGAGGGTGAGCGAGGGGACATGAGTCCACTCGGGCGTTTTGCCGTCCAGCACAAGCGGCTCCGGCTTGAAAGGCACGGCGAGGCGGTCCGTGAAGACGATCTGGCGGTGAAAGCGATGGTGGCTCGCGCCGGCAGCCACCTCAACCTGCAACCAGGGCAATGACTCGAGGTCGGCGGTGTGTTTGAACGCCTTCAGAGTAAAGGCAGAATGTGCGACACCGCCTGACGGAATGCGAAGGTCAAACCCCGGGGGATCGACCTGGAACGAGCTTGAATCCACTTCCCAAGCGGCCTTGCCTACCAGCCAATTCTTGTAGGGGTTTTCGATGGCAATGGTGCAGTCAGCGCCAGCCCGCAAATCCAACGAGCCTCTGAGGATGCCAATCCGGGAGCTGTGGCGGTCGGCGAAGAGGAACCCGCCCATGATGTCAGCCTCCAGATCGGTCTGTTCTCCCCGACCCGTGGCAACCCGGAGATCGAAGGTGTCGCCCGTGACCTTGACGCGGACGAAGTGGTGCTCCCCACCGGCCTTCCGGTAATCTGGCCGAAGTTCGGCTCCGCCGCCGCCCGTAATGAAATAGCGGATGCCACCCATCGTCGGCGTCGGGCCGTAACTGTGGTAATGTCCGCCGAACACGCCGGCCACGCCAGATTCACGGAACAGGGGATGCAGGGTATCGTGCCAGAATTCCTGGTATGCCGGCTTGATGCGCTCGTGCTCCCAAAGGGGGAAGTGCAGGAAGACAAAGACCGGGTGCAGTTTATTGCCGCGGAGGTCAGCTCGCAGCCAGTTCAATTCACCCTGACCCATATACCCCCAGCGGCTTTCTTCACAGGTATCCAGCAGCACGAAATGACACCCCCCGTAATCAAAGGACTGATAGAACTTGCCGAACCGCCTGGCATAGACCCGGCGGGCATTCTTCGAAAAGGTGTCATGATTTCCAGGGAGCTGGTAGTAGGGCACCGTGAAGGCCTTTACGACGGATTGGTATCGGTCCCACTGCTTTCCCTTGCTCAAACCGTAACCATAAATGAGGTCTCCGAGATTGATGACAAAGGCGGGGTTGACTTGGTTGATCTTCCGGATGAGCCCATCAAAAACCTGGAAATCCTCGCTGTGAAAACGGGGCCGGGTGTCGCCAATGACCACGAACTCGAATGACTCCGCCAGCGCGCTGACAGCCATCGCAACGCCAAGAAAACCGATTAAGCCGAATTTCATAACTCGCCATCTGAACCGAGGCGGAAAGCTATCCACTCCCACAACCGCCCGGCGCCCGCCTCTGGCGGGCACCTTCGCGTGAATCCGCTTCGCCCTCCACAATACCATCAGCACCCGGGAAGCATAGCCCATAATGATTTGGTTTATCATCACCGGACTGGTCCCTGGTGCCGGTTACTCGGTGGCGCGCACCAACCAGGGCGCCGCCGACACCGTTGTCATCACCGTAGGCGGGCCGCTTCCAGCGGATGCAGGTGGAGTTCTTGAAATCGTCAACACGGTACCACAGATCCAAACAATTCTGGTCGTGCGGGGCGCCATCCGTCTCAGACTTCGAATCCCGGCTCGCGCGGGTCAATCGGTGACAGTCGAGGCATCGAACGATTTGAGCACCTGGCGCTCAGTCGGTTCACCCCAATCGGGCGCGAACGGCATCGACTTCGACGACACTGCATCCGATGCGTCAGCCACGCGCTTCTACCGGGCAGTGGGCCGGTGAGAACTCAGGGACTTCCGTGAGGATACGCCGGAAGGCGGAGTTTGGCGCCTTGGGCGTGTCTTCAAGATGGCAGCCGAGCGCGTCTATCCCAGCGCGCCGTGGGCCACGCCAATCCACCGACACCAAGACCCATACTACGGGTTGCCTCCCGTGACCATACCCTTAATGGCGTTGTTGATCTTGGCCGCAAGCGCGATGGCCTCCTCCTCGGTGAAAGCGCCAGTAATCTGCGCTTTCCCTCCCGAGATTTCCTCCCGAATCATTGGCGCGGAGTAGAGATGACCGTCCAAGACAATGGCCAGGCGGTGGTTAAGGTTTTCCCTTGTGATCGCGGCGAACAGGTCCTTACCTACCTCGCTGAATTCGACGTCGATCTGCTGAGCCCCGTTCGACGTGTTCTTCGTGACCGTGGCTGCCCTGATGGCCGTATAGTCCATCAAGGGCGTTTTCTGGACGTGCAGGGTTTCTCCGGCGCCGCTGCTGGCATTGTTGGTCATTGGCTCGGAATTCTCCCGGGGGCCATCGAGCACAAGCTGTAACTGAAACGGGGCCGGTTTGTTCGCCTGCGGGGTCGCCTCCAGCACGGGCTGGCTAGACCGCTCAGGGGCTCTTGCCTGCGCTGCGGCGGCAGCTCGCTCAAGCTCGCCCAGTTGCTGGCGGAGCATTCCGACCTTACCCCGAAGCCTTAACAGCTCACGCAACCGGTCGCTGCTCAAGGAGGCTGCCCTCATCGCCTGAGTGACTCGGTTGGAAAGACTCTCGTTGTCCGTTCCAAGTTGCGCCACTTGCTGGCGCAAGGCGCGGTTTTCCTCGCGCAGCCTGGCTTGGTTTTGATGCTGCAGCACCAGAGGTGTCACCATCCCGGCGATCACAACGGCGCTGATGAGCCCCGCTTTGAGTTTCGTCATAGTCATGATCTTGAGTACGGTTGCTGAAATCCCCGCGCCGGCGGCCGAACTGGCGAGTGCCGTTCCAGCAAGACTTGCAGCCAGCCCGGCCGGGGCGGCAGTGACGGCTTCACCGGCCAGGACTGAACCAAGCGCCGCTACCGACACCGTAACCCCCTGGCGTTTGAGTATGGCATGCAGCTTCTCAACGGCACGCGCGACCCGCATACGCGCCGCATCTTCAGTGCCGCCAAGCGCCGTACCGACGGAACGAAAGTCTCGCTGCTCAAAAAACCGGAGTAGGATCGCGTTCCGATCCTCGCTTCCGAGTTGGGTAATGGCTTCGTCCAGAACAGGCGCGAGCTGTCGCCAGTCCGCGCCGGAGTCGTCATGCAACATGTTCATTTCCAGGGCCTCGCGTTCACGGGACCGACGGCGGTGCTCGGCGCGCACGGCTTTCGTGGCCACATGAAAAGTGTGTTGATGCAACCATCCGCCCAACATCACCTCTCTGGACAGAGCACGGGCTTTCCTTGCCAGGTTAATGAAGACCGTCTGAGACACGTCCTCAGCCAGTTGGGAATCTCCGCCGGCCAAACGCAGCGCCGTGGAATAGACAAGCCTGATGTAACGATCAACCAGCTCGCGAAAGGCGGTCTCAGAGCCGTTCTCGGCATATTCGGCGAGCAGTTTTTGAGTGTCGGTCATCTTTCGTTCACCAGTAAAGCCCCGCCGCAGGCCAAAACCGAACAAAAAAAGGAGTTCGTAACAGAGCAAGCCTGCCCGGACGGGGGGCAGATGCACCTAGTCGCGAGCCGTCCGCAGATACCCATTGCCCCCGCCCTCCACAACAACAGCCTTCTAGCGGCCGCTAGACACGTGTCCGAGAAGCTTGTCCCGATGGTTGAGCCGGATCGTATAGCTGCTGAGCAGCCAGCGCATTCCAGCCACCAGGTTGCCGTTTGGCGTCTCGACAATCAGGCTGAAAATGGTACCGCATCAGACAATACGCGTGAACCTGGAAACCGATCTTCGAGCAGCATTCCGCCAGAGTCTTGGGAAAGTCCTGCCGATCCACATCGTCCAGAGAGATGTCCTCTTTGCGGTCTCCCCTGCTCATGACGTGGTAGATGGCTCCAGCATATTCAACTCTGAGTCGGCGGTGCAGACGTGCCCCCTTGCCAACTCCGTCAACCTCCGTCAATTTGAAATGATATGGGTGACCCCTCATCCTGCCTTCAAGCAGGAACCGGGGCATGCAAACGCAAATCACCACCGAGGCGCGGAGCACACGAAGGCCGCGCTGTGCTGCCCATACGGGGCTTCCTACCGCATCTGGGACCGCTACCCGGGGCGGCGCTTCGCTCTGCCCCGGGCTCACGAGTCGGCAGCCCTTCGGACTGGCGACCGGGCTATAGCGGCCAGAGATCCGTAGGCCACCCCTATCCACCCACACGCCTCGCCCCATCGCCGCCTCCCCCCTCTCCCCTACGGCCCATTAGGAT
>ORJL011245901.1_pt1 | contig 13593 bp, 8 predicted proteins | sample 1779941 | NCBI WGS metagenome assembly ORJL01 (sample SAMEA104232317, study PRJEB22302) | groundwater metagenome | biome: forest; feature: aquifer; material: groundwater | place: USA | collected 2011-08-07 | depth 5.8 m
AGGCCGAGACCGCGCTGCGGCAAGGCGAAAAGCTCACGGTCATGGGGTCGCTGCTCGCCGGCGTGGCCCACGAGCTGAACAACCCGCTGGCCGTGGTTCTCGGCCACGCGCAGCTCCTGCGCAGCCGCGTCGCCGGCGTGCCGGACCTGGCGGCCCGCACGGAGAAGCTCGTGCAGTCGGCGGAACGATGCGCCCGCGTTGTCCGGAACTTCCTCGCGCTCGCGCGCCAGCGACCGCCGGAGCGGCGAGCCGTGGCGCTCAACGAGATCGTCACGGAGAGTCTCGAGCTGCTCGCGTACTCGCTGCGGCTGGACGAGGTCACCGTCGAGCTCGATCTCGGTCAGGAGATCCCGGAGTTCTCGGCCGATGCGGACCAGCTCGGCCAGGTCGTGATCAACCTCGTGACGAACGCGGCGCACGCGATGCGCGGTACGCCTCTGCCGCACCGGCTCGTCATTCGAACGCGCTACGAATCGGACCACGTCGTGCTCGTCGTCGCGGACAGCGGGCCCGGGATTCCGGCGCACGTCCTGCCCCGGATCTTCGAGCCGTTCTTCACCACGAAGCCCACGGGCCAGGGGACAGGGCTTGGGCTGTCCCTGTGCCAGGGCTTCGTGGAGTCGCACGGCGGGCGAATCGCGGCCGAGAACTCCCGGGAAGGGGGGGCCATCCTGCGGATCGATCTGCCGGTGACAGCCGCGGCAGCCACCGCCCCGGCCGGAGTCCCGCCGAGGTCGAAAAAGGGGCGAATGCTGGTCGTCGACGACGAGCGAGACATCGCCGACGTGCTGGCCGACGTGCTCCGGCTCGACGGACACGAGGTGACGGTGGCGACGTCGGCGCGGGAGGCCCTGGCCGCGCTCAGGGAAGAGATGTTCGATCTCGTGTTCACCGACGTGCGGATGCCCGACATGGACGGGCTCGCGTTCTATCGCGAGGCCGTGATCCGGTGGCCGATCGTGGCGCGACGGCTCGTGTTCGTCACGGGCGACACGCTGAGCCTCGAAACCCAGGCGGCGCTGCACGCGTCCGGCGCCCCGACGCTGGAGAAGCCGTTCATGCCGGACGACGTGCGTCGCGTGGTGGCTCGTGTGCTGCGCGCGGACGACGCGTGACCGAGCCGTCGGCGGCACTCGTCTACGTGCCGATCACGATCGGGCTGCTCCTCGCCAGCGCCGTGCAGCACGGCTGGCTCTGGCTCGGGCGCCGGGACGAACCGCTCGGGCTCTGGGCCATGGCTTCCGGCCTTGGCGGCGTCATGTATCTCACCGGGCATTACAGCCAGCTCACGGCAAACACCACGGATGGCGTCGTGCTCGGTGACCAGATCCGGTGGACGAGCGCCCTGGTCCTCGTGCCCGTCCTGATCGGCCTCGGCCATGCGCTGTCGGGTCGCCCGATCCGACGGGGGCTCTGGCGGTTCGTGGTCGGGGCCACCGTTCTGCTGGTCGGGCTCCTCTGGCTCACCGATCTCCTGGTGACGCATCAGGTCGTCACCCAGGCGGACGCGCTCGGCCGCGAGGCCCGGGTGGCGCGACCCGGCCCGCTCGCGGCCGCAACCGTGCCGTACGTGCTCTTCGCCTTCGGCTGGTTCTGGTACAGCGCCTTCCGCCGACCGAGCCGTCTCGACGCCGGGGAACGGCGCCTGATCGGCGCCGGCTTCGGCGCCTGCACCCTGCTCGCGGTGAACGAGGTCCTCCACGTCGCGCGCCTCGTCGACAGCGTCCGCCTGTTCAACTGGGCGTTCGTGATCGTGGCCGTCTTGCTCACCTGGGTGCTCGTGCGGCGCCACCGGCGGCTGGAGGCGCATCTCGAGGACGAGGTCGCCGCGCGGACGCATTTGCTCGAAGCGCGCAGCACGCAGCTCGACGCGCTCGTGGGCGCCGCCCGGACGGTCACGGCGGGCCTCGACTTCGACACCACGCTCGCGCGCATCCTCGCGGAGGCCCAGCGGATCGCCGGCAGCCCGCACGTGAAGATCGTGCTCGTCGACCACGACGCCGGCGTCATCCGGCCGGTCGCCTGCTCCGGGAGTGTCTCGTCGGAACCGATCGCGCTCGGCGAAGGCTACTCGGGCCTCGTCGTGGCGACCGGGGAGCCGTTCTTCGCCCCCGCCACGCAGCACGACCTGCGTAATCCGTTCCGCGAGCGCCACACGAGACTCGGGCTCACGACCTACCTCGGCCTGCCGATCCGGAAGGGAAGCGAGGTGCTGGGCGTGCTGTCCGTGAACACGGAGGCGCCGCGCACGTACTCGACGGACGAGCTGAGCTACCTCGGCGCCTTCGCCGACCAGGCGGGTATCGCCATCGACAACGCGCGGCTCTACGAGGCCAGCGGCCGTCGCGAGCGTCGCCTGGGCGCCCTGACCACGCTGGCCCGGAGTCTCACGGCCAACGTGCGCGTCGACGAGGTGCTGGCGCGCGTGATCGCGTGCACCACCGGGACATTCGTGTCGTGCGTGGCCCGTCTCTGGCTGCTGGACGAAACCCGCCAGATCCTGACCCTGCGGGCGAGCGGCGGCACCGTCGGCGGGGTGCCCGGTGTGACGCAGCTCGCGGTGGGACAGGGGCTGATCGGTCGCGTCGTGCGAGACGGCGTCGCGGTGTCGCTCGCCGACGTCACGGCGGATCCACGCGTCGCGAACGCCGACTGGTTCCGCGCCGAAGGCCTGGCCGCGTTCGTCTGCGTGCCCATGCGCGTCGGTGACGGCATCGTCGGAGGGCTCGCGGTCGCGATCCGGGAGCGGCGGCGCTTCGACGAAGAGACGATCGCCCTCCTCCAGGCGTTCGCCGATCACGCGACCGCCGCGATCGAGCGGGCGCGGATGCACGAGGAACGCGAAGTGCACGTGAAGCGGCTCGGCGTGCTCCTCGACGTCGCGCGACGCCTGACCGGCAGGCTCGACACGTCCCGGGTGCTGACGGAGATCGCCAGTGCCGCGGCGGAGCTGTTCGACTCGGACGTCGGCTTCCGCGTCGTCGAGGGAGCCGAGCTCGTGAGGATGGGCGCGACCGCGGGCGCGCTGGAGCTGATGGTCACGGAGCGGATCAAGATCGGTGAGTCGATCAGCGGCCGCGTCGCCGCGAGCGGCGAGGCCTTCGTGACGCCCGACCGCTCCACCGTGGAGTCTCTCGTGATTCCGGAGCACCGGGCGCTCGGGAAGCCCGACCGCGTCGGTGCGCTCGCGTGCGTGCCGGTCAGGGTCGGCGCCCGCGTCCTCGGCACGCTCAACGTGTACGCGCCGCTCGGGCACCGCTTCACGGCCGCGGAGCTCGGGCTCGCGACGAGTCTCGCGGATCACGCCGGCAACGCCATCGAGAACGCGCGGCTGTACGCGACGACGCTGGCGCAGGCGCGCGAGCTGGCGGCGCGCGTGGCCCGGCTCGACGCGCTGACGCGCCTGACGCGCCTCGTCTCCTCGTCGCTCGATCTCCCGACCGTGCTGCAGGAGATCTCCCGGGCCGCGGCCGAGCTGATGGCCGTGCCGTTCGCTTCCATCTGGCAGGTCGACGAGACGGCGCGCACCCTCACCCGCACCAGTACGTCGAACCCGGCCATGGCCTTGGCTTTCGCCCGCCCGGTGCTCGGCTTCCACGAGACGATCGTCGGCCAGGTCGCGACCCGGCGGCGCTCGCTGACCGTGCCGGACGTCTTCGCCGATGCGCAGATCACGGCGCCGGACTGGTGGAAGGCGCACGGCCTGTCGTCGTTCTATGGCGCGCCGGTCACCGACGACGGCCGGCTCGTCGCGGTGCTCGTGCTCGCCGGTCGCGAGCCGTTCCGCATCGGCGGCGCCGAGGAAGAGCAGATCGAGAGCTTCATCGTCCACGCCGCGCTGGCCATCCGGAATGCGACGGCCTACGAGGCGGAGGCGACCGCGCGCCGCCAGGCGGAGCTGGCGCTCGCCCAGGTCAAGGAGCTGCAGGGCTTGCTGCCGATCTGCGCCTACTGCAAGAAAGTCCGCGACGAGCAGAACTACTGGCAGGCCATCGAGCGGTACATCGGTGATCGCTCGCGCGCGACGTTCACGCACGGCATCTGACCCGACTGCCGCGTCCGGCTCTTCGGACCGGGCCGGCGCGACTGACGCGCGCCTTCAGCCTCAGACGCGGCGGACGAGGCGGGCGAGCACGGTCGTCAGCTCGACGGGGTCCACGGGCTTGGGGATGTGCATGTCGAACCCCGCTTCGAGGGCGCGGATGCGATGCGTGATCCCGCCGTGCGCGGTGAGCGCAATGACGGGCACGCCGCCGCCGTCGGCGATCGACCGTTCGCGGATGCGGCGTACCAGGGTGTAGCCGTCCTCCCCGGGCATCGAAACGTCGGAGACGACGACGTGCGGCCTGCGTGCATCGACCCGCGAGAGCGCATCGGCCGTCGACGCCGCCACCGTGACCGATGCGCCGGCGTTCGCCAGGATGACCCGGACGAGCTCACGCGAGTCGTCGTCGTCGTCGACCACCAGCACGTCGATGCCCTGGAGCGACGGTCCGCCGCCGGCGCCGGCCAGCGGCGGTGTCGGGATCTCCGGCGATCGGCTCGCAACGGCGACCGGCAGCTTCACCGTGAACGCCGCGCCACGGCCAGGCCCGTCGCTGGCCGCGGTCACGGTGCCTCCGTGGAGCTCCACGAGGTGGCGGACGAGCGCGAGGCCGATCCCGAGCCCGCCGTGCGCGCGGTCGCCCTGCCGGAATCGCTCGAACAGGGAGGGCAGCAGGGCGGCGTCGACGCCCGCTCCGGTATCGGCCACGACGATCTCGACGTGCGACGCGACGCGCCCCGCGGTGATCTCGACGCGCCCGCCCCGAGGCGTGAACTTGACCGCGTTGACGAGGAGGTTCCACAGAACCTGCTGCAGGCGGTCGGCGTCGCCCATGATGGGTGTGGCGCGCGGGTCGACGACGGTCTGGAGATGCACGCCCTTCGCGTCGGCGGCCGGCCGCACGGCGTCGAGTGCCGCGTCGATGACGGTCGCGACGTCGACCGGGGCGACGTCGAGGCGCAGCTTCCCGGCGACGATGCGCGAGACGTCGAGGAGGTCGTCGATGAGCTGGGCCTGGGAGCGGGCGTTGCGCTCGATGACTTCCAGCCCGCGCCGCTGCATGTCCGCGTCCATGTCGCGGCTCAGGAGCATCCGCGACCATCCGTACACGGCGTTGATCGGCGTCCTGAGCTCGTGCGACAGCGTGGCGAGGAAATCGTCCTTGGCCTGGTTGGCCCGCTGCGCTTCGCGATAGAGCTGGGCGTTTTCGATCGCGACGGCCGCGCGCCGCGCGAGGTCCTCGGCCATGCCGACGTCGCGCGGCGCGTAGTGGCGCCCGGATTCGGCCATGACGAACGTGAGGGCGCCGAGCAGCCGCCCGCGCGCGAGCAGCGGCACGATGATCCAGGAGCCGATCTTCAGCTCGCGCAGGAGCGCGAGCTGTGCGTCCGAGGTCGCCGCCGCTCGCAGGTGGTCGTCCGTCACGCGCGGAACGAACGTCGAACGCCCCGAGGCGAGCACCGCGGGCACACCTTCCCGCGCCGCCGGGTTGAATCCGTAACGCTCGCGCACTTCGCGCACCAGCGGCTCCTTCGCGGGATCGGCGTGCACCGCGACGACCCGGCGCGTCTGGCCGCGCTCGTCGGCCATGTCGACGGCGCAGAAGTCGGCGAGGAACGGCACGACCAGACGGGCGACGCTGCGCAGCGTGGCCTCGACGTCGAGCGAGGCCGAGAGGAGGATGCTCGCCTGCGCGAGGAACGACGCGCGGCTCTCGATGGTCTCGGCCTCGGTCCGCGCGGCCTGCTCGCGCCGGAACGACTCGGCGTTCCGGAGCGCGACGGCGGCGTATTCCGCGAGCCGCGACACGATGCGCTCGTCGTCGACGGAGAAGGGCCGTGCGCTCCGCCGCGCGGCGTAGATGAGCCCCGTGATGCGTCCCTCGCTCGCGATCGGGACGACCATCGCGGTCCGGACGCCCTCGGCCTCGATGAAGTGTCGCCCGTAGTCGGGGTGCACGGCGGCGTCACCGGGCGCGTTCATGGTCCGGTACGGGCGCCCCGTCTCGAGGACCTGGCCGACGAATCCGCGCCCCGGCACGAGAACGAGGCGGTCGTAGCCGGTGGCGCGCGTGCCGACCAGGTAGCGGTATCGCATCGCGCCGTCGGCCTCGTCGCGGAGCGCGATGCGCACGACGTCCGCTTCGGCAATGTCGCGCACGGCCTGGGCGACGCCCTGGAGCACGCGGTCGAGGTCGAGGGACGCCGTGAGGTGGGACGCGAGCGAGGCGAGCAGTTCGGCCTCCGTGCGCAGGCGCTGCTCGCGCGCGAAGAGCGAGGCGTTCTGCACCGCGATCGCGGCCTGATGCGCCAGCCAGACGCACGTCTGCTCGTCAGCGTCGGTGAACGCGCGCGGGGCGTGGCGGCCGACGTAGAGCAGACCCTCCACGCTCGGACCGATCGTGATCGGAACCGCCATGACCGCGACGGCGCGCGCCTGCCGTGCGACGGCGCGAAAGTCGCCGGGGACGGCGGGATCGACGGCGTAGTCAGCCGTGCGCACGGGCCGACCGGTGCGCCATGCCCGGCCACCGAGGCCCTGGCCGGGCGCGATGCTGAGTCCTTCGTACGCAGGAGGAAAGGCGCCGACCCGGAAGCGTGGGACCATTAGGGCGGCCTCGCTGTCGTGCAGGAAGATCGACGCGGTGTCGGCGCCGCAGAGACGGCGCGCCGCATCGGCGATCCGGGGTAGCACGACGTCCAGCTCGAGTGACGACGTGATCGAGCGCGCGATCTCGTCCAGAATGGCGAGCTGGTCCGCCGGCGGCCCGGCCGTCGCGTCCGTCACGGGCGCGATGCTACAGACACGCGGAGGCCATCACAACCGGTGCCGCGTGGCATGCTGAGCCCGTGAGTCCCGCGCGGTATCACTTCTCCGGCATCGCGGGCGCCGGCATGAATCCGCTCGCGCGGCTCATGCGCGCGCGCGGCCATGACGTGCAGGGTTCCGACCGGTCCCTCGACCAGGGCAAGAACGGGCGCGTCGCCGAGGAGCTGACGGGCCTCGGCATCCGCCTCGTGCGGCAGGACGGCACCGGCGTCACCGGGGACATCGACCGCTTCGTCTACTCCACCGCGGTCGAGGCCGAGACGCCGGAGATGCGTGCCGCGCACGCGCTCGGCCTCGAGACCGTTCCGCGCCCGGCGCTGCTCGCGGAGATCGTGAACGCCGGACAGCCGGGCGTCGCCATCTCCGGCACGAGCGGCAAGAGCACGATCACCGGCATGGTCGGCTTCGTCCTGCGCGAAGCGGGGCGCACGGCCACGGTGATCGGCGGCGCCGCGCTCGTCGGCGAGGGCAGCGGCGGCTGTTTCATTCCCGGGCCCGGCGATGGGCCGGTCGCGGCGGAAGCGTGCGAGTCCGACGGCACGCTCGTCGGGTACCGGCCGTCGATCGGCCTGATCCACAACGTGAGCCGCGACCATGCCGAGCTCCCGTCGCTGCGCGCCCAGTTCTCGACGTTCGCGGAGCGGTCGGCGCGCCTGCTCGTGAACGCGCGCTGCCCGGAGGCGCTGGCGATCGGGCGGCGGTTCAAGGCCGCGACGTACGGCGCCGTCGCGTCGGCCGACGTGCCGCTCGACGTCATCGCGGTCGGCCCCGACCGCGCGCGCGGCGTGCTGCGCCTGCCGGGCGGCGATCTGCCGGTCGAGGTGCCGCAGCCGGGTCTGCACAATCTCGAGAACGGCGCGGCCGCCGCGATGGTCGCGCTCGAGGTCGGCGTCGCGCCGGCAGACGTCGCGCGCCTGCTCGCGCGATTCCCGGGGGTGGCGCGCCGGTTCCAGGTGATCGGTACGACGCGATCCGGTGTGCGGGTCGTCGACGACTACGCGCACAACGCGGACAAGCTGCGCGCGGCCATCACCACCGCGCAGGCCGGCGCCGCGCGCGTCGTCGCCGTGTTCCAGCCGCACGGGTTCGGGCCCGCGCGGTTCCTGCGGCCCGAGCTTCGCGAGACGCTGCCCCGCGTCCTGCGCGCGAACGACCGGTTCTGCTACGCGGAGATCTACTACGCCGGCGGCACCGTGGCGAAGGACGTCGGCAGCCGCATGCTCGCGGACGACCTGCCGGCGGCGGTCGGGTGCGGCTACGCCGCCGACCACGAGGCCGTGCGCCGCTGGGTGGCCGCCGAAGCGCGGCCGGGCGACACCGTGCTGATCATGGGGGCACGCGACCCCGATCTGCCCGCGCTCGCGCGCGCGGTGTTCGATACACTCACAGGATGACGTCGCTCCAGCCGACCCCCTTCGTCGACAGTGACGCCGCGATCGTGCGCGAGTTCGCGACGCGCGCGATCGGCGACGAGACCGACCGGATCGAGCAGGCGGTGCGCCTGTACTACGCCGTGCGCGACGGCGTCGTGTACACGCCGTACTGCGACTTCAAATCACCGGACACGTACCGGGCGAGCGCCGTCCTCCGGAAGGGCGCGGGCTTCTGCGTCGGCAAGGCGGCGGTGCTCGCCGCGTGCGCGCGCGCCGTCGGCATCCCGGCGCGTCTCGGATTCGCCGACGTCCGGAATCACCTGTGCACGCCGCGCCTTCGCGAGCGCATGGGCGGGACGGACGTGTTCTATTTCCACGGGTACGTCGAGCTCGAGCTCGACGGCCGGTGGGTGAAGGCGACGCCGGCGTTCGATCGCGCGCTCTGCGAGAAGTTCGGCGTCCATCCGCTCGAGTTCGACGGCCGCACCGATTCCCTGTTCCAGCCGTTCGACGTGGCGGGGCGCCGCCACATGGAATACCTGCACGACCGCGGGACGATGGACGACGTGCCCGCCGCGGAGATCATCGAGACGTTCGACCGCTTCTATCCGGGGCTCGGCGGCACGGCGGCCGTTGCGCCCGCCACGCAGTTCCGCCGGGAAGCCGAACAAACGTCAGGCGCCTAGCGTCCAACACGGGTCGTCGGCACGCGCCGCGTTGCGACGCGCGCCCGCGTGTGTGATCCTCGATCAGTTGTCGTGTTGGCCGCCGTGGTTTCCCCTGATGTCCTCGCTGGAGGTTCAATGAAGCGGTTCGTCCCCTCATTCGTCATTTCTACATTCGCTCTGGCCTCACTCGTGGCATTCGCTCCCGCGGCGCGCTCGGCCGCCCCGGCGTCGACGCCGGTCATCGTCGTCTTCCGCGACGGCGCGTCCTTCGAGAACGACCGTGGCGCCGCGCAGCGTGACGAGCGCGCCCAGGCCGCGCCCGAAGCGTGGGATTACCTGGACCGCGGGGTCGTCGGCGCGGTGCAGGCGCGCGAGCACGCGCTCGGCTTCCGTGCGACGCACGTGTACAGCCACACCGTCCGCGGCTTCGCCGCACATCTGAGCGCGAAGCAGATCGAGAAGCTCGCGCAGGACCCCGACGTCGAGTACATCGAAGAAGACCGTGAAGTCCACGCCAATGCGCAGTCCCTGCCGTGGGGCATCGACCGCATCGACGCGGACGCGAGCTCGGCGCTCGCCGGCAACGGGAGCGGCGCCGTGACGAACGTGCGCGCGTACGTGATCGACACCGGCATCGACACGACGCATCCCGATCTCACGATCGGCGGGCACGTCAATTTCGCCGGCGGCCAGAACCGTGACTGCAACGGCCACGGCACGCACGTCGCCGGCACGGTCGGCGCGAAGGACGACACGACGTACGTGGTCGGCGCCGCGCCGGGCATCCGGCTGTACGGCGTGAAAGTGCTCGGCTGCAGTGGCAGCGGGTACATGTCGTGGGTGACGAAGGGCGTCGACTGGGTCACGGCGAACGCCGTGAAGCCCGCGGTCGCGAACATGAGCCTCGGCGGCGGCGCGACGACGACGCTCGACACCGCGGTGCAGCGGTCGGCGGCGAGCGGCGTGTTCTACGCGGTCGCGGCCGGCAACGACGGGGCCGACGCGTGCAACTCGTCGCCGGCGCGGGCGGCGGCCAGCGCGGCCGGCGTGCTCGCCGTCGGCGCGACGAGCTCGTCGAACCAGAGCGCGTCGTGGAGCAACTGGGGCGATTGCGTGGGTATCTGGGCGCCGGGCGTGAGCATCCTGTCGACGCGCAAGGGCGGCGGCACGACGACGATGTCCGGCACCTCGATGGCGTCACCGCACGTCGCGGGCGCGGCGGCGCTGTTCCTGTCGCGCTATCCCGGCGCGTCGATGTCCGAAGTGAAGTCGGCGCTCCGGAGCGATGCGACGTCGTTCAGCACGGTGGCGAAGGATGGGGCGGCCATCACCATCGTCAACGCAGGCGGCTACTAGGCGCACGCGTCGACCCGGGCGTCGCGCCGCCGCGGCGCCCGGTCTCATCGCGCTCGTGCTGCTCGCGCTGGCGCTCGTGACGTCGACGTGCGCCACCGCGGAGCAGGTGGTGGGCGTGGAGCAGAACGGCCTCGCCCTCCGTCTCGAATCGCTGAAGCCGGACTATCGCGCCGGCGACCGGCCCGGCTTCCGCCTGCACCTCGCCAACACGACCGACCGCCCGCTCACGCTCGAGTTCCGCAACGCGCAGCGCTTCGACGTCACCGTCCGTGACGCGTCCGGCCGCGAGGTCTGGCGCTGGTCGGCGGGTCAGATGTTCGCGCAGGTCATCGGCGAGGTAGTGCTGCCGCCGCGCGGCGAGCGGACCTGGACGGTGACCGCGCCGGCCTCGCTCCCGCCCGGCCGGTACGCGGCGACCGCCGCCGTCACGGCCACGAACGCGAAGATCCAGGCGACGATCAGCGTCACCGTTCGCTGAGCGCCCGCTCAATACCGCGGCACTCGCTCTCCGGCTGCTCGTTTCGCAGGCACGGGTCTCCCGCCGCTCGATCGTAAGTACGCGACTTGACGCGACGCGAAGTCCGGCACGTCTATTGCCCCCGTCGCCGCCCGAGCGGGCGACGGCCTGCCGGGAGGAGAGTTCATGCGAAGACTCGCGGGGTGTCTGATCGCTCTGGCGGTGCTGGCTTGGGGGGCGACGGCGTCGGCCCAGGGACGCAACGAGACGCTGCTGGTCGTCGTGGAATCCGGTCCGAACAGCATGGACATCCACGGCGTCGGCACGAATCGTCCGGCGTACCAGGCGTCGTGGAACATCTACGACCGGCTGATCACGTACGGGACGAAGACGCTGCCCGACGGGTCGAAGATGTACGACTACACGAGTCTCAAGCCGGAGCTCGCCGAGAGCTGGGCCGTGGCGCCCGACGGCATGTCGGTGACGTTCAAGCTCCGGCCGGCGAAGTTCCACGACGGCACGCCCGTGACGGCGAAAGACGTGAAGTGGTCGTTCGACCGCGCCGTCACCGTCGGCGGATTTCCCACGTTCCAGATGAAGGCGGGCTCGCTGGAAAAGCCCGAGCAGTTCGAGGCCGTGGACGACCGCACCTTCCGCGTGAAGCTCCTCCGCAAGGACAAGCTCACGCTGCCCGACATTGGCGTGCCGGTGCCCGCGATCTACAACGCGACGCTCGCGAAGAAGCACGCGACGGCGAGCGATCCGTGGGCGATGGAGTGGCTGAAGAACAACACCGCGGCCGGCGGCGCGTACAAGCTCGAGTCGTGGAAGCCGGGACAGGAGACCGTGTACGTCCGGTTCGACGAGTGGAAGTCCGGCCCGCTGCCGAAGCTGAAGAAGGTGATCGTCCGCGAGGTGCCGTCGGCGGGCAACCGGCGCGCGCTGCTCGAGCGCGGCGACGCCGACATCTCCTTCGACCTGCCGCCGAAGGACTTCTCGGAGATGGCGAAGGCCGGCAGGCTCGCGGTCGTGTCGCACCCCGTCGAGAACGCGTTCGCGTACGTCGGCATGAACGTGAAGAACCCGCCCTTCAACAACCTGAAGGTCCGCCAGGCGGTCGCGCACGCGATTCCGTTCGAGAAGATCTTCTCGTCCGCGGTGTTCGAGCGCGGCGTGGCGCTGAACGGCAATCCGATCGCCGCGCTCACGCACGGCCACGAGCTCGTCAAGACGCCGTTCAAGCACGACGTCGCGAAGGCGAAGGCGCTCATGGCGGAAGCCGGCCACGCCGGCGGCTTCGAGACGACGCTGTCGTTCGACCAGGGCTTCGCCACGATCAACGAGCCGATGGCGGTGCTGGTGCAGGAATCGCTCGCGCAGATCGGCATCAAGACGACGATCAACAAGATCCCCGGCTCGAACTGGCGGAACATGCTCCTCAAGAAGGAGATGCCGATCTTCCTGAACGCGTTCGGCGGCTGGCTGAACTATCCGGAGTACTTCTTCTTCTGGAACTATCACGGCCAGAACGCGGTCTTCAACACGAGCTCGTACCAGAACGCCGAGATGGACCGGCTGATCGACGCGGCGCGGTTCGAAGCCGATCCGCGGAAGTACTCCGAGCTCGTCCGCGGCTTCGCGCGGCTGGCGGTGGCCGACGTGCCGCGCGTGCCGGTGTATCAGCCGCTGCTCGACATCGCGATGCAGAAGAACGTGAAGGGTTACCAGTACTGGTTCCACCGGCAGCTCGACTACCGGCAGCTCTCGAAGGAGTAGGGGCATCGTGACGACGGTGCGCCTCGTCGGCCGGCGGCTCGCCCTGGCGATCCCCGGCCTGGTCGGCGTCGTCGTCGTCACGTTTCTGCTGAATCGCGCGCTGCCGGGCGACCCGGCCGCGTTCTTCGCGGGGCCCGCGGCGACGAAGCAGGCGATCGACGAGATCCGGACGAAGCTCGGGCTCGACCGCAGCCTGCCCGAGCAGTTCATCTATTACGTGCGCGATCTCGGCCGCGGCAACCTCGGGACGTCGCTGACGACGGGGCAGCCGGTCGTGTCGGACCTGGTGCAGCGCCTGCCCGCCTCGCTCGAGCTCACGCTCGCCGGTCTGGCGATCGCCATCGCCGTTGCGCTGCCGGTCGGCGTCTTCGCGGCGACGCGGCCGGGCTCGTGGATCGACCACGTCGCGCGCGTGGTGACGACGACCGGCGTGTCGTTGCCCGTGTTCTTCACCGGGCTGCTGCTCGTGTACGTCTTCTACTACCTGCTCGGCTGGGCGCCGGCGCCGCTCGGCCGGCTCGACGCGTTCGCGTCCGCGCCGCGCACGCTGACCGGGTTCTTCGTGATCGACGCGCTCCTCACCGGCCAGCCGTCGACCGCCTGGGCTGCGGTGCGGCAGCTCGTGCTGCCGGCGCTCACGCTCGGCATCTTCGCGATGGCGCCGATCGCGCGCATGACGCGCGCCGCGATGCTCGGCGTGCTCTCGAGCGATTTCATCCGGACCGCGCGCGCGGCCGGCCTGGCGCCGCGCACCGTGCTGTTCACGTACGCGTTCCGGAACGCGATGCTGCCCGTCGTCACGCTGCTCGGCATGATCTTCTCGTTCCTGCTCGGCGCGAACGTGCTCGTGGAGAAGGTCTTCGCGTGGCCGGGCATCGGCTCGTACGCGCTCGAGGCGCTGATCGCGTCCGACTACGCGCCGGTGCAGGGGTTCGTGCTCGTGATGGCCACGATCTACGTGCTCCTGAACCTCGCCATCGACGTCCTGTACGGCGTCATCGACCCGCGCGTGAGGATCGAGGCGTGAGGGGCTTCCTGCGCCACGCGCGGTACGTCGTGACCGAGAACCCGGTGACGCTCGTCGCGTTC
>ORJL011473891.1_pt1 | contig 13591 bp, 11 predicted proteins | sample 1779941 | NCBI WGS metagenome assembly ORJL01 (sample SAMEA104232317, study PRJEB22302) | groundwater metagenome | biome: forest; feature: aquifer; material: groundwater | place: USA | collected 2011-08-07 | depth 5.8 m
AACCGGAACTCTTGATCCTGGATGAGCCCACCACGGGACTCGACCCCCAGTCGCGCCACCAGGTTTGGTCGCGTTTGGAAGAATTGAGGGCCAGCGGGCTGTCGATCCTGCTGACCACCCATTACATGGATGAGGCGGCCCGGCTCTGCGACCGGCTGATGATCATGGACCACGGCCGGATCATCGTCGAGGGAGAACCGGCCGAACTCATCAAGAACCATATCGGTCATGACATTATCGAGGCCGACGAACCGTCGGCGGACCTCCGGGCCTATATCCGGGCCAGGAACTGGCGGCACGAAGACCTGGGACACCGCCTCATTATTTACGTAGAGGAGGGCAATCAGATGTTCCATGAAATCAGTAATATCTGCGGTAAAGAGGGCTGTCTGATGCGCCCGGCCACCCTGGAGGACGTCTTTTTAAAAATGACAGGGAGGGACCTCCGGGAATGAAGGCGCCCTTTGACCTCACCTGGCGATTCCGGCGCGTCTGGCAGCGGAACCTCGCCGTGTATCGGGAAAGCTGGCAAATCAATTTCGCCCCCCCGCTCCTGGAGCCGTTCCTCTACCTGCTGGCCTTCGGCATCGGTTTCAGCAATATGGTGGGACCGATCCAATACGATGGCCGCCAGGTGTCCTACGTGAGCTTCATCGCCCCGGCGCTGATCGCCATCAACATTATGAACAATGCTTTTTTTGAAACCACCTATGCATCCTTCGTCCGCATGTATTATCAGAAAACCTTCGACGCCCTGATGGCCACCCCGCTCACAGTGGAAGAAGTCATCACCGGGGAAATCGTCTGGGGCGCCACGAAAGCGGTGATCGCCACGGCCATCATGATGGCGGTGGTGAGCCTCTTTGGCCTGATCGCCTACCCTTCGGGCCTGCTGCTTCTGCCGCTGGCCTTTTTGGGGGGGCTCGCCTTCGGCGCCATCGGCATGTATTTTACGGGCATTGTCAAGACGATCGAATTGTTTAACCTGCCCGTCTTTCTCTTCGTCACCCCCATGTTCCTTTTCAGCGGCACTTTCTTTCCCATGGAGAATTTGCCCGCCTGGGCCCGCTTCCTGGCGTTCATACTGCCGCTCACCCATTTGGTCAACCTCTGCCGGGCACTGGGCTGGGGAATTTATGATTCCTCCCTTTTAGGGGAATGTCTGTATCTCCTTATTTTCTGTTTGATCTTTTTCCCGCTGGCCCTGCGCAAGATGCGCCGGCGACTCTTGAAATAAAGGATTGCTTATGACCGCACTGCTCACCCCCTTTGCCGGCAATCTGATGACCACCGGCATGGGCATCCTGCCGCATAAAGAGCTGGAACGCGCCCTCGCCCTGGCGATGAGCGTGGACATCCCCTTTTGGCCGCAACTCCCGCGGATGGACTATTTCGAAGACATGTATGTGCAGGCCTCGGAAAATTTTCCCGGCATCATCCTGGAGCCGGCTTTGCGCAAGATCCATTTCAGTACGGAAAAGTTCTATGCCGAGCTGGAAAACGCCCTGAACAATCTGGAAAACGACGACTTTTTCCGGATGTCGCCACAGTTTTCCGCCACTTATCACCAATTTTTGTCCTATGATCTGTCTTCCTATGCCGCCATCCGCGGCCAACTGGAAGGCCCGGTCAGTTTCGGCCTGAACGTCCTGGATGAGAACAAGAAACCGGTGATTTTCAATGACGAGGTGCGTTCCGTGCTCTTTGACTTCATGGCGCGCAAAGCCAACGTCCAACTGCATGAATTGCAGGAAAAAAATCCGCGCGCCTTTCTGTTCATCGACGAGCCGGGCTTACAGTATATCTTCAGCAGCATCTCCGGTTATACGAACGATATGGCGCGCACCGACCTGGCGGGCTTCCTGGAGCAGATCGATCATCCCCGGGGCATCCATCTCTGCGGCAATCCCGATTGGGACTTCCTGCTCAATCTCGATATCGACATCCTCTCCTTCAACGCCTATAACTGCGGCGAGATTTTCATCAAATACCGGGCCGGCATCAGAAGATTCCTGGACCGGGGCGGGATGCTCGGCTGGGGACTTGTACCGGCCAATTATGACGAATTGATTAAGGAATCGCCCGACCGTCTGATCAACCACCTGGAAGCCCTCTGGCAAGAGCTGATAACCGCGGGCTTTGACCTGGAGCAGATGTTGGCGCAGAGCATTCTCCTGCCGGCCACCTGCGCCCTCACCAATCCCGATGAATTCAAGACCGTGGAAGAGACTTACGACTGGCTGAAGAAATTGTCCCGGCAACTGCAGGCCAAATATCTCCGTCAATGATTTGGCGGGACGGGCCGGATCAAGGAATCTTTCTTGATCATTGGCTATTGGTAAACTGATAATGGTAAATGTGGGCCGGCATTGCCGGGCAGGAGTACCCCGCCCCGGCAATGCCGGCAAAAAAGCTGCCTCCCTACTTGGCGGCTACCTTCGCCGCGATCGCCTGCTTCAACAATTCAATGCCCTTTTGCGCCTCGTCAACGGACTTGGTCAGTGATTCGCGGGCCAACTCGGGATTATGAAACCCGTCCGAATTTTCCGCCGTCCAGTATTCCCAGAGGATGTGCGCCTTCAGATGCTGATCCTGGGCCTGCTTGATGACCGTCCCCGCCACCCCTCCCTTCTTGGCCTCGACAATCCGGTCAATCAAAGCTGACAGCCAGAATTCGGCCTTCCGCATCTTTCCCCGGATGTGGGACTTGACGGAGTCGATGGTATAGCGGGCCTGTTCTTCGGTCCAGCCGGGATGGCATTTGAGGCAGGTCTCTTTCAGCTGGACGCGGGGGGCCACGGCAAAATGCGACGTATAGACCTTACCCTTCCTGTTCTTGAGTTTCGGCAGATGACAGGCGTCGCAGCTGACCCCCGCCCGGGCATGTTTGGAATTGTAATAGGTTTCCGCCTCGGGATGCTGGGCCTTCCAGAGGAGCCCTCCCGTCAGGGCATGCTTAAAATCGAGGAAACTGACCTTGTTGACATAATGATCATAGAGCTGGAGGACATCCTTGAAGGGAAAATGGTTGGTGCGGGAGTCGTCCATCGTAACGGAATACTTGGAAGTATCGGGATTCTTTGGATCATATCCGGGATTGCAGTTGTACTCCACGTGGCACTGTCCGCACTGGAGACGGGTGTCATACTTATCGAGGAGGGCGATTTTCCGGGTAAAGCCTCTCAAGCCCATCTCAACGACCTTGAAACCCGTGCGCCCGGGATCCTTATGCCAGAGCGTGTCGCCATCGGGCCTCGTCAAAGCATCAATCAGGCCGTCGCGGACGATCCGCGGCCTCGCCCCATGGGGATCATGGCAATAGAAACAGTTCAAGCCATACTGGGTAGAGCGGGCGAATTCCACGACATTGGACTTCCGGGACCACTGGGTTCCTTGATCCGGATTGCCCATATAGCCCCATTGGAGGATGTTATCTTGGGTTTTGCACATCAGGCAGACCGGGTTGGCGGCCGCTGCACTTTGAGGAAGAATCGGCTTATGTTCGTTGGATTGGGGATATTTGTCCACCAGGACGTCCCAGGCCTTGCCTGACTCGAGGACGTAGCGCCAGCCGTTTTTCCCCTGGAAACGTCCGCCGTAAGCCCGATCCACGACCAGATGATCCACCAGCATCCACTTATGCCCGCGGGTAGCGTTGTGCTCCTTGGTAAAGCCATGGCCCATCATCAGCTGGTCCCAAAAGGGATTGGGAGCGCGGCCCGTCAACTGGGATTTTTCATCCCTGGCGGGCCGGTGATAGACTTCTTTCATGAAGCTGGCATACTGATCCTGGTGACATTTGCCGCAGGCCTCCCAGGAAACGTCGGTAGCCGGACGGGTTTCCGGTCCGGGAGACCCGAGGTGCTGCGTAAGCCCGCTGTGACAATTGCTGCAATTAACCTTCGCATGCTTGCTGCCGGCGTGTAATCCCTTGATCACCTCATGGCACTGGTAGCATGCCTCCGGCTTGACCGGCTTCTCCTGCGACACCTTCGGGGCTTTGGCCTGCTTATACCCGGCAGAGGCTTTCCCGGCAAAGTATCCTGAAACTGCAAACACTAAAACGGCAACCAACATCAATCTAAGTTTCTTCTCCATGGATCTCTTCCTTTCTTAGATAGTTGCCTCCTCTGTGAAAATTCCCCCCCGTCAGTATTTCCGCCAGCCGGCCTCCGCCGAAAGCCGGCATTCAGCGGCCCGGCAAATAAATATCGCTGTAATAATAGCACGATTTAAAAAAAAATTCCCTCATCACCTGCGGGTTTCAACCCAATTGCCTGTCACAAAAAACATCTAAATCACCCCGGCACTTCCCTTATCGGAACAAGTCTCAGACTTATTAGGACTTTGGCGTTATCCTGTACACATTCTTTCTTGACAGGAATAGAACATTTTTCTAAGAGAACCTCTGTCAATATGTAGTAAGTTAGCAATTGCGTTAACGCGCGGATCTTGATTATCGGGTTAGGACAGGTAAGGAGAAAGATGGGCAAACTATTCGGAACAGACGGGATCAGGGGTGTAGCCAACAAATACCCGCTGACGGCGGAAATGTTTGTCAATATCGGCCGGACCCTGGCCCTTCTTTACCGGCGGCCGGGGCATGACGGCCGGATAGTTGTGGGCAAGGATACCCGTATCTCCGGTGATATGCTGGAAAACGCCTTGGTGGCGGGAATATGTTCCGGAGGGGCCGGGGCCGTCATGGCCGGCGTGCTGCCAACACCCGGTATTGCCTTTTTAACCCGCAGCTTGCAGGCCGATGCCGGCGTCGTCATCTCGGCATCCCATAACCCCTTTGAGGATAACGGCATAAAAATATTCGGGCCGGGAGGTCTTAAGCTCCCGGACGAAAAAGAAGAGGAACTGGAAACCCTGCTCCTGGCGCCCGAGGGTTCCTCACCCCGTACCGGAACGGACCAATGCGGACGGGTTTTCCCGCTCGCCGATGCCGGACCTCGTTATATGGATTTCCTGAAACAATCAATCCTGCCGCTGGCAAGTCTCCAGGGGGTCCGCATCGCTGTCGATTGCGCTCACGGCGCCGTCTCGCAGGTCGCGCCTGAGACCTTCCGGCAGCTGGGCGCCGCCGTAACAGCCCTTTTCAACGAACCCACAGGCACCAACATCAATCTGAACTGCGGTTCCCAGCACCCCGAGACCCTGGCCCGCACCGTAACGGCCGGACAGGCGGATTTAGGATTGGCTTTCGATGGCGATGGGGACCGGCTGATTGCCGTCGACGAAAAAGGGGCCATCCTGACGGGAGATCAGATCCTGACGATCTGTGCCGCGGCGCTGAAAGCGGAAGGCCGGCTGGCCAACAACCTGGTCATCCGGACCGTCATGAGTAATTGCGGCATGGGGGTGGCCCTGCGCTCTTTGGGCATCGATTCGGTTATGGCTGACGTGGGGGACCGGTTCGTGCTTCGGGAGATGCAGGCCCGGGGCGCTGTCATCGGCGGGGAAGATTCGGGGCATCTCATATTCTTGAATCATCATACCACCGGTGACGGCATGATTACGGCACTGCAGCTCCTGGCGGTTATGCAGCGGTCAGGCAAGCCCTTGTCGGAGTTGGCGAAGATCATGACCGTCTTTCCCCAAACCCTGATCAACGTGTCCGTTGCTCGCCGGGAAGACATCCGGGGAATTCCGGAACTTATGGGGATCATTAAAGCCGTGGAAGAAGAACTGGGCGCGGAGGGCCGGGTCCTCGTCCGCTATTCGGGAACCCAAAACATCTGCCGCGTAATGGTGGAAGGACCGACGGCGGATTTAGCGGCCCGACATTGCCAACAAATTGCCGCCGTAGTTCAGAAAAAGCTCACTTGATTCACTATGGCTGGCAGGCGGGACAAAAGAAAGTGCCCCTTCCCCCCAGCTTGATCCGCTCCACCGTGTTCCCGCACCGGGGGCAGGGCTTTCCTGCCCGTCCATAAACCTGCAAGTAGTTCTGGTATTCCCCCATCTGTCCAAAGAGGTCGCGCCAGTCGGATATGGACGTACCCCGGCAGGCGATGGCCCTGGTTAAGACCTCTTGGGCCGTCTCCCCCAGCCGCTGCCATTCGGACACGGCCAGGTCGCAAGCGGGACGGCGGGGATTGATGGCCGCGCGGTAGAGGATTTCGCAGGCATAAATATTGCCGATCCCGGCAATGACGCGCTGGTCCAGCAGGAAAGATTTGACGGGCATTTTCTTGCGGCGCACGCTTTCACAAAGCAGGGGGGCGGGGAATTCTTCCAGGGGGTCAAAACCTTGCGGAGCGGGCGGGGCCCCACTTTGCAGCTCCAGGGTGGCAAACCGGCGCGGATCGATCAGGACCAGCCGGCCATGCTCAAAACGCATCACAAAACGGATATGGGGGAGAGCGAGCGGCTGGTCTGGCTGCCACAAAAGCCGGCCTGTCATGCGCAGGTGCAGCCGGAAAACCCTCCCGTCGTCGAGCGGCAGATTCAGGCCCTTGCCCCGGCGAAAAGGTGCCAGCAGCGTACAGCCCGTCACGTCTTCCAGGCGACCCAGTTTTGCATCAATGATCCGCGCTTCCCGGATTTGTTTCCCCGCGACCACCTCTCTCAGTTGCCGGCACAACGATTCCACTTCGGGCAGCTCTGGCACCTTGTTTCTCCTTATGCGCTTCCGGCCAACCGGTGCGCCGGTAATTGTCACTAAAACAAATATTCATCGAACCTCTGCCGCGCTGAGCCCGGTGAGGATAACCGCTGGCTGCCACGCTGGAAAAGCCTGCCGCGATCAAAAAACTATCAGGCAGGGAGATGGCTGTCAAGGGATATAAGTGTTGTGTCCCCGGCATGAGAAAAAAAGGGTTGACAGGAGGGCATAACAGGAGTAGAGCATCCGCAAAATCAAGGGTTGCGCGTGACAACGCCAGGCGTTGGAGAACAGCGGAGGGCAAATCACTAAGTCATGTTGAAGGAGGGAAAATAATGGATGATGACCCCCTGTTGACGGAAGAGGCAGAGCCTCCAGGCAGGTCGACCGATGCACAAGGTTTGAAAAACTCCCGGACAAATTTTTTTTCAATCCTCCCAAATCCATCCCCACCCGCCATGCTTCTCAAGAAAACGGGCGGCGGCGCTTTTCGAGAAAACCTTTCCTCCCGTACGTTTCGCCAACTTTTTTTCCCCACTGTCAGTTACCAGTCCTGGAATGATTGGCACTGGCAATTGCAGAATCGTATCACCGACACCGCCCGGTTAGCGGATTTGGTAGGACTGACAACCCGGGAACGGCTCATCGTGGCCAATGGCCAGTCCCTTCCCTTGGCCATCACTCCTTATTATGCCGGTTTGTTGCGGGCCGGCGGCACAGACCATCCGCTGCGCCGCACCGTCATCCCCTCCCTTGAGGAAGGCGTCTTCAGCCCCGAGGAGAAAGCCGACCCGCTGGATGAAGAACGGGACACGCCTGTACCGGGCATAGTGCACCGCTATCACGATCGGGTCCTTTTCCTCGTCACCGATTATTGTTCCACCTACTGCCGTTACTGCACCCGGTCCCGGATGGTGGGCGGCGGCTCTCCGCATCCCTATGACCTCCGCACCGGGGAACAGGGCATCGACTCCATTGCCGGCCGAACCGAGATCCGGGATGTGCTGCTTTCGGGAGGAGATCCGCTGACCTTGAGTGATGAAAAGCTGGATTGGCTCCTCTCGCGCTTGAAGGCGATCCCTCATCTGGAGATTTTGCGGATCGGCACCAAGGCGCCGGCGGTCATGCCGCAACGGATTACACCGTCCCTGACCCGCATTCTGAAGCGTTATCATCCCTTATGGATGAGCATCCATGTTACCCATCCCGATGAGCTGACGCCGGAAATGTACCGGGCCTGCAAACGGTTGGCCGACGCCGGCATCCCGTTGGGCAGCCAGACCGTCCTGCTGGCCGGAATCAATGATGATGTGGAAACGATGAAGCGCCTCATGCGCGGCTTGCTGCAATTGCGGGTCAAGCCCTATTATCTGTACCAGTGCGACCCCATTCCCGGTTCAGCGCACTTTCGTACCCCCGTCAGCAAGGGACTGGAAATAATCCAGGGACTGCGCGGCCATACGACCGGTTATGCTGTCCCCTCCTATGTGATCGATGCGCCCGGCGGCGGCGGCAAGATTCCTCTCCTGCCGGAATATGTGGCCGGCCGGGACGGCAACGACCTGATCCTGCGGAATCATGGCGGCGCACTTTATCGTTATCCGGACTGCATTCCACCGGCCGGCATTTTTCATTGAGCAGGAAAGGGCGGGCAATCCGCGGATTGTCCCGGCAGCAGCAAAGATAAATAAGAATACTCGCCGTGACCACAGAAATCAGCAAATTGAATATCGGCATCACCTATGACCTGCGGCAGGATTATCTGGCGGAAGGTTATACGGCAGAGGAAACGGCGGAATTCGATCGCACGGATACCATCGACGCCCTGGAAGAAGCCCTTCTTTTTCATGGCTATGCTGTCCGGCGCATCGGCAATATCAAATCGCTGGTGCAATGCCTGGCTGCCGGTGAGCGCTGGGACATGGTCTTCAATATCGCCGAGGGACTGAACGGTTTCGGCCGGGAGGCGCAGATACCGGCGCTGCTGGAGGCTTACCGCATTCCCTTTACCTTTGCTGATTCCCTGGTGCTTTGTCTGACGCTGCATAAGGGAATGACCCAGACTATTGTCCGCTCCCTCGGCATCCCTACCCCTGACTTCTTCGTTCTCTCAACACCGGAAGACTTGCCGCAGGTGCAGCTCCCCTTTCCCCTCTTTGCCAAACCGGTGGCTGAAGGAACGGGCAAAGGCATCAACGCCGCCTCCAAAATTACTTCAGCCGGGGAATTGGAGACCCAATGCCGGTCGCTGATGGCTAAATTCAACCAGCCGGTCCTGGTGGAAACTTATTTGCCAGGGCGGGAATTCACCGTTGGTATCGTCGGCACGGGTGGGACCGCCCGGTCCCTGGGCGTGGTAGAGATCATCCTGAAGGAAGACGCGGAGCGGCATGCCTATTCCTATCTCAATAAGGAACGGTATGCCGAGTTGGTGGAATATCGGCTGGTCGACGACCCGGCGGCCCTCAAGGCAGCAGAGATTGCCCTGGCCGTCTGGCGGGGCCTCGGCTGTCGCGACGCCGGCCGCATCGACCTTCGCGCCGACGCGGCCGGTGAACCCCGCTTTCTGGAAATCAACCCCCTGGCGGGACTGCACCCCCGGCATTCCGATCTCCCGATTCTTTGCTCTCTAAAAGGCATCAGTTACCAACAGCTGATCGGATATATTATGGAGTCGGCCTGGAAGCGCCAGGAAGAACTCCGGGGACCTCAGCCGTGCAAGTAGCAGTATTATATGGCAAAATAATGGATGGGGCCACCGAGGACGAGCAGGATGTGCTGGTGCAGGCGGACGCCGTTTCCCGCAGCCTGGGCCGTTTGGGATTTGACCCCGTCCCGGTTGCGCTTTCCTTAAATCTGGCCGCAACAATGGAAGAATTGCAGGCCCTGAAGCCTGCTTTTGTTTTCAACCTCCTCGAAGCCATCGAAGGCAAAGGCAATCTGATTTCCTGTGCACCTCTTATCCTTGACACTCTCCGCCTGCCCTACACGGGTGCGTCGGCAGAGGCAATGTTCCTGACCTCCGGCAAGATAGCAGCCAAACAAATTATGCGCCTCGCCGGAATAGCTACACCGGATTGGTGGTCCCCGGAATTCCCCCCTGCGGCGGCACTGCAACAGGCCGGCTTCATCATCAAATCGGTATGGGAACACGCCTCTTGCGGTCTCGATGAAAGCGCCCTCATGCTTACCTCCGCCCCTGACGTCCTCACCGGGAAAATCAGAGACCTGGAAGAGCGCCTGGGGGGCAGCTGTTTCGCAGAAGCCTTCATTGAAGGGCGGGAATTTAATGTTTCCCTGCTGGCCGGGAAAGGCGGACCGGAGGTATTGCCGCCGGCCGAAATAATCTTTGCCGAATATCCCCCTCATAAGGTGCGGATGGTTTGTTACCGCGCCAAATGGGTGCCGGACTCTTTTGAATACAACCACACGCCGCGGAGTTTCACCTTTCCCCCGGGCGATGCCCCTCTGTTGAAACTCCTCGCCGACACGGCCGTCCACTGCTGGAATGTCTTTAGACTGCGGGGCTATGCCCGCGTCGATTTCCGGGTTGATAACTCCGGCCGGCCGTGGGTCCTGGAGGTAAACGCCAATCCTTGCCTGTCGCCCGACGGGGGCTTCACAGCCGCCGCGGCCAGGGCCGGCCTGGACTATGATGAGTTGATCGCCAGGATCATCAAGGACCTCCCGCGCGGGGCGCCGCTATGACGTCGCCGGAATTGACTTACCGGCGGGAAGTTTGCCCGGCCGACCAGGAAGCGGTGCGCGCCCTCGTCAGCTCCAGCGGTTTCTTTTCCACGGAGGAAATCCTGATCGCTGTGGAGCTGGTGGCGGAACGGCTTTCCAGGGGCGAAGGAAGCGGCTACTCTTTTCTCTTAGCCGAGGGGAAGGGACGCGTGGCCGGTTATACCTGCTTCGGCCCCGTGCCGGGCAGCCTGCACAGCTATGATCTGTACTGGATTGCCGTCGATAACGGCCTGCGCCGCAAGGGTATCGGGAAAGACCTGTTGTTCAGAAGCGAGGAGCTGATACTGAAGAATGGCGGCCGCAGGATATACATCGAGACCTCATCGCGCCCCCAATACGGAGAGACCCTGGCTTTTTATCGGAGCTGTGGTTACAAAATGGCTGCCTTTCTGGAGGACTTTTATGCCCCCGCGGATGGAAAGATTATCCTGGTAAAGGCTCTATAAGGAAAAACATATTGCTATTTAAGGCATAATTGGATAGAAGGATCGCGGGCATTTTGGCGCCGTCATAGGCAAGTTGGAAATCATCTGCCGCGTATTATGCGGAATATGATTTCGCTGGCGCAAGATCCCGCTTATCGGGTCACGGAGTCATCGTCAGCAGGTTCGCCAAAAAAGGAGATCAAGGATGCGTTTTATACCCCGGGAAGAGAAGTTTTTTGATCTCTTCGAGGAACTGGCCGCTAAAATTGAAGAAGGCGTTAAATTCTTTCTGGAGATGGTGCAAAAGTACGAGTATTCCGATGAGAATATCGCCCGGTTGAAGCAGATCGAGCATGAAGCGGATATCATTACGCACACCACCTATGAGAAGATGCACACGACCTTTCTTACCCCCTTGGACCGCGAGGATATTTACGCCCTGGTCAACAAGATGGACAGCGTCATCGATATGATCGAAGCCGCCGCCATGCGCCTGAACCTCTATAAGGTCAAAGAAACTTCCGAGGCGATCATCGAGCTGGCTAAAATCCTCGACAAGGCGATCAACAAAATCAAGATCATCGTCCATGGCATGCGGGACATGAAAAACGCCCGCTGTATCCTGGACGCCTGCGTGGAAATCAATACCTTGGAAAATGATGGGGACGTGGTTTTACGAATGACCATCGCCCGGTTGTTTGAAGAGGAAAAGGATGTCTTTGAGCTGATCAAGTGGAAAGAGATATACGAGCGGCTGGAAGAAGCGATTGATGTCTGCGAAGACGTGTCCAACATTGCCGAAGGTATCGTTTTAAAACATGGATAACTCCCTCATCTTTGTGCTTGTTGTTGTTGCCGTGGCCCTGGTTTTCGACTTTATCAACGGCTTTCACGATTCCGCCAATTCCATTTCCACCATTGTTTCCACCCGGGTCCTTTCGCCGCGCCAGGCCGTCATGTGGGCGGCTTTTTTCAATTTTATAGCTGCTTTTCTGATCGGCGTTCAGGTAGCGAAAACGATCGGCACCGGCATCATCGATCCGGCCATCATTGAGGATCACCTTGTCCTGGCAGCTTTAGGCGGGGCCATCATCTGGAATCTCATTACCTGGTACTTCGGCCTGCCCAGCAGTTCCTCCCACGCGCTGATCGGCGGTCTTATCGGCGTCGGTCTGATCAAGGGGGGCTTGGATGTTCTCGTATTCAAAGGCATTGCCAAAACGACCATTTTTATCTTTATTTCACCGGCGGTGGGTTTGCTGTTGGGACTGGGATTGATGATTGTCACACTTAATCTCAGCCGCCATTCCAATGTAGCGAAGGCGAACACATTGTTCCGCAAGCTGCAGCTGGCATCGGCGGCGGCCTACAGCCTGGGACATGGCATGAATGACGCCCAGAAAACGATGGGGATCATTGCCATGGTTCTCTTCAGCCGGGGCTACCTGGGGACGGAATTTCACATCCCCTTCTGGATCGTGCTCCTCTGTCATGCGGTCATTGCCTTGGGAACGATGGCCGGGGGCTGGCGAATCGTCAAGACCATGGGCACCAAAATAACCAAGCTGCGGCCAATGGGAGGTTTTTGCGCCGAAACGGCGGCGGCCACAGCCATTATCGGGGCATCCTTTGCCGGCATTCCCGTCAGCACGACCCATACCATTACGGGCGCCATTATGGGCGTCGGCGCCACGAAACGATTGACGGCGGTGCGCTGGGGCGTGGCGGGCACCATAATCTGGGCCTGGCTGCTGACTATTCCTGTTTCGGCGGCGCTTGCCGCTTTTCTCTATCTGGTGCTGGAAAACCTCCTCAATTGACAACAAACAATTTATGTATATAGTAAATGCGATGTGAGCGGATCGGGCATTAGTAAGTTAGAACTTCTTTGCTGAGTTTTTCGGCAGAAAGTTTTTTGTCTACTTACTTATCCCGTTTAGCAGGGTTAAGATCCTGGACAGTTTATGGGGGTTTGTATGTTGAAAGAAAATAAGAACAGAAAAACGTTCATTATGTTTTTACTCGCTTTTCTGGTCGCCTTTTTTATCGTTTCTCTGGTGGAAGTCTTGCGCTCCGTCTTGGCGCCGCATGCACCCGATGTCCAACTGGCTTCCGCGGTGGTACCGGGTGATATGGCGCGCACCCCTATATCCTTTGCCGATCTGGCGGAGAAATTGAAGCCGTCGGTCGTCAACATCAGCACGACGAAGACCGTACGTTCGCAAGGTGGAATCTTGAGAGGGCCTTTCGGTGGCGCCGAACCATTCAATCGCTTTTTTGGGGGTGACGATTTTTTCGAAAAATTTTTCGGTGAAAACCCGCAGCGCGAATTTAAACAGAAAAGCCTGGGGTCCGGTTTTATTATCAGCCAGGATGGTTACATCTTCACCAATAATCATGTTGTGGAACAGGCGGATAAGATTCTTGTCAAGTTATCGGACGGGGAAAAGGAATTTGAGGCCAAGATCATCGGCAAGGATAGTAAAACGGATATTGCCTTGATAAAGATCAAGCCTGATAAGAACTTGGCGGTCGCCGAGATCGGTGATTCCGACAAATTGCGCGTCGGCGAGTGGGTAATGGCGATCGGCAATCCCTTCGGTCTGGAGCAAACTGTGACCGCCGGCATCGTGAGCGCCAAGGGCCGCGTAATCGGCGCCGGCCCTTATGATAATTTTATTCAGACCGACGCCTCCATAAATCCGGGCAACAGCGGTGGTCCCCTGTTCAGTATGGACGGCAAGGTTGTGGGCATCAACACGGCCATTGTCGCTCAGGGCCAAGGCATTGGTTTTGCTATTCCCAT
>ORJL010085171.1_pt1 | contig 13589 bp, 15 predicted proteins | sample 1779941 | NCBI WGS metagenome assembly ORJL01 (sample SAMEA104232317, study PRJEB22302) | groundwater metagenome | biome: forest; feature: aquifer; material: groundwater | place: USA | collected 2011-08-07 | depth 5.8 m
AGCCGCAGTTACTACTACCGGCGCAATCAACTTACAAAATACCGGCGCGACTACTTTAAATGGCAGTTTAACTTCTAACACTGCCGGGGCAATTACAGTTACCGGCGCGGCAACCCTAGGGGCAGGTATTACTGTTACTACAGCCGGGAATTTAAATACAGATGATATTACGTTTGTATCGACTATTAACGGCGCAAGAACGTTAACATTAAATTCAGGCGCAAGCGGCGATATAGATGCTCAAGGGATAATCGGTGGCGCAACAGCTTTAACCGGCCTTACGATAACTAATGCCCGTAATGTTGGCCTGTTGGCAACTACGATATCGGGCGCTATAACCCAAAGCGCAGGTTCAGGTACAACCACATTTAATGGCGCGGTTACCACAACTGGAAATATTAGCGTAACCACAGGCGTTATTACGCTTGCTAATACGGCGAGTTTATTAGCAAATAGTGGTGTAAATAATGTAACTTTAGCTGCGCAGACCGGAGCAATCAGTAGTAGTAGTTCTGCGGCTACAGAGATTCAAGGTGATCAATTAACTATGTCAGCAGTAACCGGGATAGGCTCGACAACCGCTTTAGAAACTCGCGTTGCTAAATTACAAATTACGAATAGTACTTCTGGTAATGTTCGTTTAAATAATGTGGGTAATTTTAGTGTTAATGGTACCGGCGTGCAAAATAATAACGGCTCAACCTATATTAGCGCGGCCAGTGATATAACTTTTGACGCGCCGATTACAACGAGCTATTTAGAGTTAACTGCTAGCGGTTCAATCTTAAATAATTTAAATTCCGGTGTAAATGATATTACTACTACCGGTGATGCTAAACTTACTGCAACTGCAGGCACTATCGGTTTACGTGCTAAAGCAATTGATATAACTATCGGCGGGAAAATGTATATTCAGGCAGGCGGCGCAGTTGATGGCGTTTCCGCTAGTTTTATCGGTACGACTGTGGATGGGTTGATTAATTTAATTGCCGGTTCGCCTCCGGGCCTAATCATTTTTAATGGCCGTACACAACCATCAAATAACACTACCTCAAACCATCTTAGTGAAGCTACCGCTATAGTTAATCCGATTTTAATTGATTCGTTGATACAGTTTTTCCCGGCAGGTTCCGGTTTTATTGGAGACGGATTTACCATGGATAAACCTATGCCTTTGGAAGGACTTGGGTTTTCATCAGGCAACATGAAAAAAGTGCCACCAATTAAATAGAAGGGAGGATTGTTAGTAATGAGAAAAGCAATTGTTTTAGCAACGGTTTTAAGTTTGGGATTTTCCTTGAATTGTTTTGCCGCGAAAGAACCGGCAAAGCCAGCCGCGGTTAACCAAACCAAAGAATCAAAGGAAGCCAAGACGATCTTTAGTTTTAAAGATGAATTGTCTTTGAGCGATAAGCAAATAGAGTCAATTAAATCTTTACTTGCTGAACTTCAAAGCACCATGAATGAAAAGGCTAAATCTTTAAATACATTGCGCCAGGAATTGTCGGCGATGTTGAAGGATAGAGATTCCTTAAAAGTAATTAAAGTTAAGCTCGAGCAGATAGCCGATGTGCAAGTTGACGCTTCTTACATTGACGTAGATATTTCTCGCAAAGTAGAAGATGTTTTAACTAGTGATCAGATGAAAAAATGGAAAGATATTCAGCAGAAGGCCCGCGACGAAGCAATGAAAGAGATGCAGGCTTTAAACAAAGAAGCGCCAAAAGCAAAATAGTTAAGTTTTTCTCTAAATATAAAGCCGCAAGACTTCCCAAGACGCCTTGCGGCTTTATATTTTGTATGGTAGAATAAAATTCATGTTAAAGAAAATATTTATATTTATATTGTTTAGCTTTTTATTTTTTAAAGCTTATTCTCTTGCGATGACTCCCTATCCGCCTGCATCAGCCCTTGAACTTAATAGCCTGGAGCCTTTTACTGGAGATGATCGGGTTTTAATCTTAGCCCCGCATCCCGACGATGAAAGCATAGCTTGCGCCGGCGTGATCCAACAGGCAAAAAAAGCCGGTGCCGATGTGCACGTTATTTATCTAACTAATGGCGATCACAACGAATTTGCTTTTATTGTTTACGAAAAAAGAATTACTTTTCGTAAGGGCGAATTTATTCATATGGGAGAAATCCGTCGTAAAGAAGCTATTCGGGCGATGAAGCTATTCGGGCTTAAAGAAGCGGATCTTACTTTTCTAGGTTATCCTGATTTTGGGACATTTAAAATATTCAGTGAATATTGGCAGACTAATCGGCCTTATTGGAGCATGCTAACACGTATCGCCTATGTACCCTATAAAGGAAACCTCTCTTATGGCGCGCCTTATGTGGGCCAAAGCGTGCTTAATGATTTAAAGAATGTGCTCTTAAAGTTTAAGCCGAATAAAATCTTTGTTTCGCATCCGGCAGATACAAATCCCGACCATCGCTCATTATATTTATTTTTACAGATTGCCCTGCAGGATTTAGACAAAAATACTATTTCCCGGCCGCATGTTTATCCGTATTTAGTTCACTGTGTTAAATGGCCTCTGCCGCGCCGTTTCCATCCGCAATTAAATTTGGCCCCGCCGAAAAATTTTCTTAATGGCGATGTCGGCTGGCAGAAACTGGAATTATCTAAGGAAGAAGTAGAGTTAAAACGTAAAGCGACGCTTTGTTATCCGAGTCAGACACAATCAAGCGCGTTTTATTTATTATCTTTTAGCCGCCGTAACGAATTATTTGGCGATTATACGCAAGTAGAGCTAGCGCGCCAGTCTTCTTTAAAAGAGAAGGGGGTTTCTTTCTTTGGTTTTTCGAAAATTTATCCGGATCTCGAATTCGACAGCCTGAATAATAACGGCGATTTTGGTAAAACAATAGGGCGCGTGGGTTACGCGGTTTTAGACGATGTGCTTTTAATCCGTGTTGAAAAAGAGAATGAAATTAAACAAAAACTTAATCTCTTAGTTTTTCTTTTTGGCTACAAGGATAATACTCCTTTCGCTGCTATGCCTAAGACGCGTTTGATTATTAAGAATAATAAGGTCATGGTTTTTAACGGCAAAAAGCCGATTAAAGTCCACGGTGTATCTTTAGAAACAAGGCCAGATTTATTAATTATAAAGTGTCCGCTTCAGGAGTTGGGTAATCCGGATTTTATTTTGACTTCCGTAAAATCTTATAGCGGGGTCGTTCCCGTCGAGGCCTCGGGTTTTAGAAAGATCATCATCGAATAGGGCTATTGCATAATTTATTTACTTTTGTTATAATTTTAAAATGGATACGAAGAAAATACGTAAAAATATCGGGCGCGCTTTAAGTTATCTTTTTGGCTATCTGGGCTTAAGTTTTTGCTCTTTGATAATTAAGATTATTCCGGCGAGCTGGCTTTATGGTTTTGCTAAAGGCTTGGCGTCTTTAGCTTATGTAGCCGCCCGCAAACAAACCAACATTGCTTTAAATAGCCTGAATATTGCTTTTGGCAAAGAGAAGACCGCTCAAGAAATAAAAAATATCGCCAAGGGTTGTTTTGTGGATATGGGTAAAGGCGGGGTAGAGTTAATGTATTTAATGGATAACCCTGAACTGATTAGGAAGCAGGTAGGTTTAGCGCATAAGGAATACTTAGATGCGGCTTTAGCTAAAGGCCAGGGCGTGATTTTAGTCAGCGCGCATTTTGGCAATTTTCCCTTAATGTTAGCTAAATTAAGTTTAGAGGGTTATAAAACCGCCGGAATTATGCGTTATATGCGTGATGCGCGTATCGAAAAATTCTTTTTAGAAAAACGTACGAAGATGGGGGTAAAAACAATATATAGCCAGCCGCGTAAGGAATGTGTAGAAAATTCTATCCGCTCTTTGCGCAACAATGAAATTATTTTTATCCCGATCGACCAGAATTTTGGCGAGGGTGGGGTTTATGTGAATTTCTTTGGCACGAAAGCCGCGACTGCCACCGGTCCGATAGTTTTAGCTCGGCGTACCGGTGCGGTATTATTGCCCTGCTTTATCGTCCGCCAGCCTGATGATATGCATAAGATTGTCTTTGAACCGGCCTTAATTCTAGAAGAGGGCCGTGATGATAAAGAAACTATTTTGATTAATATTCAGAAGTTAACAAGTATAATTGAGTCTTATATTCGTAAATATCCTACGCAGTGGAGCTGGATCCACCGCAGATGGAAGAGTAAGCCTAGTTAAAAAGGAGGAATGATCATGGCAGAGGAAATTAAGCAGGACAAGAGAAGTATTTTACCTATACTGTCTAAGGTACTCCTGGGGATCGTGTTTTTAGTTTTAGGTGTTTTGGCCATAGTAAAATGGGCGCCTGCTTTGTGGATGGTGTTTACCGGCTGCGTTGGAGTATTTTTAGTTCTGGCAGGGATAATTACTTTAGCCATCGCCAAGGAGTGAAGTTTAGGTATAATATAAAATAACTATTTTTAAGGCTTCATTCTTGACAACTGTATCGGATTATGGTAGTGTAATGGTTAATTAACCAGGAGGTATTATGAAAAAAATAAGGCTTATTTTATTTCTGGCAGTTTCGTTATTCGTTATAAATAATGTATTGGCTATTGCCCAGGATACCGGCATAACCGCTAATCCTACTACCGATAATTCTATAGGTAACATTGTTGCTGGCCCTGCGTCTAGCTCGACCGAACCGGAAATACAATGGATCTGGGGAGAAGTAACAGCGGTTGATCCTGTTGCCAAAACAATTTCTATAAAATACCTTGATTATGAAACTGATCAGGAAAAAGATATTACAGTCGTGACTAACGATGCAACTACTTATGAGAATGCAAAAGTCATCGAAGAAATCAAGCCCCAAGATACTGTTAGTGTAGATTATGTCGCAGTGGCCGAGGGTAATAACGTTGCTAAAAATATTAGCGTAGAGAAGCCTGATTTAACTAAGACGGCATCTACAGAAGAAAAAACTGTATCCGTAACAACAGAGACTATTCCCGAAGATGTCCAGCCTGCTGTCTCTACGACGACAAATACAGCGCAGTAATAATTAAATTATACTAGTTGGATATAAAAGGCAGGGAAAGTCTACCTGCCTTTTTAGTTACTATGAAGAAGTTATTAATAATTATATTTGCTTTTTTTGTGGCCGGGTGTGCTTCTTTTATTAGCCACAGTCCAAAGACACTTTCGGATTCAACAGCGGTTCCTTATTATACTGGACGCAAGGCGCGGATTGCCGTCGTAGATTTTGACAATAAGTCTACTAACGCGACAGGGGATGTTGGCAGCGGTTTGCGTGATATGTTGGCTAGTGCGCTTGTTAATAGTAACCGTTTTGTCGTGAGCAATAAAGAACCGTCTACCGAGGATAAAAAAGCGGATTTAATTATCGCCGCTACGATTACTGGTTTCGAACCTCCTAGTTCCGGCGGCCGTAATGGTATGGGCGGAGGCGGTGGTTCTGGTAATGGCGATATGGGTGGATTATTAGGCGTCAGTTCTAATAAAGCGCGTATAGCTATAGATATTCGTATCATCAATGCGCTAAATTCACAGGTTATAGAATTAATTAAAGTTCAGGCTCAAGCAGTCGATAATGTGATTGCTTCGGTGGATAATTGGGCGTTAAGTAACAATCTGGCGCTTTATGCCAATACCGCTATGGAAAAAGCCGTGCGCAGGTGTTTAGTGGACGCAGTACGTTATATCGTACAGAATATTCCAGCGGGCTATTACAAATATTAAAATTATGGGAAAAAGAAAACGTAGGGGAAAATTAAACTGGCGTTCCAAGAAAGCCAATAAGGGCAGACGCCCTAATTTAGGATAATTCCTAATCTTATGGTCTTAACTTGGATTCTGACAAGTACTTTTATTGTCAGTCTTATTTCTTTGGCAGGGGTTTTTACTCTTGCGATTAAGGATAAGCTGTTACAGAGGGTTCTTTTTTACCTCATAGGTTTCTCCGCCGGTGCTCTAATCGGCGGCGCATTTTTACATATCCTACCGGAAGTTCTCGCCCAAACTAACAGCACAACCACATTTTATTATTTAATCGCGGGATTTGTGTTCTTCTTCCTGATGGAGAAATATTTCTATTGGCGGCATTGCCATGAAGGGAGAAAATGCGATGTTCACGCTGTCACGTATTTGAATCTTGTCGGAGACGGCCTTCACAATTTTATTGATGGCATGGTAATCGCCGCAAGTTTTATTGTTTCGATTAAATTAGGCGTAGTAACAACGATAGCTATAATTTTACACGAGATTCCACAGGAGCTGGGGGATTTCGGGGTTTTAGTCTATGGGGGATTTAGCAAGAAGAAGGCTTTGGTCTGCAATTTCTTCTCTGCGTTAGTCGCAATTGTTGGGGCAATATGCGGTTATTTTCTTGCTGATTTTGCGCATGGTTCATCAAATATTATATTGCCGATTACCGCTGGAGGGTTTATTTATATCGCTGCTTCGGATTTGATTCCTGAATTACATAAAGAAAATAATTTAAAACGTTCGAGTTTAGCGTTTTTGGCTTTTTTAAGCGGCATAATCTTTATGGCCATAGTCAAGTTTTTCTTAGGCGATTAACCCACCCTAAGTTACTTTCCATATAAAAATTATAAATACTTCTTGACAAAACAGGTTTATATGTTATTATTGAAAATGATTTTCAATAATAAGAGGGCCTATTTATGAGAAAAGAGTTTCAAGTGTTAGATGAATTTATCCAAAACACTGGCTTAAGGCGCACCCCGCAGAGAGAGGTTATCCTTAATGCCTTTCTTTCTACCGAGAAGCATGTTTCAGTGGAAGAGCTTTATAAATTAGTTAAGAAGAAAGCAGATGATATAGGGTATGTTACGGTGCACAGGGCAATGAAGCTTTTTTCGCAGGCAGGCCTATGTAATGAAATAGATTTCGGTGATGGGGTTTTGCGATATGAACATAAATATGACCATAGCCATCATGACCATTTAATCTGCACGGAATGCGGTAAGTTTATTGAGGTCTTTGATCCTCGAATCGAAGAGCTGCAGGATAAACTAGTTTCTAAATATAAGTTTACTCCCGTAAAACACAAATTAGAGATATTTGGTTTGTGCAGCAAGTGTTTACCTAAAGAATAAGGTAAATGGTTATATTTTTTTAGTTTATTATTGAAAATGGTTTTCAATAACAAAGGAGGAGCAAGATGAGGCGTGTTGCTTTGGCGGTATTCTTTGGTTTGTCCGTAGCTGTGATTTCAGCAAATAATGTATTTGCTGATCCGCGTAGGTATGTTTGGACCTACGAATATCAGACTATGCATAAGGGTAAATCCGAGATTGAACTTTACGAAACAGTTAAGATCCCTAAAAAAAGCGATTCCGGGATCAAGACATTTGAGCATTGGGTTGAATATGAATATGGCGTAACTGATCGTTTTGACTTAGGGATTTATCAGATGTGGAAGACTAAGGATACCAGGGATAAAATTGGCACAAAATATGATGGCACAAAGTTAAGGCTAAGATATAGGTTTGGTGAAAAAAATAAATATATCGTGGATCCTTTAGTTTATTTTGAATACAAAAGAAGCGCAAAAACAAATGATCCGCATAAGGCAGAAGTAAAGCTTATTCTGGCTAAAGATATGGGTAGGTTTAATGTTTCCTACAATCAAATCGCCAATCTAACCTTAGAGAAGCGCAGTGTTGTAGAAAATGAATATGCCGTGGCTTTAAGTTTTAAGCCTAATAAGAGGCTAAGTCTTGGATTTGAATCCAAAGGGACCTATAACCGCACGAAAAAGTTTTATTTAGGTCCAACAGTTGCTTTAAGGTTAAATAAGTTCTGGGTTGCCGCGGGCTTGGCCGTTAAGCTAAATAAACGAGCCGACGATGTGCAGCTAAGAACAATTGTAGGCATACCGTTCTAATGCTATAATTATGGCGACCAGAGTAAATAAAAAAGCGGTTATTTTATTTTTAATATTTTTGCTTCTCGGAATTTCGCTGGCATTAGCAGCGTATATACCCAAGGGGCTGTATCTTTTTAGTTTTCTTTATCGCGGCGCCTTTCAGGTTGTAATTAAGATAATCATTATTTTGGCATTTTGTTCTTTAATATTCCGCTGGTTTAGTAAAAGGCCGTTACCTAAAAAAGTGCTAAAGTTAATTTGCGGGGTTATATTTTTACCGCTTATTCTTTTGCCGGTTCTTCGATGTTATTTTAAGGTGCCATATGTATTTTGCCGTATTTGTCCCCATAAATGCCCTTGGGGGATGTTGCGGACTTTTATCTTGAGTTCTTTTTTTACTTTAAATTTATCAGGACGATTCTGGTGTTTTTATCTTTGCCCTCTGGGTACTTTTCAGGAATGCCAGGCGCAGATTTCAAAGCAAAATGTTAAATTATCCTTTCGTCCCGGTTTAGTGGCGTATCCAGCTCTGATATTAACGGTCGGAATGTATTTTCTGACCTTGGAGTGGCCTCAAGGAGCAACTTATTTTTCAGTTGGGCACTATAGTTGGATAAAAATAACGGTGTTTACTGCCAGCTTAATTTTTGCTGCAGCATTTTTTATTCCCAGATTCTGGTGCAGGTATTTTTGTCCGGTTGGTACCATTGCTGACTTAATTTCATATCTACGTAGCTCTTTATATAGAGTTATTCTTAAATTTAAACATTAAAGTTGACGTATTCATTTGAGGAGTGAATAAAAATATGAGAAAAATTGCCATTGTGGGTTCGCCAAATGTAGGAAAGTCAGTTATGTTTAATAGCCTTACCGGAAATTATGCAGTAGTATCTAATTATCCCGGGACAACGGTTGAAGTGACTCGCGGAAAAGCCAAAATAGGCAACGAGGAGTTCGAAGTTATTGATACCCCGGGGATGTATTCGCTTCTTCCTATAACTGAAGAAGAGCGCGTTGCCCGTGATATCCTGACGCAAGAAAGCCCTTGTGTAATTTTGCATGTAGTAGATGCCAAGAACCTCGAGCGTATGTTGCCCTTTACATTACAGCTTTTGGAAGCCGGGCTACCAACAATTTTAGTTTTGAATATTATTGATGAGGCAAGGAGCTTGGGGTTAGAAATTAATATAGCAGCTTTGGAGAATAATTTAGGTATGCCGGTTGCGGCTACGGTTTCTATAAGTGGTGAAGGAATGGATATTTTAAGGGGGAGAATAGAAGAATATGTTAAAAGATTTTGCTAAAAAATTAGGTTATGATGATCCTTTGGAATCTTCTTTATCGCGGATTGAGGCATTATTGTCGGGTGAATATAAGATTTCAAAACGCTCAGTTGCGCTATTGCTGCTTCAAGAGGATAAGGGGCTCTTTGCCGAGGTAAAGAATAAAGAAAAAGATAAGGCAGACGAGATTCTGAAAATTATAGAAGAAACAAAAGCGCATTATTCCAGCCCACTTACCTATATTATTAGTTTATGGCGGCAGAAAGAAGCCAGCCTTATTGTTTCTAGCGTAGTTACTTTAAAAGAAAAACATAAATTCAATATTGCCGAGTTATTTAGTAAGATTATGATGAACCCTTGGACCGGCACGCCAATTCTTTTAGCAGTGCTTTATTACGGCCTTTATCAGTTTGTTGGTGTATTTGGCGCCGGAACATTAGTAAATTTCATAGAGAATAATATTTTTGGCAAGTATCTTAATCCATTTATGATTAATTTGGTTAATAACACGATTCATATTAAGCTTATACAGGATCTTTTAGTGGGCGAATATGGCATTATTACTTTGGGCGCGCGTTATGCCATTGCCATAATCCTGCCGATTGTGGCTACATTTTTCTTTGCCTTTGCTATTGTGGAAGATACCGGGTATCTGCCACGCCTGGCAATGTTAGTGGACCAACTGTTTAAAAAAATAGGGCTTTCTGGACGGGCAGTAATTCCGCTGGTTTTGGGATTTGGCTGCGATACTATGGCCACTATGGTTACACGTACTTTGCCGACTAAGCGCGAACGCATTATTGCTACGTTATTATTAGCTTTGGCTATCCCCTGCTCAGCTCAGATGGGGGTATTGCTAGCATTGCTTGAGGGCAGGCCTTTAGGGCTAATGGTTTGGTTAGGGGTAATATTTTTAGTTTTTTTAATTGTAGGATTTCTAGCGGCTAAGATTATGCCGGGTGAAATGCCTTCGTTTTATATGGAAATACCGCCTTTACGTTTTCCGCATTTTATGAATATAATCCGCAAGACTTTTATGCGCCTAAAGTGGTATTTTATTGAAATTCTGCCTTTATTTATTTGGGCCAGTGTGTTTATATGGCTTGGCCAGATAACCGGAGTATTTAATGTATTAGTTAAACTGTTAGAGCATCCGATTCGCTGGTTAGGCCTGCCAGATCAGGCAGCAGTGGCGTTTTTATTCGGGTTTTTCCGTCGAGATTATGGGGCTGCGGGCCTCTACGATTTAAAGAAGGCAGGGCTTTTGTCAGGGAATCAGATAGTAGTTGCCTGTGTGACACTTACGCTATTTTTACCATGTATTGCCCAATTGTTAATGAATGTTAAAGAGCGCGGGATACGCATGGGTATTGCCATGTCGGTGTTTATTCTTTTGTTTTCGTTTAGTATAGGCTATCTTGTGAACTTGATTCTGGTTGGATTACATGTAAATCTTTAAAATAGAAAGGAATGATTTATGTATCAAAGATTAATGATTTTAGTTATTTCTGGATTATTCTTGATGGTTCTTTCGAAAAATACTCTTGCACATGATCATGAAGAAGGACAAGAAAAAGAGTGGGAACCGGTTTCTGCTGGGCCGCTTACTACTTGGACTGCCCCGGTTTGTGGTAAAGGCAAATTTGTGCTGCAGCCATTTTTCTTTTATAATCGTACGCGCGGGACATTTAATAATGAAGGAAAATATTCTTCTTTACCCGAGGGCAACAGTAAATATCAGTTTCAAGAGCAGCTGTTTTTCCAGTATGGGCTTACGGAAAAACTTGAAATCGACGGCCAAACGGTTTATCAACAGAATTATGTGCGTCAAGATGGATTAAGTGCTCATGAAAATGGTTTTGGCGACAGTTACATGTTTTTGCGCTATTGTGCCTTGGAAGAAACTGATTATCTGCCGCATCTAGCGGGTTTATTCCAGCTAAAAATTCCCACTGGAAAATATGAACATTTAGATCCTAATAAATTGGGTACGGATTCTATGGGAGCTACTTCTGGCGGCGGTTCATATGATAATGGCTGGGGCCTCAATTTAACTAAGAAGTTAAAACCATTTGTCTTACACGCAGATTTGATATATAGTTTCCCTATAGAAGTTAAGGTGGATGGCATTTCGACTAAATACGGAAACTATTTAAATTATGATTTCGGTGTGGAATATTTCTTACCCAAAGGTTTTAATTTGATGTTAGAATGTAATGGTTTTCGTCAGTCAGATAAAAAGCAAAGCAGCGATAAAATCCCCGGTTCAAGCGTTAATTATTTTACAATTTCTCCTGGAATTGGTTGGTCAAATAAAGAAATTCAGATACTCTTGGCATATCAAAGGGTATTAACCGGTACAAATACCGACGCCAATGATTCAGTGGCTTTAACCGCTGTACATACTTTTTAAATGGAGGCTTAAATGTTATCAGAACGAGCAGAAGAAGTTTTAGAGGCGCTTTGGATTCAGGTTGAAGAACAGGGGAAGAAGCCTTTGGATTTGGGGGCGATTCGAGATGATCCGGCAATTGAAGAGCTGGTGAAATTAGGATTTATCCGTAGGGATTTAGACCATATTCATTTATTAGATAAGGGTAAGGACTCTGCCATCGCCTGCGTGCGTAGGCATAGGTTATCTGAACGGTTAATGGTCGATGTTTTTGATATTAAAAAGAAGGATATTAATGAAGTCAGCTGTAGATTTGAGCATCTTTTGCATAAAGGATTAGAAGATAGTGTTTGTACCTTGCTTGGGCATCCTAAAACCTGCCCGCATGGTAAACCTATCCCGCCGGGGAGGTGTTGTTTAGAGAAAAAAGATAAAAAGATGTTTAAATTTCTTTCTCCTCTTTCAGATTTAGAGACAAAAGCCAAAGGTAAGATTGCTTATTTGCAGGCTAAAAACTCTGATCAGATACAAAAACTTGTTAGTATCGGGGCAATACCCGGGATCGGGATAACCCTCTTGCAAAAATTTCCCTCTTATGTATTTCAGATTGGCCACAGCCAGTTTGCTATTGATAAGGAACTTGCCGCTGCGATTTATGTGCGCTTGACGAAGTAAAATCCCGCCTTTATAATAAGAAGCATGAAAGCCATTGCTTTAATCTCCGGCGGCTTGGATTCAACTATTGCCGCCAAACTCACTAAGAATTTAGGTATTGAATTAGTCGCCCTAAATACGGTTACTCCTTTTTGTCTGTGCAATCATCGCTCAAGTAAAGGTTGTTTGCATGGGGCAAAATCTGCAGCAGATACTCTTGGAATAAAGCTTATCAGCGTTAATGTGACTGAGGAGTTTTTAGAGATAGTTAAAAACCCGAGGCATGGCTATGGCTCAAATATGAATCCTTGCATTGACTGCCGCATACTTTTATTTAAGAAGGCAAAAATTGCTATGCAAGAAGAAGGCGCATCTTTTATAATTACCGGAGAAGTGGTAGATCAGCGCCCGATGTCGCAAAAAAGAAGGACGATTGTACTGATTGATAAAGAAGCAGGCGTGGAAGGTTTAGTACTCAGGCCTCTATCGGCTAAAGTATTGCCAGAAACCCTGCCTGAGAAACAAGGTTGGATTGATCGCGAGAAATTATTATCTATAATCGGCAGAAGAAGAAAAATACAAATGGATTTAGCCGAACAATTCGGGATAAATGATTATCCTTGCCCCAGCGGAGGATGCTTATTAACCACTAAAGAATTTAGTTTGCGCCTGAAAGATTTACTGAAATATAACGAATTTAATTTGAATAATATAAATCTGTTAAAGTTAGGCAGGCATTTTAGATTAAGTGATAAAGCGAAGCTTATCGTGGGCCGCGATGAGCCGGAAAATACGCGTTTAGTGAATATGGCCGGAGTTGATGATTTTATTTTCACGGCGCCCCTTGATATTGCCGGGCCATCAGCCCTGGGACGAGGGGAGTTTGATGATAATTTAGTAAAACTTGCCGCAAGTATTATTTCTTATTATTGTGATTCGCCGGGCGAGGTTATTGTTGGGAGAGAGAAATTAACTATTGGGCCTATTAAAGAAGAAGGCTTAGAGGCTTTACGAGTATGATGAAAGAAGCTCTATTATATGAAAAGCTAGGCAATAATTTTGTGCATTGTAATTTATGTGCCCATCGTTGTAAAATTGCGGATCATAAATTTGGGTTTTGCGGGGTGCGCGAAAATATCAACGGCACGCTTTTCACCCATGTTTACGGTGAAGTTATTGCTGCGCACATTGATCCAATTGAGAAGAAGCCTTTGTATCATTTTTTACCTGGAACAACCAGTTTTTCTATTGCCACTATCGGCTGCAATTTTCATTGCGGATTTTGCCAGAATTGGGAGATCTCACAGAAAAATTTTAAAGATGGCTCTAGTATGGGCGGCGAAGAAGTTTCACCTGGAGAAATTGTTGAAGATGGTATTAAAAATGA
>ORJL011097854.1_pt1 | contig 13589 bp, 8 predicted proteins | sample 1779941 | NCBI WGS metagenome assembly ORJL01 (sample SAMEA104232317, study PRJEB22302) | groundwater metagenome | biome: forest; feature: aquifer; material: groundwater | place: USA | collected 2011-08-07 | depth 5.8 m
CGCTACTTTGGGAACATTTGTGCTCTGGTTTGGTTGGTTTGGTTTTAACCCCGGTTCGACTATGGCCGCTGATCCTATGGCGATAAGCCATATCGTTGTTACTACTAATACAGCCGCAGTTGCCGCGATTATGAGTTCCACCATACTCTCATGGTTTCTAATAGGTAAGCCTGATCTGGGTATGACTTTAAATGGCTGCTTGGCCGGCCTAGTAGCGATTACTGCTTCTTGTGCTTTTGTTAGCGTCGGCAGTTCGTTAATTATCGGATTAATCGCAGGTATCTTAGTAGTATTGGCGGTTATCGGTTTTGATAGAGCAAGAATAGATGATCCTGTTGGCGCTTTATCAGTACATCTTGTTAATGGTGTATTTGGAACATTATGCGTAGGGTTATTTTCCCAGGATAAAATAACAGGTGTAGCTACTGGAAGCGGATTATTCTATGGCGGTGGGACAAAGTTATTGATTACGCAATTTACCGGTGTTGTTACAGTTGCGCTCTACACTTTCATTATTTCACTGATCGCATGGTCGTTGTTAAAGGCGAGTATGGGCATCAGGGTAAGTTTGCATGAAGAAATTGAAGGTTTAGATATTGGAGAACATGGCAATGCTGCTTATCCGGAATTTCCGGGCAGGAAGCCAGCTTATTCGTTCTTAGGTATTAAAAGCGAGGATTAGGTCATTCTAAAATACGGAGGATAATAAAATGAAAAAGATTGAAGCAATAATTCGCCCGGAGATGTTAGATGTTGTACGTAAGGATATTGAGAATATAGGGTGCTCTGGTTTGATGATTACTGAAATCGAAGGGCATGGAAAACAAAAGGGCGTGATTCAGCAGTGGAGAGGCGAGAAGTATAAGGTCGAGTTATTACCGAAGGTTAAGCTTGAGATTGTTGTTAAGGATCAAGATGTTGATAAAATAACTAAGACCATTATGCTGGCTGCAAGAACTGGTGAAATAGGGGATGGAAAAATATTTGTTTCTAGCATGGATGATGCCATAAGGATCAGGACCGGCGAAAAGGGCGAGGTAGCTCTTTAATTAATTTTAGGTATGCAATAATGGTTGATGACGAATTAATCAAGAATCTTATTAAGGTTAAGCGGGAGAATAACTATACTCTATTTGATTTGTCAAAGAAACTAGGTTTGCAGGTAAGCACCATTGAGCGATGGATCCGCACAAAGCGTATAAATAAAGTCTATGCCCATTTAGTAAAAGAAAAACTTAATGTTTGATATATACGGCGGTGATAGGATAAATATAAAAATAGTTACCAAGTTATACTTTTTACTACTTGTATATAATAGAATATACACAAAGTAGTGTTAATTAGATAGCGCACTGTAGGCGCTCATAGCGGCTTAGAAAAAAGTTGTTATGGGCGTCTTTCTTTTTATCCAATATTTACACAATTGATTACCCAGTTGTGCAATTTATAGGAGGAGATTATGTTCAATGCTGCTGATACAGTATTTGTTTTATTCTCCACGACTTTAGTCATGCTAATGACTCCTGGTCTTGCCTTTTTTTACGGTGGAATGGTTAGGCGTAAGAATATCTTAAGCGTTTTGATGCAGTGTTTTATCGCGCTATGCCTATTGTCTTTGCATTGGATCTTTTTTGGTTATAGCCTCTCTTTCGCTCCAGGAGGCGTATTCTGGGGCGGGTTAAAATGGTTTGGTTTATCGGGAGTAGGAGCCGAGCCTTATGCCGCTTATTCTGCCACTATTCCGCATCAGGCTTTTATGGTTTTTCAGATGATGTTTGCTGTTATTACTCCGGCTTTGATTATAGGCGCGTTTGCCGAAAGAATGAGATTCTCAGCGTTTTTGGCTTTTATTCTTCTTTGGGCAACTTTTGTATACGATCCTCTTTGTCATTGGGTTTGGGGAGAGGGAGGATGGCTTAAGAATTTAGGTGTTCTTGATTTTGCCGGCGGTATTGTTGTCCATACTAGCGCGGGGATCGCCGCGTTAGTTACTACGATCTTTATGGGTAAGCGTAAGAACCTAGAGCATGCTCCGTCTCCGCATAATCTTCCTTTTGTAGTTTTAGGGACTGCTTTGCTTTGGTTTGGTTGGTTTGGTTTTAATGCCGGAAGCGCATTGTCAGCTAATGGTTTAGCAGTGAACGCATTTGTCGCTACCAATACTGCAGCGGCAGCTGCGGGTTTGAGTTGGGCACTCTTAGAATGGATACGCAATGGTAAGCCTACGATCTTTGGTATGGTGACTGGTTCTATCGCCGGGCTTGCAACTGTTACGCCAGCTTGCGGGTTTGTAAGTGTTTTATCGGCAATGATTATAGGTGTATTAGCAAGCGTGTTTTGTTTTATAGCCGTAAGCATTACTAAGCCTAAATTTAAATATGATGATTCTTTGGATGCGTTTGGTGTACATGGCGTAGGCGGTATTTTGGGAACATTACTCACCGGTCTATTCGCCTCAAAGGCTATTAATAGCTCAGGCGCTAATGGTTTATTTTATGGAAACCCTAAGCAATTTCTTATTCAGTTATTCGCAATTATAGTTGCAGCGGGCTACACATTTGTGGTTACGCTTATTATATATAAGCTTGTTGATGTCTTCTTTAAGATGCGTGTAAGCGAAAAAGAAGAAGCTATGGGCCTAGATCTTACACAGCATCATGAACGGGCATATACTGTTTTAGAATAAATACTACGCAAGGAGGTAAGATGAAATTAATCATTGCGATAATTCAGCCGCATAGATTAGAAGAGGTTAAAGAATATCTCTATAAGGCGGAGATAAATCTTATTACGGTAAGCGAGGTTTTGGGCCATGGCAGGCAGAAAGGAATAACCGAAGTTTACCGTGGGCATAAAGAGACCGGTAATCTTTTAAGAAAGATACGTTTAGAGATCGCTGTAAATGATAATTTTGTCGAACCAACAATTAAAGCAATCGTTAATGGCGCAAAAACCGGGGAAGAAGGCGATGGGAAGATTTTTGTTCTGGATTTAAATGAGTGTGTACGTATCCGCACTGAAGAACGAGGAACGGCAGCCATAGGCTAAGGATAAAAATAGTTACCATGATTGGAAGAAATTTACTTGTATATATGTTAGAGATTTGTTTATCTGTCAAACGTTTGTTTTCAGGTAGGTTAATCAAGAACAGAGGTGTTCTTAGGAAAGAATGCCTCTGTTCTTTTTTAGCGCTTATGGTATAATAATTCATAATTGCACCTGGTCTAATTGGATAGGCTAGGGTGATATTGCGTAACGGAGGAAGATATGAGTATAAGGCAAAAAGTACTGTTTAAAATTAAGAGTGTCGGGTTAGATAAGATAAAATCACCTAAGAAAGTTTCTAGCTATTTCGGAGAGAATACCTTTAGCGTAGAGGCAATGCGTAAGCATATCTCTAAGCCAACATTCGAAGCATTCAAAACCTGGATGTCTGAGGGCAAGACTATTACTTTAGCCCAGGCTAATGAGATTGCCGATGCCATGAAGAATTGGGCGATGGCAAAAGGCGCGACATATTATACCCATTGGTTTCAACCAATGACCGGGTTAACTGCCGAAAAACACGATAGTTTTATATCTATAGCTGGCCCGGGTAAAGTAATTGAAAAATTCTCTGGGAACAAATTAATCCAGGGTGAACCTGATGCCTCAAGTTTTCCTTCAGGTGGTATTCGTGCCACATTTGAAGCTCGTGGTTATACTGCCTGGGATCCTTCCAGTCCGGCATTTATTATTGAAAGTACATTAGGTAAAACGCTTTGTATACCTACAATATTTATCTCTTATCATGGGGAAGCCTTAGATAAAAAGCTTCCGTTATTACGTTCTGACGAAGCCCTAAATAAGGCGGCATCAGGATTATTAAAACTTTTTGGTCATAAAAATGTAAAGAAAGTTTTCTCAACTTGTGGCCCGGAACAGGAATATTTTCTCATCGACAAGAATTACTATAATTTAAGGCAGGATTTAGTTATGGCCGGGCGAACTCTTATCGGTGCTCCATCACCTAAAGGACAGCAATTAGAAGATCAGTATTTTGGAACAATTAAAGAACGCGTGGTGAACTTTATGTTTGAGGTTGCCGAGGAATCTTATAAACTAGGTATTCCGGTAATGACTAGACATAATGAGGTTGCTCCGCATCAGTATGAATTTGCTCCTATATTCGAGGAATCAAATATCGCTGCGGATCATAACCAGCTTTTGATGGAACTGATGAAAAAGGTGGCTTTAAGACATGGTATGGTCTGTCTTCTGCATGAAAAGCCTTTTGCTGGAATAAACGGAAGCGGCAAGCACCTTAATTGGTCTTTGGCCGATGATAAAGGTAATAATTTGCTTAATCCGGGCGAGACTCCTGAGAGTAATCTGCAATTCTTGGCGGTATTAGCCGCAGTTTTACGTGCGGTATATATGCATGCTGATCTTTTGCGCGCATCTGTGGCGATGGCCGGAAACGAACATCGTTTAGGCGCTAATGAAGCTCCGCCGGCGATTATCAGCGTATTCTTAGGTGAACAATTGAACAAAGTTTTAGATATGCTGGATAATGGCGCTAAGGCAAAGGTTTCTAAACGCGACATTATTGATTTAGGTATTGCACGGTTGCCTAAATTTAACAAAGATGCTACGGACAGAAATCGTACTTCTCCGTTTGCTTTTACCGGTAATAAATTTGAATTTCGTGCCGTGGGTTCCTCTCAGAATATCTCTACTCCTATTGCCATAATCAATACTATAATCGCCGAAGGCTTGGATTATGTCTCTAGCGAAATAAAGAAGGCTAGTAGCGGAGCGGGGAAGGATTTCAACTCTGCAGTGCTTAAAGTCGTGAGTGCAGTTGTTAAAGAAACAAAAGATATCCGCTTTGAAGGGAATAACTATGATGAGGAATGGATAAAAGAGGCTAAGAAAAGAGGCCTGCCGAATGTCGCGGCAACCTATGAGGCTCTCGAGGCTTTAAGTAAAGAAAAGAATATTCAGCTTTTTGAGAGATATAAAGTTTTTTCCAAGGAAGAGTTAATCGCTCGTTACCATATTTGGATCCATATGTATAATTTGACTCTAGAGATTGAAGCAAATACATTAAACGAAATGGTCAATGCCTCGGTTGTTCCTGCTGGCTATAAATATGAGAAGCTTCTTGCGCGTACACTTGATGAAATAATCAGGCTTAAAGAATCAGCGGGGTTAAGCGTTGATCCGGAAGCATTAAAGGACAAGAAGGAACATTTAACCGAGATAATCAATAAGATTTATTATGTTCGGCATAATACAGCAGAGATGGTTGAACTTCTCGCAAAAGCCGGTAAATTAAGCAATGAGAAACGTGCTGAAGTTTATTTCAATGAATTAAAGCCGTTAATGGAACACATAAGAAAGCACGTTGATCAGTTGGAATGTGTTGTCTCTGATGATGCTTGGGATCTGCCTAAGTATCGCGAGATGCTGTTTATAAAGTAAGAACCTTAGATCTTTTATCTAGCGCAATCACTGATCGAACGTTAGTTAGATCAGGGATAAACACCTTGGTTGAGCTTAAGCGAGACCAAGGATGAGCACCTTAAGAATTCAGTTACCAAAGAGTAATATTTTTTACTTGTATATATAGATAGGGTTAGGCACGTTGTAGTGTCTTGATTCCATATAGAACATAGACGTTCATGATGGCTGATATTCTTCAGCCGGAGTGAACGTCTTTTTTGTTAAGTTCCGGTGACTATTTTTTAAGCAAATTATGATTACAATTGTTATTGCTGATGATGAGTTAAAGGCAAAAGAAGCCTTAGGCAAGATACTGGCTAAGGAGGGATATATTTTCTCTGAAGGCGAGTCATCGGATAATGTGATTAGAGTAGTCAAGAAGGATTGCATTAGGGACCTAGCTTTTATGAAGGATAGAGTTGTAGAGTTGGAAGATTCATTCTTTAGGGAGAAGAAGGGTATTTTATATAAAACCGTACTAGATGCTGTTGAAAAACCTTTGATTGAACAGACCCTTGAACGCACTGAAGGCAACCAGTTAATGGCCGCTCGTATTTTAGGCATTAACCGTAATACTATCCGCGCGAAGATAAAGAAATTGGGAATTGATATAAGCCGATGGAAAATAAACCAGTAAAATATAATTATCTTCCTGAAAAACAAGGCCTTTATGACCCAGCCTTTGAGCATGATTCCTGTGGTGTGGGTTTTGTTTGTAATATTAAAGGAGAGAAGAGCAATGAAATTGTAAAGCAGGGGCTTGAAGTATTGAAGCGGCTCGCTCATCGCGGGGCAACTGGAGCTGATACTAGGACTGGAGATGGCGCAGGGATCCTTTTACAATTGCCGCATGAATTATTTTCTTCTGAGTGCGCAAAAGAAGGGATAAAAATTCCTCAAGAAGGAGAGTATGGAACAGGCTTAATATTCTTCCCTCAGGAAAAGCATGAACGTGAATCCTGTAGAGCTGCTTTAGAGAATATTATTGTTAAGGAAAATCAGCATCTTTTGGGTTGGCGAAAAATACCGGTTGATGATTCCACAATAGGTAATACCGCCAGGAAGACTGCGCCGGTGATTGAACAAGTCTTTATCGGCACTGGAGAGAAAGCAAGTTCAGACCGGCTTAATTTTGAGAGAAAACTTTATTCTATCAGAAAGCAAGCTGAGAACTTTATCCGTGGTTATAATATTAAACAAAAATCCCTGCCTGCTGGCAAGCAGGATTCTTTTTATATTGTTAGTTTATCCAGCAGGACTTTTATCTATAAAGGATTACTGATGCCAGATCAGGTAAAAGATTTCTTTCTGGATCTAAGATCGCCGAAAATCAAGAGTGCCCTTGCCCTAGTGCATTCACGTTATTCAACTAATACTTTTCCTACTTGGGATCTTTCCCAGCCTTTTAGGTTTATCGCCCATAATGGAGAGATAAACACTTTACGCGGGAATGTTAATTGGATGCGTGGCAGGGAAGGTTTACTAAAGAGCAAAGTATTTGGTAAAGATCTAAAGAAGATACTACCGGTAATTACTCCTGGTGGAAGTGACTCGGCAGCTATTGATAATGTTTTTGAATTGTTATCTCTTTCTGGGAGATCCCTACCGCAAGCTATGTCTATGCTTGTGCCCTGTGCGTGGGAAGAGAATAAATTACTGGATAACAAAATACGTTCTTTCTATAAATACCATACTTGTTTTATGGAGCCCTGGGATGGCCCGGCAGCAATTGCCTTTACTGATGGAAAGTGCATTGGTGCGGTATTGGATAGGAATGGGCTAAGGCCGGCGCGTTATATCCTGACTAAAGATGGCCTTGTAGTTATGGCTTCAGAAGTTGGGGTTTTAGATATTGCACCTTCAGATATTCTTTATTCAGGACGTCTTGAACCAGGTAAGATTTTCTTTATTGATACAGAAGCTGGTAAGATTATCGGTGATGAAGAGGTTAAGAAGGGCCTCGTCTTAAATAAGAAATATGATTCTTGGGTTAAAAAGAATATTGTAGAATTGGATAAATTACCGGCAAAAAAATTAAAAGAAAGGCCCAGTGTAAGGTTAAATCTTTTGCATGCTTTCGGCTATACGCGTGAAGACTTGAAGACAATTATTAAACCCATGGCGCAAGATGCTTCAGAACCAATTGGATCTATGGGTAATGATACGCCGCACGCATTACTCTCCGTAAAACCGCAGCTGCTCTTTACCTATTTTAAGCAACTTTTTGCTCAAGTTACCAACCCGGCGATCGATCCTATCCGCGAAGAATTGGTAATGAGTTTGAAGAGTTATCTTGGTCCAGAGAAGAATATTTTGGAAGAAGGCCCGGATCATTGCCATAAGTTATTAGTTGAACGTCCGATACTTACTAATACAGAGTTTGAGAAATTAAAGAATATAAGAATAAACGGTTTTAAGTCAAAGACCGTTTCTCTACTTTTTCCCGTTAAGGCATTAGAAAAAATAAACCTTGAAAGGGCGTTAGATAGAGTATGCCGTGAATCTGCGTTAGCGATTAAGGAGGGCTATACTTTTGTTATATTATCTGACCAGGGAGTAGATAAGCATAGTGCTGCTTTGCCTAGTCTTCTAGCGGTAAGTGCAGTTCATCAATATCTTGTGCGTAAGGGATTACGTACGCAGATCAGCCTTATTCTGGAGAGCGCTGAACCTAGGGAAGTACATCATTTTGCTCTTTTATTTGGTTATGGTGCGGATTGTGTTAATCCTTATCTCGCTTTTGGCGCAGTAGAATCTTTAGTCGAAGATAAGGAGGTCGTGCATACCGTTGACAAAGCAATTCATAATTATATTAAAGCTATAGATAAAGGGATCTTGAAGGTTCTTTCTAAAATGGGGATATCTACTTTACAGAGCTATCGTGGAGCACAAATATTTGAGGCGGTAGGCTTAAACCAGGAAGTGATCGAGAATTACTTTACTGGTACTGCCTCAAGAGTTAACGGGGCCTCACTAGGCATTATCGCTCAAGAGGTTATTTTAAGGCATAGTAATGCTTTTTCTGAGAGGGGGGAAGAGAAAGATTATCTTGAAAGCGGTGGTATTTATCAGTGGAAGCGTGATGGTGAGTTTCATCTTTGGAATCCTGAAAGTATATCTTTGCTGCAGGATGCGGTACGTAATAATGATATTAAAAAATACAAGGAATTTGCTAGGGTTATTAATGAGCAGACAGGACATCCTACAACCCTAAGAAGTTTATTAAAGTTTTCTAATAGCAAAAAAATCGTATCTGTACCGATAAATGAAGTTGAGCCGGTGGAAGATATTGTTAAACGTTTTGTAACTGGAGCAATGAGTTTTGGCTCTATCAGCCGAGCTACGCATGAGACTATCGCTATTGCTATGAATAGGTTAAAAGGTAAATCTAACACCGGAGAGGGAGGAGAGGATCCTGCGCGTTTTACTCCTTTGCCTAACGGAGATTCTACAAGAAGCGCAATTAAACAGGTAGCTTCGGGCCGATTTGGTGTTACGGCCAATTATCTGGTCAATGCGGATGAGATACAAATTAAGATTGCGCAAGGAGCTAAACCTGGTGAAGGAGGTCAACTCCCCGGACATAAAGTCAGCGCAATAATTGCCCGTACGCGCTATACCACACCAGGGGTTACTTTAATTTCTCCTCCGCCGCATCATGATATTTATTCTATCGAGGATTTAGCCCAGCTTATTTTTGATTTAAAGAATATTAATCCTAAGGCGCGTATTAGCGTCAAATTGGTATCTGAGATTGGCGTGGGGACTATTGCCGCTGGTGTAGCTAAAGGCCACGCGGATATGATTTTAATATCCGGAGGAGATGGTGGTACAGGAGCATCGCCTTTAAGTTCGATTAAATATGCCGGATTGCCCTGGGAGCTGGGTTTATCCGAGACACACCAGACTCTCGTTTTAAATGATCTAAGAAGCAGGGTAAGACTCCAGACAGATGGGCAGATGCGTACTGGTCGTGATGTTGCCATCGCAGCTATGTTAGGAGCGGAAGAGTTTGGTTTCTGCACAGCAGTATTAATTACCTTGGGCTGTGTTATGCTTAGACATTGCAATCTTAATAACTGTTCTGTAGGGATTGCTACGCAGGATGAGGTTCTAGAAAAGAGATTCTCCGGAAGGCCGGAGTTCATTATAAATTATTTTAATTTTATCGCCAATGAGTTAAGGGAAATTATGAGTTCATTGGGGATCCGCAATTTAGAAGATATGGTTGGTAGAGTAGATCTACTTGAGCCGAACAGAGAAGTTCTGCCTTGGAAGGCTAAGGATATGGATTTTTCCCGGATACTATACAAACCTATCGTTTCAGAAGATGTTGTTGTTCATTCTTCGATAAAACAGGATCATGGTATAGATAAGGTATTGGATTTGAGGCTTATCGAATTAGCTAAACCCGCGATAGATATGAGTATTCCGGTTAAGATAAATTTAGATATAAAAAATAATAACCGTACGACTGGGGCCATGTTGAGTGGAGAGATTTGTAGGGTTCATGGTGAAAGCGGGTTACCCGAAGATACCATACATAGTAAATTTAAAGGTGTTGCCGGGCAGAGTTTTGGTGCATTTCTGGTATCCGGAGTGACTTTTGAATTGGAAGGTATGGCCAATGATTATGTTGGCAAGGGGATATCCGGAGGCAGAATCATTATTTATCCGAATAAAGCCGTGGATTATAAAACCGAGAATAATATCCTGATTGGTAACACTGCATTTTATGGAGCGATCAATGGTGAAGCCTATATACGTGGTATTGCCGGAGAAAGATTTTGCATTAGGAATTCCGGTCTTAATGCAGTAGTAGAAGGGGTTGGCGATCACGGTTGTGAATATATGACCGGAGGCAGAGTGGTTATTTTAGGCAAGACCGGAAGAAATTTCGGCGCAGGTATGTCTGGAGGCATTGCTTATTGTTTTGACCCGGAGGGAGACTTGAAGAAGAAATGCAATATGGATATGGTGGTGCTAGAGGAGTTAAATGATCCAGATATTGCATTGATTAAAAATCTTTTAGCAAATCATTATAAATATACTTTAAGTTTAAAGGCTAGGGATATAATAGATAACTTTGAAAAGAGCGCCAAAAGGTTTATTAAAGTTATGCCGCTTGAATATAAAAGAATTATCGAAGAAGGTAAGCCTAAGAATGGGGTAGGCGCAGGGGAATATACCGATGGGTGATTTAAAGGGTTTCTTAAAAGTTAAGAGGGAGCCGGCTAAACACAGGCCGGTAGCTGAGCGCAGAAAAGATTATCATGAGGTCTCTCTTTTGCGCACCCCAGCGCATTCTCAAGAGCAGTCCTCAAGATGTATGGATTGTGGTACGCCATTTTGTCATTCCGGCTGTCCGATAGGGAATTATATCCCAGAATGGAATGATTTTGTTTTTCATGGTAAATGGGATAAGGCGCTTGCCTTACTTGATGCCAATAACAATCTGCCGGAGATCACCGGGAGAATATGTCCGTCACTGTGCGAATATGCCTGTGTTTTAGGGATTAACGATGATCCTGTAACTATAAGGGAAAATGAATTGGATATCGTTGAGTACGCTTTTAAAAAAGGGTTAGTTTCTCCTAAGCCGCCTAAGAAAAGAACAGGAAAGAAGATTGCAGTGGTCGGTTCAGGCCCAGCAGGTTTGGTTTGCGCTGATCAATTAAATTCAGTTGGTAATAGCGTTACTGTTTTTGAAAGAGATGATGCAATAGGCGGGATATTGCGTTATGGTATACCGGAATTTAAGCTTGAGAAGAATATACTTGAACGCAGGCTTAAGGTTTTGTCAAAAGAAGGGATTAAATTTAAGGTTAATGTTGATATTGGAGTTGATTATTCCGTCAAAAGGTTAAGAGAAGAATTTGATGCAGTCTGTCTTGCTTGTGGTTCTCGAACGCCCAGAGATTTAAATATTGAGGGAAGAAATCTTAAAGGTATTCATTTTGCCATGGATTATCTTATTCAGTCCAACAAAAGAATACGCGGGGATAGTATATCTAAGGATGATTTGATTGATGCATCCGGAAAACGGGTAGTAGTTATTGGAGGAGGGGATACTGGAGCAGATTGCGTTGGTGTAGCGCATAGGCAGGGAGCGAAGTCTATATTGCAGATTGAACTTATGCCGAAACCAGCTTCTTGCCGTACCGGAGATTATCCTTGGCCGAAATACCCCATGATCCTTAAGAATTCGTCCAGCCATGAAGAAGGCGGGAATAGGGATTGGTCAGTATTGACTAAGAAGTTTATCGGCGTTTCGGGTAAGGTCAAGAAACTTTACTGCGTTAAAGTTGAATTCCAGAAAGACAGCCAGGGTTGTCCGTTGATGCACGAAATCTCGGGCTCGGAATTTGAGATTGAGGCAGATTTAATTATTCTTGCGTTAGGTTTCTTACATCCGGAGAAAAAAGGGATAATCGAAGAATTAAAGCTGGGTTTAGATTCTCGTGGTAATGTTAAGACCGGAGACAATTTTATGACCTCTCTAAATGGCATATTTTCCTGTGGTGATATGCGTCGCGGTCAATCTTTAGTGGTATGGGCTATCTCTGAAGGCAGACGTTCGGCCCATTATATTGATAAATATTTAAATGGTGAGAGTTGTTTGCCTATTATTTAGGCTTTTTTAGACCCTTTGTTTTAATTGACATTATTAGAGAATAATGTTATATTTTTATAAGAAGTTCGTAGCAGAGCTTCAAAACCAAACAAAGGCGTTTAAGAGCCGGATTATCGGCACTAAACGCCTTAAATTTTGTCGGGAGACTCATGGCTAAGTATATATTTATAACCGGTGGTGTAATATCTAGTTTGGGTAAGGGGATAACCAGTGCCTCTATCGCTAAAATCCTTGAGTCCCGGGGTTTAAAAGTAACGATGATGAAGCTTGATCCTTATATAAATGTTGATCCTGGGACAATGAACCCCTATCAGCATGGCGAAGTTTATGTTACTGAAGATGGGGCTGAGACTGATCTGGATTTAGGCCATTACGAGAGATTTATAAATGCTTCCATGACCAAGTTTAATAACGTCACTACAGGCCAGGTCTATAATGCTGTTATTGCCAGAGAAAGGCACGGCGATTATTTAGGCAAGACAATCCAGGTCATTCCTCATATTACCAATGAAATAAAGGAGAGGATTAAAAAGGCTGCTAGCATTTCAGGGGCAGATATTATTTTGGTAGAGGTCGGAGGCACAGTCGGTGATATTGAGAGCTTGCCATTTCTGGAAGCAGTTAGGCAATTTGGCCTGGATATGGGAAAAGAGAATGTAATTTATATTCATCTTACCCTTGTTCCTTATATTAAATGCGCTGAAGAGATCAAGACCAAGCCGACACAACATAGTGTGGGAACTTTACGTGAAATCGGGATCCAGCCAGATATATTGATCTGCCGTACGGAAAAAACGCTTACTAGCGAGCTTAAAGAAAAGATATCTTTATTTTGTAGTATCCGTAAAGAAGCAGTGATCGAGAATAAAGATGTGGCTTCAATATATGAGATACCAATTATTTTTAAGAACCAAATCTTAGATGAAATAATCTTGAGCCATTTTAAATTAATTTCAAAGCCATCGGATTTAAAGTATTGGGAGAAGAATGTAGTAGAAAGAGTGCTTTTCCCAAAAAATAAAGTTACCATTGCACTGGTTGGAAAATATATCGCTTTGCAGGATGCTTACAAATCTATTTATGAGGCCTTGATCCATGCTGGTATTGCCAATGACACAAAGGTGGAGGTTAAGAAATTAGATTCTGAAGAGATACAAAAGAATGGCGGAGATAAATTGCTAGAGGGTGTCTCTGGTGTTCTTGTTCCGGGAGGATTTGGTTCTCGGGGGATCGAGGGTAAAATAAAAGCAATTAGATTTGCTCGAGAAAATGAAATACCATTTCTAGGCTTATGCCTTGGGATGCAGTGCGCGGTAGTTGAATTTGCCCGCCATTGCTGTGGCCTAAGCGCAGCTAATTCTACTGAGTTTAAGCCCAAGGCGAAATATCCACTAATTAGCCTAATTGAAGAGCAGAGAAAAGTTAAGAATTTAGGCGGGACCATGCGCCTGGGCGCTTATCCTTGCAA
>ORJL010979382.1_pt1 | contig 13586 bp, 10 predicted proteins | sample 1779941 | NCBI WGS metagenome assembly ORJL01 (sample SAMEA104232317, study PRJEB22302) | groundwater metagenome | biome: forest; feature: aquifer; material: groundwater | place: USA | collected 2011-08-07 | depth 5.8 m
ATGGTCTCCAGGCCTCCGGTCCCTGAGCCGGTCATGACGAAGACCTCGCCCTGGGTCAGGAAGAACTCTTTGAGCCGTGCGGTAACCCTCTGGATGATCTTCGCGAACACCGGGCCGCGATGGTTCACCATCTCGCGGCTCATGGCCTGGAGCACCTCGGGTGGGCACGGGGTAGGGCCGGGAATGCGCAAGTTCATGGTGCTCTCCCTCCGATTGTGAGCTATCTAACGAAATATAGCCGATGGAGGCCGCACAGTCAACTTGCGAAGGACCTCTCTCCCTCAATCCCTCCCCGATGGGGAGGACAGAACTGTCAGCAGCTCAGGCAAGCGGTGGGCGACGCTACTTGTCATTCTGAACCCCGACGAAGGAGGGGTGAAGAATCTTAGGACTGGCCCTGCACCACGAAGGATCCTAAGGTTCTTCCACTCCGCTTCCCTCCGTGTCCGAATGACAGGAAGAGAAGTCGGTGACGACGGAGAGGGGCCTACCCCGCCATCAGCTTCTTGGCCTCTTGCAGGAAGGCGGGCAGCACCTGCTTGTAGTCTCCCACCACGCCCAATTGCGCCGCCTTGAAGATGTTGGCCTCGGGGTCCTTGTTGATAGCCACGATGGTCTTGGAGCCCGCGCACCCCGCCAGGTGCTGGCTGGACCCCGACAGACCCACGGCAATGTACAGGGAGGGCGCCACGATCTTCCCGGTGAGGCCGATCTGCTCCTCGGAGGGACGCCAGCCATTGTCCACGGCAGCGCGGGTGGAGCCTACGGCCCCCTTCAACAGCTTGGCCAGTTCCTCCAGCATCTTGAACCCATCGGCGCTCCCGACGCCTCTACCCCCTCCCACCACCACCTCCGCGTCCTCCAGCCGGATGCCAGCTGCTTCCTGCCGCACGAGTTGGCCGTACGTCACCTTCGTCGCCGGCAGAGTCACGTTCAACGCCACAACCTCGCCCTTGCGCGCGGCATCCTTCGCCAGCGGCTCCTGCGTCTTGGCCCGCACCGTCGCGATCTGGGGCTTGCCCGAGAAACCGACCTCGGCCAGCGCATTGCCGCCGTACACAGGTCGGGTGGCCACCAGTCCCTCGCGCCTCACTTCCAGCTTGATACAGTCCATGGCCGCCCCCACGCCCAGCCGGAAGGCCAGCCGGGGAGCCAGGTCGCGGCCGAGGGCCGTCTGGCCCATCAAGACGATGTCGGGTGACGTCTGCTTGCAGACGGCCTCCGCCACCGCCACATAGGTCTCGGTGAGGTAGTTGGTCAGAGCAGGATTATCGGCAGTGTAGACCCTGTTCGCCCCGGCGGCGATGGCCTCCTGAGGCGCGCTCCCCAGGCCCTGGCCTGCCAACACCACGCTCACGTCCTGGTCCAACCTCTTGGCCGCGCCCAGGAGCTCTGCGGTGATGCCGATCAGCTTCCCTTGAGTCGCCTCTCCGAATACCAGTACTCCAGCCATCGCTCTACCTCCTAGCTCTTCATATCGTCCCCCTTACCAAGGGGACTGCGAGTGGTGCTTCAGCGTCCCCCTTTACAAGGGGGACCGTAGGGGGTAACTGGCCTTATACCCCACACTTAAGTGTGGGGTATACCATGCACTGCGCACTATGCACTACACACTACCTACAGCAGCTTCGCCTGTCTCAGCCTCTGCGCCAGGGCAATCCCGGCGTCGGCGGGCGTGTCCGCCTTCACGAACTCCACCTTGGACTCCCTCACCGGCTGGTACAGCTTCAGGACCTTCGTTTTGTTGGCCTGCAGCTTGGACGCATCCAGGCCCAGGTCGGCAGCCTTCCACGTGGTCACCGGCTTGCTCTTGCTCGCCATGATGCCCTTGAGCGTCGGATATCGAGGCGCGCCCACCTCGTTGGAAGCCGTGATGAGGGCAGGCAAGCTGACCTCCACCACCTCGTAGCCGTCAGACAGCACGCGCTCGACGCGGGCCTTGCCAGCCTTCACCTCGACCTTTCGCGCCACCGTCACCGACGGTATCCCCAGGAGCTCGGCCAGTCCCGAGCCGACCTGCCCGCTGTCCCAGTCCGACGCCTGGCGGCCGCAGAGGATGAGATCAAAGGGGCCGATCTTCTTGATGGCCGCCGCGAGGGCGGATGCCGTCGTGAAGCTATCGGCGTTTTCCAGGGCATCGTCCTGAACCAGGAAGAGATTGTCGGCGCCCATCGAGAGCGGCTTCTTGATGACATCCAGGGCGAAGCTCTTGCCCGCGGAGAGGACGCTCACCTTCGTTGTCGCATCGGCGTCCTTGAGGCGCAATGCCGCCTCCACGCCGTACTCGTCGAAGGGGCTGACCACCGGCTTGACGCTGGGGGCCGGCACGACTTTGTTGGCAGCGGAATCTATCTTGAAGCTGGTAGGGGGCGCCTCGGGGTCGGGGACCTGCTTGACGCACACGATGATGTTCACAGACATACCTCCGACAGCTTGTATCTGGCCAAACCTGTTCGGCAAGCTCAAGGCAAGCCTGGGATAATGTAGCACGGTAGGGAAAGGGGTGTCAAATCGCGGGCGGGGCGTGCCGCCCAACAAACGTTCGTCGTTCGTTCTGCCTACGCCCCCGTATCTTACCACCCAGAGGGCCGCCTTCCCTTGCCATTCCCGCGCAGGCGGGAATCCAGGGTTGGCAAACCAGCCTTTCCTTGAGGCCGCAGCCACCAGTAGCACAGTATGGACGGAATTCTGAAACCAGGCTATACTTCTGGCAAAAGAGTATTGTCCTCAATGAAGCGAAATTGAGCATCACGAACGATAACCTGAAGCTACAACTCATAGATTCCTTGGTGCACCAGGGATTCGAACTGCGGGATGAACGGCTGCTTCTCCCATCCGACCTGACTAAAGAAAAGCTGCGCGAGCTGCACAAAGAGGCGACACGGCACCGCATCGCCAGAAGCCGCGAAGGCCTAGCCGGGCATGAGTCAATACTGTTGGCACGCATGGCGCACGGACAGGACTTGGTTCCAGAAGACATCAGACCCGAGATAGTACAGGTCCAGCCTGATTCCGAGGACGAGCTCCTTTTTAGATACGCCTCGCTTCATTGGACCATCCCTGTTTCTTCAGGGTACGGACGCAGATTGCGGTTCCTGATCTTAGATGGGGCCAACCGGAAACTCATCGGAATTGTTGGATTGGGCGATCCAGTTTTCAGTCTCGCCCACCGAGATTCGTGGATTGGGTGGACCAAAGAGGACCGACGAGAACGGCTCCACCACGTCATGGATGCATTCGTCCTCGGCGCCGTTCCTCCCTATTCCTATCTGCTATGTGGCAAATTGGTTGCGATGCTTGTGGCCAGCAATGAAGTCAGGGAGGCATTCAAGCAGAAGTATGCAGGGCGGACCTCCCTGATCCAAAAGAGAGTCCTGCAAGGTGAATTGGCCCTGGTTACCACGACCTCGGCTCTGGGGCGGTCATCAGTTTACAACCGTATTGGATATGCCGGCAGATTGCTGTATCAAAGCGTCGGTTTCACCAAGGGCTATGGTGAGTTCCACTTCTCTAACGGCATGTACTCTACAATCTCCGAGTACGTCGTGACCAACTGCAAACCGACTGCCAAGCATGCTCTCTGGGGAACTGGTTTTCGCAGCCGCCGTGAGGTCGTGAAGAAATGCCTCGCAGCGGCTGGTCTATCCGCCGAATGGCTGAACCACGGCATCCAACGCGAGATATTCGTCGTGCCTCTGGCGAGCAATTCTGCACGATTCCTCACAGGCCAGGATGCTTCGATACAGTATTATGATCAACCGGCATCGAAGCTAGCCGAATGGTTTCAGGAACGGTGGTTGCTGCCCAGGAGCCAGTGGGACAAGAGGTACCTGTCTTGGGAACCAGATACTTGGAGGCTTTGGCCGGAAGGTTCTCGAAATGCCTGAAACGTTCTCTGATCTGCCTGATGCTCTGGTAAGAGACCTGCTGGCAGCAACTGGGTCGGTTGCCGACGAAGTCAAGTCTCGTTTTGAGAGCTTGCGGGCTTCCCGACGTCAGCTAAGGGAAGCAGCTAACACAGGGAACCTGATCCGCCGGAAGGCCGACCTTGATGTCCCGCGAGAACCTTCGGTGGTCGGAATTGATGGCTCATATCAGATGCATCGCCTCACGTCTCTAGACCTGTGTGCTTCCGCAGCCGTGGCCGTGGAAGGTACGGCAAAAGAGGCCAAGAGACACTGGCAAGAGCCGTACCACCGCTTTTGGGCAGGAACGGTTCCGCACAACGATGACAGCACAATGGTCCTTCGTGGCCTTATGATGGCAATGGAACTCGACCTGGCGGGACAAGCTCCGCACGACCTCGTACTGTTGGATGGCAGTTTTGCGTCACTGATCATTTACCTAAACCAGGGACTGTCCAACGTTGCCTCAGTTGGTGCAATGGGAAACGAACTGACTCACCGCTGCGAAGCCCAAGGACTTATCCGACAACTAATCGGAGTACTTCGTAGCGACCGCGTTGTCGCCATGCCAAAGTATACCTCCCGTAACGAGCTCTTGGAGAAGCTTTCTCATCCATTAACGAGTCCGCCAGATGGCCGCACCCTGGCCACTCTCATCCTGGAACCCGGGGAGTACACTGAGCCACTACCTGTGTACTGCGGCGGCGCATCCGCCGAGCCGGAAGAATACCATGTGCACGGTTGCTCGCCGCAGGAACAACAACACATGAATGAAGCGCTCCAGGATGTACAGGCCATATACTACCGGCCGTTTGCCTGGGTACCCGCTCTCCGGTTGGAGGTGCCCGGTGCCATCGCACACAGCCGTCTACGCCTGTCGAGCGTCCTTCAGGGCATCGTCAGCCAGTTCTTTTCTCCGGCCGTTGTTGAGCCATATCCCCTATTCTTGGCAGACCGTATGGTGAAAAGCCTTGGCTCTGGGGTGCAAGTAATGGAACAGAGCATTGCTCAGCACGTGGCAGATAGCGGCCCAGAATTGGAACTGACCATGCTTCTGCTGCAGAACTATCGAACTGAGGGCGGGAGAGGAGGAACCTGATGGTAACCGGACCTGACAAGGATATTGCTGTGCTAGGTAGTCCTTCTACTGCTACGGAGCTTACGATAGACCTCCTGCAAGAGGCCACCGAAGAGCGCGTAGTTGGCGCTCTTGTCGCATTTAACGCTACTCAGAACGGCACCCCCATAACTTCTGTCGGTCAAGTTGTGAGCATCGAACTCCGAAACCGGTGGCACGAAGACGCCACGTTCAGGAATCTTATCAAGCGGACAGGTGAGATACCACCCATTACGAGCCGCCAGGACACCCGCACCGCCCAACTGTCGGTAGGGGCTACTTTCAAGCGCACTTCAAACGGCTACGACCCAGATCTGCTCGGGATGGTGCCTCCCACTGGCACCCGTATTGCTCGTGTTGACCAGCCCTTACTGAATTCACTTCTTGGCATATATCAGCCCGAGGTATTCTATTTGGGCAAGTGCTACGCCAACGACGTCTTGTATCCAATGTGGTTCAAGCATTTTGGTTCGGGCCCACGCGGCGCTGGTGAGGCTTATCATGCCGGGGTATTTGGCAAAACAGGCTCAGGAAAGTCGGGCCTGGCGAAGATGCTGTTATTGGCCTATGCTCGCCATCCAGAGATGGGAATCCTGGTAATCGATCCCCAAGGTGAGTTCTCTCAAGAGCTCGCCGGTACCATGATGGGCCAACAGAAACTTCCAGTGCGAACAGCCTTGGACGGGCTGCAACGACCTGTGAGCGTGTATCGAATTCAAGACCTGCAGTTGGACGACTGGGACCTTTTTGAAGACCTTCTAGTCAGCCTACGCTTTACCGAACAACTCGGCATTCCCGCCGCCTCCACCGACAACGCCAGGCACGCGGCGGAAGTGATTCGAGGTGCGTTGGAGAAGCAACACAAGCTAGAAGCCCTCGTCTCAGTTGACATTCTCAGAGTGGCCTTGCAAGCAGTCATCCTGCCTCAGACTGCGCAGTACGTCTATTCCTCTGCACAGCGCGCCACCCAGTTCACTGCCTATGTTCGGGATATTCTCACGAATCGAGTGAATGACGTGTTTCAAAATTCCTGGAAACCCATCTGCAATCTGTTCGCCGCTGGTGAAAACCGCCGCCGTATCTATGGGGTCGTGGCGGACTTGGTGGGGCAAGCGTCGGGAAGCCAAAGAGGCCGCTCTATAGTCGCGGTAGACCTATCTGAGCAAGGGAACCCTAGGTTCTGGTCAGAAGACCTCCAGCACAGGCTCATTAAGAAACTCCTCGATTCGCTTATCTCGCACGCAACTGCCCGACTACAAACGAGGGATTCGGCCAATGTCCTGGTTCTCTTGGATGAGGCGGCCCGCTTGGCACCAGCGGGAGGGCTGGATCGCGGCAGCGAAGCAGAACAGCTGCGCAACACGCTCCGTCATGCTGTTCGTGAAACCCGCAAGTACGGGATTGGGTGGTTCTTCGTCAGCCAGACCCTGGGCGGGATCGACAACGATATACTCCAACAACTGCGCGTTCTGTTCTTTGGCTTTGGGTTGGCCTTGGGAGATGAATTTCGCAAACTAGGTGAATTCGCCGGCGGAGACAAGAGGGCAATGGAGCTTTACCAGTCGTTCCGGGACCCTCACAGCGCTCCTCGCCCAGACTTGCGCGAGTTTCCGTTCATGGCAGTTGGACCAGTTTCACCACTGTCCTTTAGTGGCAAACCGTTGTTCTTCTCCGCATTCACTGATCCCACAGAGTTCCTGTCCGTCAACGGACTGGCGGTGCAACAACAAATGAGCTTGAAATCCTGAGCAAACTGCCAAGTACTGGCAGGGAGCACCATGAAGGTCACCTGCTGCCCCGATACCGATACCCTCCGCATCCTCTTCAGCCAGGCCGCCATTCGTAGGGGCGTATTACATACGCCCCTACCTCTCGCGTAGAGAATCCCCGTGGCCTGGAGCACCTGGTCGGCGGGTAGGCCGCTCCGCCTCGGGGGAAGACTCAATCCCGCGGCAGCAGCCGACGATGCCCGCAGCTACCAGTACGCCGCCTGGTAAATGACGGGGCGATAGCGTGGTCTAGGGATAGGCTTCCCGTTGGCCCCGGCTGCCTCCAGCCAGGCCTCCTTCGCCAAGAGAACGGCCCGTGGCCCGGGAAGGCAGTGCCCTGGGGTCCGTTATGTCGGTGACATGGCAACAGTCCTCGTCCGTCCAGAAGACGTTGACGTGGCAGCCCCGGCACCCCTGTTGCTGCGCCTCTATCGCCGAGGGCCGGGACTATTTGGCTATCTTGGCGCCTATGGCAAGCCAGCGCAACGGGTAGGTGCCCGGGTTTCTCAACGCGTGGGGAAGCCTTGGGGGCAGATAAACGGTATCTCCTTCTCTGACCTCGCGCTCCTCGCGGCCCACCGTGACGACGCCCACGCCTCCCAGTATGTAGTAGAACTGCTCTTCACTCTCATGCTGGTGAGGAGTCATCGCCACACCGGGGCTGAGTATGTTGGCATGGAAGACGTTCATGGTGCTGGAGAACTCGTTTTCCTTCATAAGTTCCCATTGAAGCACTGTGCCCTCATGGATCGCTTTGCTTGGTTCCGCGTTGATGTTTCTGATAATCACTACTGACCTCCTTGTGCTCGGTATTATGAACAGCAGGCCAAGCTCTTGCAAGCGGGAATACCCAACTCGAAATCATCTCTGTGCTGCCGTCAGGGTGCCAAACGCCCTGGGCTCCCCCAGTTGACAACCTGGCGACAAAGAGCTAGATTGCGGGCAGACAATGACCCCCAGTGGTCGCCATCAGACAAGGGGGACGATTCTTCGAAAGGAGGCTCCCATGAAGGCAGCCATCTGCTACGAGTTCGGCAAACCCCTGGTGGTCGAGGAGATCGAGGTGGACCCGCCCCGGGCAGGGGAGGTCAAGGTCCGCCTGGCAGCGACGGCCATCTGCCATAGCGACATCCACCACATCCGGGGCGACCTGGGCGGCGCCCTCCCCGAGGTGGCCGGCCACGAGTCCGCCGGATATGTCGAGGAGGTGGGTCCCGGCGTAACGTCCGTGAAGCCAGGAGACCACGTCGTCATATCCCTGCTCGCTGCCTGCGGCGAGTGCCTCTACTGCCGCACCGGCCGTCGCCACCTCTGCGAGTTCAAATGGCCCATCATGCAGGAGAGCCGCCTGCGCAACAAGAAAGGCCAGCGCTTGGTCCAGATGGTCCGCGTCGGCAGCTTCAGCGAGTACACCGTCGTCCACCAGTCCCAGGTAGTAGCGATACCCCGCGACCTGAGGATGGACGTGGCCTGTCTCCTCGCCTGCGGCGTCATCACCGGCTTCGGAGCAGTGGTCAATACCGCGAAGCTGAAGGCGATGAGCAGCGCCGTCATCATCGGACTGGGCGGCGTCGGGCTGAACGCGGTGCAGGGGGCAGCTTTCTCGGGCGCCCATCCCATCATCGCCGTGGACGTCCTGGACAGCAAGCTGGAGGCCGGCAAGAAGTTCGGGGCCACGCACACTATCAACGCCAAACAGGCCGACCCTATCAAGGCCGTCCAGGGACTGACCGAAGGGCGCGGCGCCGACTACGTGTTCGTCACCGTCGGGAACGTCGCCGCCATGCGCCAGGGCTTCTTGATGTCCGCCCCGCGCGGCACCACGGTCATCGTCGGCCTGCCGCCCGGAAACGCGGACGTATCGGTGCCGGCATTCTCGTTCATCCGCCGAGAGCAGATCCTTACCGGCAGCATCATGGGGTCCACCAACCTGGCCGTGGACGTCCCGTGGCTCATCGGCCTCTACCGTTCCGGGCGGCTCAAGCTGGACGAGCTGGTGACGGGGCGCTACCCGCTGGAGCGCATCAACGAGGCCATCGAGTCCACGGAGACGGGGCAAGCACTGCGCAACGTGATAGTGTTCTAGACGTCACGCGCCTTGTGAGTCCAATGGTTCGGGGGCCGGCCCAATGGAGAGCCTTGGACCGTGTCACAGGCCCCGAAAGACCGCCCCTACGCCGCAGGGGCCGCCGGCAGGCTGAAATAGAACGTAGTGCCTTTCCCCGGCGTGGATTCCAGCCAGATGCCCCCACCGTGCGCCTCCACCAGGACCCGGCACACCCGCAGCCCCAACCCCAGACCGCCTATCCCGTGGGATTCCAGGGCGTTCAGCCGCTCGAAGCTTCCGAAGAGGCGCGCCTGCGCCTCGGGCGCGATGCCGATCCCCTGGTCGCTGACCGCCACCACAACCCGGCTATCTTCGTGCTTCGCAGAGACGCGCACATCGCCGCCCTTGGGTGAGTACTTGATGGCGTTCTCCACCAGGTTGTGCAGGACACGCTCGACCCGCACCGGGTCGGCCAGCGCGCGGGGCAGCCCCGGGGGAAAGTCCGTCGTCAGGCAGTGTATCGCAGACTTGCTCTTGAGCTTGTCGGTGACGGACTGGGTGATGCGCATAACGTCGGATACTTCCCTTTGCAGGCCCAAGCGCCCCGCCTGGTGCCGGGATAGCTCTAGCAAGTTCTCGATGATGTCCGCCAGGTCTTCGGCGCCCGTCGCCGCATCCCGAAGTAGCTCCTGCAACTCGTCCTCAGCCAGGCCCGCGGACTGGGCCACGCTCAGCGCGCCGATGACAACCGTCAATGGATTCCTGAGCTCGTGGGAGACCATTCCGATGAACTCATCCTTCGCCCGCTCGGCGGCCTTCTGCTCGGTGATGTCCGGGCTGCTGCCCACCATGCCCAGGAACTCACCTGGGGCGGAGAACCGGGGGGCGGCATAGGACTCCACCCATCGCCACGCCCCATCGGCCCGGCGGACCCGCGCCTGGGCGCGGAATGGCCTGCGTTCTTTCAGCGACGTGAAGAATGCGTCTGTGTAAGCTGAGGCATCGTCGGGGTGCACCAGGGGCTGCCAGTTGGGTCCCCTGACTTCCTCCAGGGTGACACCGAAGAAGTCCTGGTAGGCCCGGTTCACGAATTGGATGCCGCCATCGGCGCCGCTGACCCAGATTATCAGGGGAGAACCATCGGCCATGATGCGGAACCGCTCTTCGCTCTCGCGGAGAGCGTCCTCCACCCTCCGTCGCTCTTCGACCTCCTTCTGCACCTCATCCCTGGACGCAGTGACGGTCTGCAAGCGTTCCGTCATCCGGTTGAAGCACCCGGCCAGCTCTCCCATCTCGTCCCGGGCCGCCATATCCATTCGGTAGTCGAGGTTGCCGGCACCGACGGTGTCAGCTCCCTTTGTCAGAGCAGCAAGGGATGCGGCGAAGCTACCCCGCATCCTCAACAAGACCAGGGTGACCGGGACCGTTGCCAGGACGAGGAACAAAAGGACCAATGTGAGGGAAGACCTCTGGGCGCTGCGCATGTCGTCGTCCACCGCCTTCCGCAGGCGTGAAGCGTCGGCGTCCATGGCGGTGGCCTTTATCCGCAGTTGCCCCTCCAGCAACTCGTCTACTTCGAGGAGCGCTCCGTTGCTGCCCTGTGAGACGCCCTGTTCATGGTTGGCGACGAGCCTGAGGAAGGTCTCCTTCAGCGAGGTGCTGTTGAGGCGGACGGTGTCCAGGAACCTTTGTTGCTCTCGGTCCCGCAGCCGGGCGCCAGCGATGAGCTGAGTCAGCGAGTCATGCTCCGCCAGGAACTGCTCCTTGGGCCGCTCCTCATGGAACTGCGCGTAAGACGTGGAGAAGTTGCGGAGGTCGGTCACGCTGTCCCTGATCTGCCGGGCTATGTCTCCGTTCATCCGGGCCACGTCCATGCTCCGGAAAGAGAGAAGGAGCACAACAGCGACGACGACCGCCATGATGGCGGGCGCCCATGCGGCCAGTCTTAGCCTGGTGCTGATCCTCATATCATGTCACCTGGAAAGCCAGGTAGGGGTGAGCTTTGCGCATGCCCAAGGCGACCGCGGGGGCCACCCGCGCAAAGTTCGGGATGATAAGTCCATTTTCATCCTTGGCGGTGTCGGCCGCAATACCCAAATGGGCCATTTCCGCGGATAATGCCGAAATGAGTCCGGCGACGCTCCTGGCGCGGAAAGGGGGTAGGGACACAGGCGTTGAAATAGCGACCCTGGCGCGTCTGGTAGGGGCGAAGCATCCGCAACCGTCTTGGCACTACCCCCGCGTGGTGGCCGGGATGCTTCGCCCCTACGCCCCGCCCACCTCCCCACGGCACTAGTTCGCTGCTCACGCGGGAAAGGGGCAACATAAGCACTGGATTCCTTCCTTCGCCAGGACCGCCACAATCCATCATGGACAAGTCCTACTTGCCTGCGATCTGCACGGCCTGGGGCCGTACCTCTCTCAGCCCATCCGCGTAGATGTAGTCCAGGAAGTTCGGCATCGTCTGGGCCCCGCCGCCGCTGTTGATCATCCACCGCGCCTGCTCTTCCAGGTTCAGCACGAGGCTCTGGTCCAGGGCAGCGGTGAACCTGTAGTCCGGCCATTCCTTCTGATAGAGAGGGCTTTTCGCGTCGAAGTATTGCTCGGAGATGGCGCGGGCGGCCTCAGAGTTCTGCCGGATGAAATCGTTAGCGCGGAGAATGGCCCGCAGGAATTTCGTGATGCAGTCCGGGTTCTCCCTGGCGAAGTCCTGCGCCACCGAGACGTTCCAGGTCATGGTGTAGATGCCCGGGTCATCGAGGACCAGCGCGTTGCTTCCCAGCTTGTCCCGCAGGACCATGTTGTAGGGCGCATTGGCGCTCACCGCATCCACCTCTCCATTCAGCAGAGCATCGTTGAACTTGTCGGGAGCGAGGTTGACTATGTGTACATCTTCCTCGGCGATCTGGAACGTGCTCAGATAGATGCGGAGGAAGAACTCCGTGGTGGTGCCGGCCACCATGCCGACGGTCTTTCCCCTCAGGTCTTGAGGGGAGGAGATCCCTCGGTCTCTGCGGGCGATGATGAGGACACCGCGTTGGATCTGACTGATGGTGGCGATGACCGCCACCGGTCTCCCGGCGAGGACGGCCCGGGCGATAGGTGTATCGGCGGACGTGGCGAAGTCCGCCCTTCTCGCCAGGGCATCCTGGAGAGCCGCATTGGCCCCCGCGTAAGGGACCAGGGTAACATCGAGGCCTTCATCCTCGAAATAGCCCTTGTCATAGGCCACGTGGATGGGCGCCGAGCCGGGGAAGTTGTAGATGGCGACGGTGGCCTTCTCATCAGCTCCGCCCGCGCCTGGGGAATCCTGTTCTCTACAAGCGGCCAGGTTGGTGAACAAAAACACAAACCCAACCAGCAACGCTATCCGGTTACTTCCCATTTGTCCCCGCCTACGCACCCTCGCCCCAACACCCGAAGTGGTCGGCCTACGCGCACATTACAGAAAAGGATACCAGCTTCTCTAAGTAAAGTCACTTAGCGCGGGGGTGCTCGGGAACAGCCACAGGTAGGGTCGGTGACGCTCCATCTGCCCTTCTCCCCTTGTGGGAGAAGATGGTGATGAGGGGTGGCCCCGAGCGTTGCCTACGATTGCTCTGCGCCAAAAGGAGAAACGCTGGGTGCCCCCCGACACCCTCATCCTAACCTTCCCCCATCAAGGGGGAAGGGACTACTCCTCTCCCTCATGCAGGGATTCCTACTGTCTTGCCTGACGCTCCATCTGCCCTTCTCCCCTTGTGGGATAAGATGGTGATGAGGGGTAGCCCCGGAGGACTGCGAGGCGATTTGCTTGGTGCCTGAGTAGCAGGGTTGGGTACCCCCGACACCCTCATCCTACCTTCCCCCATCAAGGGGGAAGGGACTACGCCTCTCCCTCATGCAGGGATTCCTACTGTCTTGCCTGACGCCACATGTGCCCTTCTCCCCTTGTGGGAGAAGATGGTGATGAGGGGTGGCCCCGAGCGTTGCCTACGATTGCTCTGCGCCAAAAGGAGAAACGCTGGGCGCCCCCTGCCACCCTCTCTCTGACTCTCTCCCATCAAGGGCGAGAGGTAGGGTCCCGCCAGCGCGCGAGGCTAGAACGCCGTCATCCCAGCCACGGTATCGTGGTCCAGCGCTTGCACCACCCGGGTAAGGAGGTCCACCCCCTTGTCGAGATCATCCCGGTGGAAGATGGCATTGTGGCTATGGATGTGCCGGACGGGTATGGCCAGCACGACCGTGGGGACGCCGGTCTTGTGCAGGTGGATGGCAGCGCCGTCCGTGGCCCCGCCTTCCACAGTGGACACCTGAAGCGGGATGTTGTTTCTGGCAGCCACATCCAGCACCAGGTCGCGAAGCTTGAGATTGGGGATCATGCGCGCGTCATAGGCGAGGAGCGCCGGGCCGCCGCCCAGCTTCAACGATGACTCCTCCGGCTTGATGCCCGGAACGTCGCCCGCGATGTCCACCTCGGTTACGATGGCGACGTCGGGGTTCACCAGTTCCACACTCGTCTGGGCTCCCCTGGACCCCACCTCTTCCTGGACCGTGGCCACGCCGAAGACAGTATTGGGATGGCGTTCCCGCGCCAGCCTTTGCATCGCCCCGATGGCCATGGCGCAGCCGAGGCGATCGTCGAAGGCCTTGGCCAGGTAGGTCTTGCCTCCGGTCAGGACGGTGAACGCGCTCACCGGCACCATCGGGTCGCCTACTCGCACACCGGCCTCCTCCACGTCCTTCTGGGAAGTAGCGCCGATGTCTAC
>ORJL010176622.1_pt1 | contig 13584 bp, 11 predicted proteins | sample 1779941 | NCBI WGS metagenome assembly ORJL01 (sample SAMEA104232317, study PRJEB22302) | groundwater metagenome | biome: forest; feature: aquifer; material: groundwater | place: USA | collected 2011-08-07 | depth 5.8 m
TCCCCCACCCTCGCAGTAGCGAGGATGGGGCACCCGCACGACGAGCTACTCGCACACAAGCCGCCGGACCGCGAACCAGAGTTCGTCCGGATCGAACGGGCTGACGAACACGCTGGTCGCACGCAACGAGAACGCCGATTGCAACATGGGCCGTGTCGCCGACTCCGTCACTAACCAGCACGGCAGCACGTCGTTGATCCCGCGAATCATCCGCAGCAAGGACAGCCCATCGATCTCTCTCGAATCCGCAACCAACACCGCGGCCGCCAATCCGCCGCGCGTCACGCGGTCGACGGTTTCAGTGCCGCTGTATGCCCGGCATACGTCGAGGCTCGCGGTTCGCGCCACGTCGTCGGCACCCCAGACCCAGTTGGCGGGGCTCGTCCCGCGGCGATGCGCGAGAAGCACCGCCCGAGGTTCGCACTGAAGTTTCACCGGTACGTTCGTCAAAGCGTCGCTCTCAGGGCGCAATGGTCCCACGGGCGAACTACAGGAACGGTGCCGCGGAATTCAGATCCGGAAGCGACCAGTCGCATCGCTCGCAAGGTGTTATGGGAAAACAAGATACGGCGCGCGTGTTCGTTTCGCGAGCGCAGGTGGCTGGCCGGAGCGGGTCCGTTCGGCTGTCATTCGGAATGGGTTCGCGGAGATGAGCTGCCAGATTGGCAGCGGTCGAGGCCGCCGGTGAGCCGTGACAAAGTACTTGCTTCCCGGGCACGCATGTTGATCGATCCGTCCCCCACCCCCCCGTTAGGGAGGATGGGGCACCCAGCCGAGAGCGATTCTCTCAACGGCGAGGACGGGGTGCCGCGGCGACACGGTCGGCTACTGGGTACGGAGGAGCGCTAGGAGCTCAGTGAAGCTGGTGGTTCGCAAGGCGGCCTTTCGTGCGTCCTCGGTTCCGAAGCGGCGGGCGATATCGGCGAGAAGGGAGACCTGGGCGGCTCCGTCCTCTCGGGGGGTGAGGAGAAGGAAGACCAATTGCGCTGCGTCGCCATCGGGTGCGTCGAAGTCGACGCCGTCCGCGGACATTCCGATCACCACGACCGGTGAAGCAAGCCCCTGGATTCGCGCATGCGGGACCGCGACACGGTTTCCCAAACCCGTGGGCATGAGTTCCTCGCGCTGCAGCACCGCGGATTGAACGCTTCGGACATTCATATTCGCAAGCTCAGCGGCCACCGCGCCGAGTTCGCGAATGGCAGAGCGGTGTTCGTGCGCTTTCATGATCGGAACGAAGGATTTCGGAACGAGGAAATCCTCTATGCGCCGCTGACGCTTGAGTCGCAGGATCCGCGTCAGCAAGGGTCCACTGAGCATGGAGGTGACGATGGCCATGATGACGAGTGCGACGAAGACGCGCTCGTCGATCAAACCGTTTTGAAGCGCGATGACGCCGAGGATGATCTCCATGGCGCCGCGGGCGTTCATGGCTACGCCCACGCCCCACGATTCGCGCGGGGACATTCCGGCGATGCGCGCCGCGAGGCTGCAACCGAGCACCTTCCCGATGCACGCGATGAGCAGAACGATCACCGTCAGCCGGACATCGAGGTGAGTGTAGTAATTCACTTTGAGGCCGAGGCTGGCGAAGAAGATCGGGGCGAAGCTGAAGGAGACGAACTGTCCGATGGTCTTGCGGGTTTGCTCGCGAAGATGCGACGAGTCTCCGATGGCGATGCCGATCAGGAACGAGCCGAAGATCGCGTGCACGCCGATCCATTCCGTACACGCAGCGCCGAGGAAGGAGAGCGTGAGCGCGAAGCCCAACACTCCGCCGGGCCAACTGGTGTGCGCTTGCAGCCAAGGGAGGAATCGGTGGATCGCCCAGCGCAGGACCGTCAGCGTGAACACGGCGAAGCCGATCGTGAGGCTGGCGGTGACGAAGAAATCGGGACGTGACACACCGGGCGTGTCGAGCATTCCCAGGACGAGTGCGAAGATCAGCCAGCCGACCAAATCGTTGAAAATCGCCGAGGAAATCACGACCATGCCCAGGTCGGTGCGGAAGATCTTCAGGTCGAACAGGGTCTTGGCGATGACGGGGAGCGCGGAGATCGAAAGCGCGACACCGAGGAACAGGGCGAAGACGAGGGCGCCGGCGTCGGGCGCGCGCCCGAGTGCGATCGGGAAAAACCATCCGCAGCACATGCCCACCGCGAACGGCAGTACGATCCCCGCGACACTCACGAAGACGGCGGAACGCCCTTGTTTCCAGACGCGGGAGAGCTCGACCTCCATCCCCGCGACGAGGACGAAGAAGACGATGGCGATGGTGGTGACGGCGCCTCGCGCGGTGGCGATGGGGCCGGTCGCGGGAAAGAGCGCCTGCTCCCAGTCCGGAGCGATCGCGCCGAGCACCGTGGGTCCAAGCACGATCCCGGCGAGGATTTCGCCGAGAATGCTCGGCTGATTCCAATAGCTGGCCAATTCCCCGCCGATCCGCGCCATGCCAAGAAGCAAAGCGAGGGAGACGAGGAAGAGTGTGATGTCGGATTCGGTCATTTCGTCAATCGGTCAGATCGCGCCGTCCATTTCCGACCGGTACGCCGGGTGTTTCCCCCGCCGCGTCGAGAGGCCCGCGCTGCCCCGTCCGCCGGAGGCGCTATTGGACGGTCGGTTGTACGCGCACGCAAGGGGAAGAACGATCATCGAGCGGCCAGGCGACAACGTGAATCAGGAGAGGGTCGGTCCAGTAGAGATCACACTACGCGATCGCGCGGCGATCTTCGGCGGCGTGGGGGTTGGCGAGGCGTGGGGCCTCGTCGGCCGACCGTGGCGTGTCTTCGCCGTCTTTCTGCGGGAGGGTCAGGCGGAGGCGGAGGATGCGATGGGGTTCGGCGGCGAGGACTTGGAGGGTCACGGCGTCGTGCTCGCAGCGTTCGCCGACGCGGGGGATGCGGCCTAGGGTGCTGAAGACGTATCCGCCGACGGTTTCGAAGTCGCCGTCGGTGGGGAAGTCGAGATCGAGTTCGTCGTTGAGGTCGTCGATGCGCATGCGGGCGTCGACTTCGACGGTGTGCTCGTCGATGCGTTTCATTTCCTTGGGGACGTCGGCTTCGTATTCGTCGGCGATCTCTCCCACGAGTTCTTCGAGAATGTCCTCGATGGTGACGAGGCCCGCGGTGCCGCCGTATTCATCGAGGACGACGGCGATGTGTACCTTCTGCGATTGGAATTCGCGGAGCAGGTCGCGCACCGGTTTGGTTTCGGGGATGAAGAGCACGCGGCGCATGATGGCGGCTGCGTCGAACGGACGATCTTCGCTCGGTCGACCCTCGCCTGGTCGTTCGCCGCCGGGTCGCTCGCCGAAGGGGAGCAGGAGATCCTTGGCGTAGATGATGCCGAGGATGCTGTCGATGGTGCCGTCGTAGACCGGGATGCGGGAGTGCCCGCTGGTGCGGATGGCGTCCATGACGCGGGCGTGATCGGCGTCTTTGGCGACGGCGATGATGTCGGTGCGGGGGGTCATGATCTCGTCGACGTGGGTGTCGGTGAGTTCGATGACGGATTCGATCATTTCCTTTTCGTCTTCGTCGACGGCGCCGTGCATTTCGCCCTCGCTGACGACGTGTAGGATTTCCTGCTCGAGCTCGTCGCTGAAAGATTTCGCATCCTGCGTGGGCACGCCGGCCAATCGGCGAATGAGCGGGTCGAAGAGTCCCAGCACGGCGATCAGCGGGAAGCAAACCAGGCGAAGAAGCGTCAGCACCGGCAGGCAGCGCACGATGAGCCACTCGCCCGCGTACTTCGCCCACGCGTTGGGGACGGCCACGCCGAACACGACCAGAAGCGACCACGCCGTCAGGCACGCGGTCACGATGCGGCGGAGGTCGCCGCCGATGGAGTCGGCGCGGTCGAACAAGTAGAGCACGTTGATGAACAGGAACAACACGCACGCGGAACGAAGCACGCCTGTGGTGAGGATGAACTGCCCGCGGCGAACGACGAAGCGAGAAAGGTCGGTCGCCGATCGATGTCGTTCGAATTGTTCGGCGAGCCGGGCACGCGACGGAGCGCGCAGCGCAGCGTGCAGGGTCGACAGCAAACTGAGCGCCGCTACGACGAGCAACAGGGAAACGAACGGTAGGCCGATCATGCGGACTTCGCTCGCACGGCGCCGGTCACACGCGCGGCACGCGTAGCGCGGCGGCCAAAAACATCGACGAGACCGACGGCGCGGAGGATCTCATCTTCGACCGAATGCATGTGCAGCGCATCGGCGGCGGTCGCGTCGTCATATCCGAGCAGATGCAACGTCCCGTGTACGGCGTAGAGGGCGGCCTCGGCGGCGACGGTCTGGCGGCGGCGCGAGGCCTCTCGGCGTGCGGTGCTCAGGGAGATGATGATCTCACCCTCCACTGTCCCCGGTCCGCGTTTCGCGGAAGTTTCGGAAAGGTCGAACGTGAGCACGTCCGTCGCGGACCGCTTGCCGAGGAAATGCCGATGCAGCCGGGCCATTTCGCGATCGTCGATGAACACGATGCTGAGCACGGCGCGACGGACCTTGTGTGCGTGGAGCGCGGTGCGAACGGCGCGGCGCACGAGCGCGGGCAGCGCCTGCGGAACCGTGATTCGCGCTGTGCAGACGAGGGTGTAGCGAAGGGCGTGGACCATGACCGGATCGATGACTTACATGCTCATGCGCTGCGGCGGGATTTCCGCCGGCGATGCGGGTTTCTTCGTCTTGGGATACGCGATTCTCGAATGATAGATGCTACAGAGGGTTTTGACCAGCGACTCCTCGACGAGGTGGAGTTCGCGGAGGGTGATGTCGCAATCGTCGAACTGGCCGTCGTGCAGGCGGTCGCTGAGAACTTGGTGGACGATGCTCTCGATGCGGCCCGGCGTCGGTTCGGGAAGCGATCGGACGGCGCCTTCCACTCCGTCGCAGATCATGAGCAGGGCGGTCTCCTTCGATCGCGGTTTGGGTCCGCCGTAGCGGAACTCGGCCTCGGGGACTTCGCGGTCGTGCTTTCCGCTGGCGATGCGCGGTTGTTTCTCGCTGGCCATGGCGTGGAAAAAGCGGACGAGGGTCGTCCCGTGATGTTCGGCGATGAAGGGGCGAAGGACGGCGGGGAGCTTGTACTCGTCGGCCATTTCGATGCCGTCTTTCACGTGTCCGAGGATGATGAGGAGGCTCATGGTCGGCGCGAGGTTCTCATGGCGATTGACGCCGACCTCCTGGTTTTCCGTGAAGTAGTGGGCTTTGTGGATTTTTCCGACGTCGTGGTACAGCGCGCCGACTTGGGCGAGCAAACCGTTGGCGCCGATTCGTTCGCACGCGGCGTCCGCCAACATGCCCACGGTGAGACTGTGGGTGTACGTGCCCGGCGCCTCTCGCGCGAGGAGCTGAAGGAGCGGCTTCGTGGGATCGCGCCATTCGAGGAGTGTCAAGGACGTGGCAATCCGGAACATACGCTCGATGAACGGAAGTGCGCCGGATACGACGAACGCGGCGAGGATGGCCGAGCCTGCGGTGAAAGAGGCGTGTTCGAGGACGTAGTGGGCATCATTCGCTTCGACCAACCCACCCGCCGCGGAAGCGATCGCTGCCACACACGCGGTGAGCGCACCGGCGGTGATGAGCTTGGTGCGGGATCGGATTTCGCGAAGCTGACCGGCGGCGGCGACCACGCCGACAAGCAGGGTGACGAGGAAGGTCAACTCCGCGTCGACGGTCGGCGCGACGAGAACGGCGACGATGCACATAGCGCCCAAGGCGAACCGCCTTGGAGCGGCGATGGCAAGAACGCTGGCGGTGAAGAAGCAGGGGGCGAACACGATTTCCGGGATCGCGGGCCAGTGCGCGTCGATCGCTTGGGCGGCGGCGAGCGTGCCGAGGATCAACGCCGAGAAGACGATCGTGCGACGGCGGCGCTCGAGCAACCACGGCTGGTTGAACGCGGTGTAGGCCATCAGTCCGACGGCGAGCATTCCCACGATGCAGCCGAGCCCGACGAGTTGCAGGGTTCGTTCGCGACGCAGCGAGCGGGACTCCGGGATATCTTTGGCAAGGAATTCCTGGTGCGCGGCGTGATGTGCTTGAAGCAGCTCCAAGTCGTTCGACGACAGGATGCCCGGTTGGAGGAAGGGTTTTCCTTTGAAGAACGCGATGTAGACGGCGGGGGTCGCTTCCTCCGCGGCGCGCATCGCTTCTTCCGTTCGCTCCTGGTCGTAGGTGATCGAGGGCTGGTCGCGGAAGGCGTTCCGCACGAGGGCTTCGACGGTGGGACGAAGTTCGTAGGGCATGGACCGAGCCACTTCGGCTGCACATCCGGAGAGCGCCTTCGTACTTTCGATGGCGACCAAGTCGGCGTACGGCGCCTGGTTCGTCACTACGCGTCCGTCTTGTCGTCCATCTTGCTCCGCGATCCGCAGCGCCACGAAGTCCGTGACGCTCGGCGGATCGCGTTTCTCCTTGAGAAGTCCGCGAACGACGTACTGCGTCTCCAGCGGAAGACGATCGATCCAGAGTTGGAATTCACTGCGTCCCGCGTCGCTCGGCATCTCGGTCAGTCGTCGCAGTCGGTCGTAGGCGGCCCGCTCGGCGGGAGCCTTGAGCGCTTCCATCGCGGTGGAGAACGCCTCGAACGAGTCGGCGTCGACGGCGGCCTGGAAGAGTTTCTTCAGGTCCGTGCGGACGCGATCGAAGCTGACCGCTTGGCGGTTGAGCGTGTAATGGCTGGGAACTTTGGCGCGGGCTGCGTTTTTTGCTTGTGCGGTTTGTTGGACATCGACGACCTGGAAATCGACCTTGGCGAAACTGGGTTGGTCGAAGCGCTGCCCGACGGCGAAGCTGACGCCGGCGCGTCCCATCAGCGCTATGGCGATCGCGCCGGCGGTGAAGACGACGGTGACGACGACCGGCCAACGGATCAAGCTCGCGGCGAACTCGGCGCGGCGATTTCCCGCGTTCTTGACACGCTGTTCACGCACTTGCCGACGGCGACGTCCGCTTTTGAAAATCCTGAGAAACATAAGGTTTGCACGGTTTCGCCGCGCTGCGACCGTGCTATTCTCGATCTATCGACGCCCGCTTCATTTCGGCGATTCGGCGCTCCGGAGCCCGGCGCGCAACATTGCTGCACGGACAATTATCAGACGTTCCGCGGTCCTCTCCCGTAAGCATCCACGATCTTCTGCACCAACTGATGACGAACAATATCCGCCGTCGTGAGTCGTATGATGGCAACGCCGGGCACATTCTTCAGTTTCTCCGCGGCGTCGATGAATCCATTCGCCTCCGTGCCCGCGAGATCGCTCTGACTGTCATCGCCTGTCACCACCATCTTGCTGTGGTTCCCAAGTCGAGTCAGGAACATCAGCATCTGCGACACGGTCGCGTTCTGTGCTTCATCGAGAATGATGAGCGCGTTGTTCATTGTCCGCCCGCGCATGTACGCAAGAGGGACCACCTCGATCACGTCGTTCTGCATGAACCGTTTCAGTTGATCGAAGGTCATCATGTCGTGCATGGCGTCGAACAGCGGACGCAGATACGGATTGACCTTGGCTTGCAAGTCGCCCGGAAGGAACCCGAGTTTCTCCCCGGCTTCCACCGCCGGACGGGCGAGAACGATCCGCTTGATCTTGTGTCGCTTCAACATCGACACGGCCACGGCGACCGCGAGATACGTCTTTCCGGTTCCGGCGGGTCCGAGGCAGAACGTGAGATCATGGGTCATCATGGCCTCGAGGTACGCCTTCTGCCCTTCGCCGCGAGGAGCGATCGCCGTGCCGGAATGGAAAACGTCGATGCTCCCGTCGTTGTGCTCCTGGTTTTGGTTGGACGCTTGATGAATGGATTCGAGAACCAGTTCCGGCGGGAGGTCGAACCGATGGCGCATCGCCCGCTGCAACTCCTCCAGAACGTAGACCGCCTTCTGCACCGCGTCGACCGGTCCGCTGATGCGAACCATTCCATCGCGGGCGGTCAGTTTGACCTGCAGGTGGTCCCGAATGAGGCGGAGGTTGCGGTCGGCGGGACCGTACAGGACGTCCCGACGCGAGGCATCTTCGATGGGTACGGTGATCTCCAAGTACGCCGTAACTCAAGCGTAGGGCGGTTTCCCTCAGCCGCATTCCAACCGGCTCGCCCGACGCGACTCCTATTCTAGACGACGCCCCACACGACCGCCAGTAACAGCCAAGCGACCGGCATGGCCAGAATGGGACTGTCGACCAAATCGAGCACCCCGCCGAATCGGGGCATGATGTTTCCTGTGTCTTTGATCCCCGCGTCTCGCTTAAAGCAGGATTCTAATAAATCTCCGAACTGGGCGGCGATGGAAAGCGCGACGCCGAACCCGAAGGTTTGGGCGGTGAAGAGCATCCAGTTCGGGTATCCGAGCTTGGTGACTACGTCGCCGAACCAACTCGACCAATCCGACGGCGGCGAGGATTGCGAAACGCCCGCGGCCCAATGGCCAAAACCCAACGCCGCGATCCCGCTCATCAGGAGTCCGCCGATCGATCCCTCCACGGATTTCGCCGGACTCACGGAGGGAATCAGTTTGTGTCGCCCGATGGCACTCCCCACGAAGTACGCGCCAATGTCGGAGGCCTTCGTGATGAGGATGACCGCAAGCAGCAGCCAGGCGCCCACCTCATTCGGTGAGCGGGGGCCGCAACGGAGTTGAAGTCCGACCGCCGGGAGGAATCCGAGGTAGAGCGCGGTGAGCAGGCTCGACGAGAAATCGCGGATCGAACCCTCCGGCGATGCGCGGAGGACCGTGGCGAACGAGAGCGCGAGGGTGGCCAGAAGGAAGGCAATCGCTAGCGCGGTGATCGGCGATAGTAGGACCAAGACACTGCGCACCTCGAACCATCCGGCGGACGCGAACCAGGGCACCAGGAGGATCGCGGTGATGGACACCGTGGCGACCGACGTGAAGGGTTTGGCGCCGTTCGCTCGCAGGAGGCGGTGCATCTCCGCAGTCCCTGCCAGGAGCACTCCGATTGCGAAAACGGTCACGAGGCTTCCCTGGGCCAAGAGGCGACCCAGAGCGTCCTGCGAAAGGGCGTAGCGTGAAGCGATCTTCGCGTCGCCGAGGAATAGGGCGAAGAGGAAGAGGATCGCGAGGGAGCCGTATAGGATTCGTTGAAGCATGACATCTTGAGCGAAAACACGGACACCATCGCGGCGATCGACGAACAGACGGGGCGTTATCGTACAGCCCTACGTAAGGTCCAAGCTAGAGTCGGTGCCGAAAGTTGTCCAACGATGGAGGTTGTGTGCGCGGTGGACGATCCGTCCCCCACCCTCGCAGTAGAGAGGATGGGGCACCCCGAGGACGGGGCGCCCACAGCGCAGGGAATGGTGACGCGCTTTCAGCCAAGGCAAGAAGCGGCGACACTGTTCTCTCGCCGAATTGTGCCGCCCGTCCGGGACTTGCTTTCGTTGATGTGCTCGTCCCCTGGGCCTGCGCCGCGGACGATGAGGAGCGTTTATGAGAGCGGACTGGATGGATGTGGACGTAGGCGATGCGCGGAGCACGAAAACCCATCCACTTCGTCCCACGAAACGACTCGAGCGTTGGGTGCGATCGCGGCGGCTCCACCCCGTGCGGTTCGAGGTTCGTCGCAATCCCGGAGCGAACCCGCGGCGCTGCGCCGCCCATGAAGAGCGACGGTACGCGGTTTCGGAGTTCGTACTGCTGATTCTGTTCGGCGGACTTTCCTATCATCGTGCAACGGCGTGCGACTGTGTGCTGGATGAAAGTCGTCTGTGTGCGGATGCAATCTTCGTGGGAGAGATTGTCGAGCAGGATCCCGACGTGGAATCGGAACCGGCGTCGACGGTCGGATCGGGCCAGTCTTCGATGGCCTTTCGCCGATTCAACTTCCAGGTGCTTCGCTCCCTGCGGGGGATTGATCGTGAAACCGTGGGGATCATGTCGGATTCATCGGATTGCGGGCTCTACGGGAACGTTGGAGACAAGCTGCTGGTTTATGCGGCCCGCGACCCGGCGACCGGCTTGCTCACCACCCAGGAGTGCTGGGTGCGACGATACTCCGATCCGCCGCTCGACGATCGCCCCGATCGGGAGATCGAGGCGCTGCGAGCGCTCGGACTCGACGAGCTTCGCGTTACGCAGGGCGATGATCTCCTTTCGCCGCCTTTCGATTTCTCTCCCTCGGTCGGACGCCCTCTCCCCGCGCTGTGCGGCACCGGAGTATTCCCGCTTGTCGCGGGCCTCGCGATGGTGTTTCCAATCGTCCGCCTGCGTTTGTGCCGTGCTTCCGGGCGGCGGGATGGCATGTCCACGCTCGGTGCAGCCGGGCGCCGACCTTTTGGCCACGCGCATGGCGGCGCTGCGCTCGGCCATGCCACCCACCCGTGTATTCACCGGAAAGTTTCCGGTGCCACACGGAGACACTCGTCGACTTCAACCGGCTGAGGGACCATGATCTACTTGGATAACGCGGCGACGAGTTGGCCGAAGCCTCCATCGGTCGGTGAGGCCATGGCGCGGTTCCTCGCCGAGGAGGCGGGCGCGGCCGACCGGGGGAGTCATCGTCTGGCACTGGCGGCGGGGCGGGTGGTGAAGGATGCTCGCGTGAAGTTGGCGCGGTTGTTCGCGGCGCGCGACTCGAGTCGCATCGTTCATTGCTTCAACTGCACCGATGCGCTCAACATCGCGATCAAGGGCGTGCTGCGGAAAGGCGACCACGTCGTTTGCACGGCGCTGGATCACAACAGCGTATCGAGGCCGCTACAGCACTTGGTCGACGCGCGTGTCATCACGCTGACACGCGTACCGTTCGGCGGCGACGGGTTGATCGACCCCGATGCCGTGCGGCGGGCGATGAAACCGAACACGCGACTGGTGACCGTTCCGCACGCCAGCAACGTGATCGGCGTGATTCAACCGCTGGAACCGCTGGGGCGAATCGTGCGGGAAAATGAGGCTCTGTTTCTGGTCGATGCGGCGCAGTCCGCGGGCGTGGTGGAGATCGACGTCGAGCGAGACTTCGTCGATCTGCTGGCCGTTCCCGGACACAAGTCGCTCCTCGGACCCACGGGCACCGGGGCGCTGTACGTCGGTCCCCGAGCGGAGCTGCAAGCGTGGCGCGAAGGAGGCACGGGGAGCGACTCCGCTCGACCGCGGCAACCGACGGAACTTCCGACGCACCTCGAAGCGGGCACGCCCAACACGGTCGGGCTAGCGGGCCTGTGCGCCGCGCTCGACTCCGTCGATCCACCACGCATGCTGCACCACGAGCAATCGCTCGTCCGCCGTTTCTGCGATGCGTTCGCCGACCATCCGCGCGTAAGAATCGTCGGCGGCGTGCGCAACGATCAACGGGTCGGCGTCGTCTCCTTCCTCGTTGAGGGCGTCGAACCCGTCGACGTAGCGGCGATCCTGGACGCATCGTTCGACATCGCCGTCCGCGCCGGATTGCACTGCGCCCCCTTCGCGCATGAAGCACTGGGAACCGCGCCGAACGGAACCGTCCGTGTGTCGCCGGGGTATGGGACGACGGACGAAGACATCGACGGATTGATCCAAGCGGTTCGGGACATCGCGACGGCGTGAGCGAGCCGACCGGGATTGAGTCCAGGGTCGAAACGCCGTAAACTCACCTGCCAGAGTACATTCATGGTCGCGCTTCGTGCTTTGGACATTCCGACGGACCGCGTGGTCGAACTCTGCCGACGGAAGGGGATTCGGCGTTTTTCCCTTTTTGGCTCGGTGCTTAGGGCCAATTTCGGCCCGGAGAGTGATGTGGATGTCCTCGTCGAATTTGAACCCGGCGTAACGCCGGGGTTTGGTTTTTTCGCGATCGAACGGGAGCTGGCGGATCTTCTAGGTCGAAGAGTGGATCTGAACACGCCGATGTGCCTCAGTCGCTACTTCCGCGATGAGGTGCTCCAAGAGGCGAGGGCGGTGTATGACGCGGCGTGCTTGGCGAGTCCTGCCTTCCGCGTAATCAACGCTTACATCGCGCGATAGATGCGAGCTCTGTCAATGTCCAAGCGAACCGTCGCCGTGATTGGGGCTTCGAGCGATCGGAGCAAGTTCAGCAACAAGTCGGTTCGCGCGCATCTGGCTCAGGGGTGGGAGGTGTATCCGGTCAATCCCAAGGGCGGGGAGATCGAGGGGCTGCGGGCGTATGCGTCGATCGAGGAGGTTCCGGTGACGCTCGATCGCGTTACGCTCTATCTGCCGCCAGCGGTGGGGGTGACGGCGCTTCCGTCGATTGCCAAGGTTCGCCCGGCGGAGTTCTTCGTGAACCCTGGGGCGGAGAGTGATGCGTTGGTGGACGAGGCCCGCAAGCTCGGGCTGGAGCCGATTCTTGCGTGCAGCATCGTCGAACTCGGTGTTAGCCCGTCGCAGTTTTCGGAATAAAGCGAACTCCAGTCAACGTCGGGGGTACGGGCTTCCAGTCGGTGGTCGTACCGGTAGGATTCCGGTGCCACACGATGACAGTACCGCAGGTTCGGGAACATGGCCCTCCCGTCGGTCTGCGGTGATGCGAACGATCCGTCCCCCACCCTCGCAGTAGCGAGGATGGGGCACCCAGCGCACTCGGGCGTCGGAAGAACCACGCGCTTGCGCTTGTGGCTCGTACCGATCCTCGCCCTTGTTTTGACGTTTCGACGTTTCGACGTTTCGACGTTTCGACGTTTCGCTTGCTACTTCGCGTTCTTCACTTCGAACTCGGCGTCGATGACGTCGTCGTCTTTGGATCCGCTCTTCGAGCCCGATGTCGCGCCATCGGGGCCGGCGCCGGGATGCGGGCCTGCGCCGGGACCGCCTGATTGCTTCGCAGCGGACTCATACAGGATCTTCCCGATGGACTGCGCGTCTTTCATCAGCCGCTCATGCGCTTTCTTGATCGCATCCGCATCGTCGCGTTTCAACACGTCGCGGAGTGCGTTGATCGCGGTCTCGATTTTGCCGCGCTCGTCGGCGGGGATCTTCTCGCCGTGTTCCTGTAGTTGATGTTCGACCTGATAGGCCGTGTTGTCGGCTTGATTGCGGAGCGTCACAAGCTCGGCCTTCTTGACGTCCTCGGCCGCGTGCGCCTCGGCCTCCTTCTTCATCTTCTCCACGTCTTGCTTGGACAATCCGCCGCTGCCCTCGATGCGGATGGACTGTTCCTTGCTCGTGGCCTTGTCTTTCGCGGAGACGCTGAGGATTCCGTTTCTGTCGATGTCGAACGCGACTTCGACTTGCGGCATTCCCCGCGGCGCGGAGGCGATGCCGGTGAGGTTGAACCGTCCGAGCGTGCGGTTGTCCGAAGACATCGGGCGATTGCCCTGCAACACGTGGATGGTCACCTCGGTTTGACCGTCGGCGGCCGTGGAGAAGACTTCGCTCTTGGACGTCGGGATGGTCGTGTTGGCCTCGATCAGCGGAGTCATCACGCCGCCCAGCGTTTCCACGCCGAGTGTCAACGGCGTGACATCGAGAAGGACGATGTCCTCCTTGTGGCCGGTGAGGATGGCACCCTGAATGGCCGCGCCGACCGCGACGACCTCGTCGGGATTGATGCTCTTGTTCGGCTCTTTTCCGAAGATTTCCTTGACCAGGCGCTGCACCGCGGGCATGCGCGTCGATCCGCCGACGAGGA
>ORJL010161337.1_pt1 | contig 13583 bp, 16 predicted proteins | sample 1779941 | NCBI WGS metagenome assembly ORJL01 (sample SAMEA104232317, study PRJEB22302) | groundwater metagenome | biome: forest; feature: aquifer; material: groundwater | place: USA | collected 2011-08-07 | depth 5.8 m
CAGTCTGTTGACCTTGATTTTTTTTGTCCCAACAAGCATGTTCGCCTCCAGAGCCTCTTGTCGCGTTTGGAGGGAACGCATTGGCGTACAGACAGTGTTGAGGAGGATACGATCCATGGACGGTTGTTCGGTGCCCGAGTGAGTTTTATCGCCAACCAATTTTTTCTTCCCCGCGCAACGCCACATTGGTATGGGTGTGTACGCGTGTTAGACAAGAAGGATATTGCGGTCATGAAAGTTATTGCCATTAGTCAGCGTGGACACAAAAGGGACTTCATGGATTTGTATTGGCTTGTTCGTGACAGCGAGCCATTGCTTGTCGTCTTGAACCGTCTCATAGACCAATATCCATCCGTTGCTCATGATTTGCATCACATCCTTAAAAGTCTTGTGTACTTTAAGGATGCGGAAGAAGATCCAGACCCGATATTTTTGGAGAAAGTGAGTTGGCGAGCGACAAAAACGTTTTTTCAGCGAGAAGTGCCAACATTAACGCAGCAGTTGTTAGGGCTGAAATAGAGAGTGTTTCAAAGGTCTAGTCCGAATTCTTGACCCTTTCTGTGTTGCTATGTTATTCTCCACGCGCTTTTTATTTCTTATTCCTATTCCAACTTCCCACTTCCCACTTCCAATCTTTCCTCATTATGCCTACAGTCAACCAACTTATCCGCAAAGGTCGATCCACAAAGCCCACCAAGAGCAAGGCGCCGGCGATGCAATACACGCTGGACTCGCTTCATCGCAAACGTACCATGCTCAAGCATGGCAGCACGTTCAAGCGCGGCGTGTGCGTGAAGGTTACGACCATGACGCCAAAGAAACCGAACTCGGCCATTCGTAAGATTGCCCGCGTGCGTCTTTCCAACGGCACGGAAGTCAATGCCTACATCCCCGGCGAAGGCCATAACCTCCAGGAGCACTCCATCGTGATGATTCGCGGAGGACGCGTGAAGGACCTTCCCGGTGTGCGCTACCACATCGTGCGCGGCGTGTACGACACGCAGGGTGTGGAAGGCCGCATGCGCGGACGCTCGAAGTACGGTACCAAGAAACCCAAAGCGAAGAAGAAGTAGGTGGAAAGGTGGCAGAGGTGGCAAGGTGGATAGGTATAGATTAACCAAACATCGGAGTACCTCTTCGCAGGGGGAAGCCAACCGATGAGATAACGTCAAAACTATGCGAGGCAAGCAGGCTCCAAAGCGTGAACTCACGCCAGACCCCAAGTACGGCAACGTCTACGTTGCCAAACTCATCAACACCATCATGTACGACGGCAAGAAGTCCGTCGCCCAAAAGGTCGTCTATGACGCCCTTGATTTGATTGGAGAGAAAACCAAGGAGAACCCCTTGGACGTGTTTGATCGCGCGCTCAAGAACGTCATGCCCAGCCTTGAGGTGAAGAGCCGCCGCGTGGGAGGAGCCAACTACCAGGTGCCAATCAGCGTGCGAGGGGAGCGCCGATACGTGCTCGCGTACCGCTGGATCATTGCCGCGACGCGCGCGAAGAAGGGGCGACCAATGGCGCAGAAGCTCGCCGATGAGCTCGTGGCGGCTGGAAACAACGAAGGCGATGCGGTCAAAAAGAAACTGGACGTGCAGCGTATGGCCGAGGCCAACCGCGCGTTTGCCCATTTCGCCCGCAGGTAGAAGTCGTTAAGTCGTTGAGTGATTGAGTCGTTTAGTAACTCAACCACTCAACCACTTCAATACTTAATCACTTCCTTTATGCCAAGAGAATATCCGCTCGATAAAATTCGAAACTTTGGAATCTTCGCGCACATCGATGCCGGCAAGACGACCGTCTCGGAGCGCGTCCTTTTCTACACGGGGAAGAAGCACAAAATCGGAGAGGTGCACGAAGGAGAGGCCACAATGGACTGGATGGAGCAAGAGCGCGAGCGCGGTATTACCATCACCGCGGCTGCGACGACTTGTTTTTGGAAGGACCATCGCATGAACCTTATCGATACACCGGGGCACATCGACTTCACCGTGGAGGTGAAGCGTTCCATGCGCGTCTTGGATGGAGGCATCGCGGTGTTTGACGGGGTGGCTGGTGTTGAGCCGCAGTCAGAAACCAACTGGCGCTATGCCGATGATTTCAAAGTGCCTCGTATCGTGTTCATCAACAAACTTGATCGTACCGGGGCAGATTTTTATAAAGACGTTAAGAGCGTGCATGACCGCTTGACCAAGAAGGCTTATCCCATTCAGCTGCCTATCGGAACCGAAGCAAATTTTGTGGGGATGGTGAGCCTGCTCACCATGAAGGCGTACATCTACAAGGACGAGCAGGGAAAGGAGATCGACGTGATCGAGATCCCGGAAGAGTACAAGGCAAAGGCCGTGGAGTATCGCGCGAAGCTTCTCGAGGCCGTCGCCGAGAACGACGAGGCGCTCATGGAGAAGTACTTGGCTCAAGAAGAGCCGACGCTCGAAGAAGTAAAGGCGGTTATTCGACGCGCGACCATCGCCAACGAGTTTGTGCCGATCATGTGCGGCTCGGCGCTCAAGAATAAGGGCGTGCAGCTTTTGCTCGATGCGGTTGTTGATTTTCTGCCAAGCCCGCTGGATGTTCCAGAGATTAAAGGCACGGATCCAGATGATCCTGAAAAGGAAGTCGTCCGGCATGCGGCAGATGATGAACCTTTTTCTGCGCTCGCGTTCAAGATCGCGGCAGATCCGTTCGTGGGAAAGCTTGCGTTCTTCCGCGTGTACTCGGGCATGGTCAAGGCCGGCTCCTACATCTTGAACTCTTCGACCGGCGTCAGGGAGCGCGTCGGACGCATTGTGCGTCTGCACGCCAACACCCGCGAGGAGGTCTCGGAGGTGTGGGCCGGAGAGATTGCCGCGATGGTGGGACTCAAAGAAACATTCACCGGCCACACGCTGTGTGATCCCGACCACCCAATTTTGCTTGAGTCCATCAGCTTCCCGGAGCCGGTTATCTCCATTGCGATCGAACCAAAGACGAAGGCCGACCAAGAGAAGATGGGCGTGGCACTCAATAAACTCGCCGAAGAAGATCCGACCTTCCGCGTGCGCACGGACGAGGAGACCAACCAGGTCATCATCTCGGGCATGGGAGAGCTGCACTTGGACATTATCGTCGATCGCATGAAGCGAGAGTTTTCGGTGGAGTGTAACGTTGGCCAACCGCAGGTCAGCTACCGCGAGACGATCAAAGGTGATGCCGATGGAGAAGGGAAGTTTATCCGACAAAGTGGCGGTCGCGGACAATATGGTCATGCGCTCATCCACTTGGAGAAACTTCCTCCTGGGACCGGTGTTGAGTTTGAGGAGATCGTCAAAGGAGGTTCTGTTCCACGCGAATACTTCAACCCAATCGAGAAAGGTATTCGAGAGGCGGCCGACCGCGGCGTGCTTGCAGGCTATCCAATTCTTGATGTGAAAGCGGTTCTGTACGACGGTTCCTTTCACGAAGTGGACTCCTCTGAAGCGGCCTTTAAGATCGCCGGCTCGATGGCGTTTCAAGATGCGGCCAAGAAGGCGGGAATCAATTTACTCGAACCTATCATGAAAGCCGAGGTGGTGACGCCGGAGGACTTCATGGGAACGGTCGTGGGAGATTTGAACGCCAAACGCGGACAGATTCAGAACATGGAAGATCGTTCTGGAGCAAAGGTCATCACGGCGCTCGTGCCGTTGGCGGAAATGTTCGGCTACGCGACCTCCTTGCGTTCCCTCACGCAGGGACGTGCGAGTTACTCCATGGAATTCGCCCACTACGATGTCGTGCCTGGAAACGTCGCCAAGGAGATCGTGGAAAAGCGAGGCGGCGGTCCGACACGGGTGAGATAAGAGGATAAGAAAAGGACCCTCCGTCGCTGTTTCACAGCTATGGAGGGCGAGGCCGGGCGTGAGCTCGGTCTTTTGTTTGTGGGAAACAGAAAAGGGACCATGGGTCCCTGTGAAAGTCGTGGGGCACAGATCGATCTCGTTGGAGCCGTCAACGACCTCGATTGATTCGAGCCTTGTAGTAGGTCTTGAGCGTCTGAACGAAGCCTTCGATGACTGCCTGGACGAAGGCGTCCTGGGAGCGGTGGGTGATCGTGATGCCGCGTCCCCAAGTGTCGTACTCGCGGTCAAAGAGGAGCAAGCTGACCTCGAACCACCTCTCGGCTTGGAGGGTGACCTGGAGGCCGTGGTGGATGCTGCGCATCGGGTGGCTGGGAAGACCCGGGAGGCTCACCAACCAATCGCCGTTCTCTCCCTCGTCGATCTTGCACCCCGAGTCTTCACCCAGGTAGTCAACAAGGATTTGTTGGACGACTTCTTGCGGTGGCACGTTGTCCTTCTTCCAACGGACGGTAATGTTTTGTCCCATGACTGTCTCCTTCTCGCGAGCATCGCGAGGCGATGAACGTACCAGGCAAACGTTTTTGTGTCAACCGTACTCCCGAGACCGTTGAAATACTCCTGTTTGTCATTGCGAGCGCCGCCGAAGCCGCGAGCGAAGCGTGGCGGGAAGCAATCCTTCGATTGCTATGGAATCAAGGGATTGCTTCGTCCCGCCACGCTTCGCTCGCGGCTTCGGCATACTCCTCGCAATGACACAGTTTTGGAGTATTTCAACGGTCTCCTCCCGCCCTTGTGAGGCGGGAGTACGTGGTTCTGTCACAATCAATTATATCCGATCGGCAAACGAAGTGAGCGATCAATTATGTCCGATCGGACATAATTGATCCGAGCGAGTGCAGGCGATATCCGCCGAGCCACGCGAGGTGATATCGGACATAATTGATTGGAGCATCAAGACAGGTAGTTTACTTGATTTTGTACATCAACACATTTCCATCAATTTCTTCCGGTTCCCAGCCAGGGATTTTGAAGGCGTGGGAGACGACACGTGAGCCGGGGGCGAGTTGGGACTCGAGGAGGTTTTTCATTCGTTTCATCGCGTAGGGGATCTGGTAAAGGAAGACGAGTGTGACGCCCCCAAGATCCGCATTCCACATCGAGCGGTTGAGCACCTCGGCCGTGTCGGCGAACCCGGCTCTTCGTAAGTTCCAATTCGAGAGCCGAACAAGGCCTGGATGAATTTCATAGCCGACTCCTCGTCGGGCACCGAGCGTCATTGCCGCAACCACCAGTCGACCATCGCCCGATCCCAAGTCCACGACGACATCGTTAGGCTGAATGTGTGCCAGACGAAGCATCCGTTCCATGACTTCCGGTCGCGTGGGGACATACGGCGCTCCACCAGCGATCAAAGGGATAAGCAGGGAGCCGAACCAATAGAGAGCCGCAATGTTGCTCGCCACGATCAGGACTCCCGCAAGAAACAAACCGAATGTGATAAGATCCATAAATATCAGAGGTCGGTAGTCAGATATCAGAAGTTGGAATATTCGAGAAAACTATGGAAAGGATATCACGATCGGTGTTGCGACAATATGAGGTCGGTCGCATTCGTAGAATCAAACTTGTAACCGATGGCCTCGTGCACAAGACGTACGAGCTTGATACCACGACGGGGCAGTACATCCTCCAGCGCCTGCATCCGGTGCTTGCGAGTCAGGCGACTGGGCAGGATTTTTTTGCCGTGACGCGGTTCCTTGCGGAACAGAACTTTCCGACTCCCAAGGCCGTGTTGTCGAAGAAGGGAAAGATGCTCGTGCGCGAAGGCAAGGACGTCTGGCGCATGCAGACCAAGCTTGCGGGCAAGACGATTCATGTGCTCAAGGATGCAAGGATGGCGCGAGCGTGCGGGGAGATCTACGCGAGATTTCACCGAGTCATGGACGGGTTTCCGTACGCTTTTAAGTCGACGAAGATCCTGCACGAGACAGAGAAGGTGTACGCGAGTTTTGAGGACGTCGTCAGCAAGGTAGCCCCCCCAGGCTTCAGCCTGGGCGAGGCGGCAATTGAAGTTGAGTTTGTTCGTCGTGAGTTGCCGAAGTACTTCCTGCCTTCGACTTTACCGATGCGCGTCATCCACGGTGACCCGAAGATCTCGAACATTCTCTTTGACTCGCAAGGACAGGCAAAAGCGATTATCGATCTTGATACCTGCAATCGCCGGCCGCTCCTCGTCGAGCTCGGCGACGCGTTCCGCTCGTGGTGCGGGGGTGCCGAAGACGATCCTCGTAACACCTTCAGCCTTCCCATCTTCCGCGCGGCATGGGCCGGATACAAAAAGGGCGCCGGCGACATGATGACCAAGCGCGAGCTCCAGTACGTCCCCAAAGCGATCGGCACGATTACGCTCGAGCTCGCCGCGCGTTTTCTCACCGACTACTTCGACGATAACTACTTCGGCTGGGACTCTTCGCGCTATCCGTCCCGTCGCGCCCACAACCTCGCCCGTGCTCGAGGTCAGATCGCGGAGTTCCTTGATTACCAGAAAAAGCTGCCGGCGATAAAGAAGATCGTCGAACGATAGCGTGACAAGAATGCCAGTTATCACTACAATCCATGCCGTTATGGAAAAACATCCCCTCCATCTTAAAAGCCCTGAACTCCAAACTTCACCAGAGGTGCAGAAGGCTGTTTCTCGGCAAGAACGGCGCACGGGCGATCGTGTTGCGAACGACCCCGCCAAACGTATCGAAGCGTATACGGGTCGGTTGGAGAATATCTTTCTCAATCCCGACAAGCGCGTCCGCGAGCGTAATCTCGAACTATTCCGCCGGCGGATTTATGACGCGCTCCTCATTGAGCGAGAGAACTTTCCTGAAAGCTATTTTGCATTGCAGAAACGGGTTGCCCGTGAGCGTGGTCAGGCGGTCGAAGAAATTCCAGCAAACGTCCGTGAGCAAATGAAGGACGTGGCCATTGAAGATCAAAAGCACTCGCTCGATGCCTGGATTGATTATCTTTCCTCCGAGGATGCCGTCTATCCGGCGTGGTTTAAGTATTTTGTCTGGCGCAATGTCACGAAGCTCTCACAATTCGACAAGGCGCGTGGCGAGTTCAAGAAACGCACCGAAAGCACCGTTGCGCCATTTCCGGACATCTACCGTGAGCCACTTGCCCAAATCGCCGACATCTACGAAAAAGTAAAGACGGACAATAAGAACCTCAAAGACGCAGAAATTCGTGAAGCGTTTTCCAAGAAATTCCCAGCCCTCTACGCGGAACTCATTCAAAAGTCACTCGCCGCATCATTGGAAAACCGCGAGGAGGTTCAAGGCCAGTGGGTAAAGTATGAACGGGGTGATAGGACGGCCGCGGAGAGACTTTTTGCATCCTTGGAGGGGAAAGGAACCGGTTGGTGCACGGCAGGTCGTTCTACCGCGTATACGCAGATTACGAGCGGAGATTTTTACGTGTACTACACGAACGATGCGAGCGGTACGCCCGCTCAACCGCGCCTTGCCATCCGCATGGACGGGAGCGATCGCATCGGCGAAGTGCGTGGCATTCTCCCGCACCAGGGTGTCGAGCCGGTCATGCAGGAAGTGCTCGATACAAAACTGGGCGAATTTGGCACCGAAGCGGATGCCTACCGCAAGAAGAGCAAAGACATGCGCCTGCTTACCGTGCTTGAGGCGAAGTATGAGCAAGGCCAAGGGCTCACCAAGGATGACCTCCTCTTTCTCTACGAGATCAATGCTCCCATTGAGGGCTTTGGGTACAAGAAAGACCCGCGCATCGCGGAGTTACGCGGACAGCGGAACACGAACGAAGACATGCTCGTCGTCTTCGAGTGCAGCGATAGCCAGATTGCGCGCTCAAGCGACCAGATCAATGAATCAACCAAGGCATACGTCGGCAAGCTTGAACCCGGCATCTTCGACCACTTACCGGAAGGCATCGAGCACGTCTACACTAAGTTTCCCGAGGGTCGCATTCGACGTCGAAGCATTGAGATTGGTGGCAAGACCACAGAGGAACTCAAAACCCTCATCACCACGCAAGGACACAAGTTTGATCCTAACAGTTTTGCACAGCGCATGATGGATTCCGAAGACTTCCAACGCTCAATTAGAATTGAAGATCCAGAAGAACCGGATTACAAGAAGTGGAAGTTGAAACCTCGAGAAGAAATCAAGCTCGTTCGTCTTACGGTCGCCGACCTCGGATTCCCAAACGGGGCAACAACCCAACAAATCTTCAATCGCGCTACAGAACTTGGTCTCGACCTTTGTCCACCCGAAGTCGGTCCATATTATCGCTTGCAATACATCGACCAACCAATGGGTGAGTGGGTGCGAATCGGTATGAAACCAATAGCCGCTTCCGACGGCATCGAGCGCGTGTTCCGCTTGGGGCCCGATGGCGTCGAGTCGTGGCTCCGCAGCTATTGGGCGCGTCCCGACGATCTCTGGGATGCCGGCCGTCAGTTTGTGTTCTCTCTCCGCAAGTCTGACACTTAATTCTTTTGTTCCTTTTCGGGTTTTGACTCTTGGAGTTTTAGATCCTTTGGAACTTTGATATAATTTTGGAAGATTGGTTCTATCGGTCGGTTACGGCTTGCCGAGACCAATTCGGCACACATACATTGAGAGCGCAGACGGTCATGACTTTCTGCGGTGGGTGGATGTGTTGTCACACGAAAAAAGAAAGACTTGGTATGGTGCGCTTGGTGATTTTCGATCACGCATAAAATTCAACCCGACCTCTGGTAGATAGGCGGGTGGTGGAATGGATGGCCCACCATGCGATACGCAACCGATTCCGACGGCAACGAGCACGTGTTCAACTTGGGACGCAATGGCGACGAGTCGTGGCTCAACAGCAATTGGACGAATCCCGACAATCACTGGAATGCCGACAATCAGTTTGTGTTCTCTCTCCGAAAGTGTTTCTTTCCGCATGCGTTCGACTATCCGAGTGCTGTGCGGTTTTTCTTTTCTGTGTTCACGAGACTGTTCTTCCATCCGCCCAACATCTTCCCAATTTCATCAAGCTTCTTTGCGACATCCTCACACTGCTTGTTGGAGATGAGCTTACCTTCCCATGCCGTGGTAATAAGAAACTTCACGATGTCGAGGACGAAGATGCATTCGGCGATCTTTGCCGGTTTCTTCTCTTTGTCGCTGAAATAGGCTGCGTAGCTTAGCTCCAAGAGATCAAGGAATTTACTTTCAATCCTGGCGCCGATCGTAAAACGTGCCCCCTTTGCTATATGAGGCGCAATGTTCATCCAAACCAAATATCCCTCTTTGATGCGCTGGAGAATCGAGGCATTTCCGGCACGAGAGAGAGAGAGAGTTAGGACGCGGCTTCATAGTATGTATCAGGATATCATCTCCGTTGAGAATTTGCTTGCCGCCTGGCGTGAGTTTTTGTCTGGAAAACGAAAGCGGGAAGATGTCGCCGCCTTTGGATTGAATCTCATGGATCACATCGTGACTCTGCACCACGATCTTGCGAACAAGACCTACCGCCACGGCGGATATCACGCCTTCAAGATCAACGATCCGAAGCCGAGGGACATTCATAAAGCGACGGTTCGCGACCGCCTTGTGCATCATGCGATCTATCGGATCTTGTATCCATTTTTCGACCGAACATTTATCTTCGATTCCTACTCATGCCGTAAGGGGAAGGGAACGCACCGTGCCATTGACCGTTTGCGAGCATTCGCTTGGAAGGTTTCCAAGAACCAGACGCGGACGGTATGGGTCTTAAAGTGCGACATCAGGAAATTTTTCGCCAACATCGATCACGAAATTCTCCTCGACATCATCAAGCGGCATATCGACGACGCGGACATTCTTTGGCTCCTTACGGAAGTGATCGGGAGTTTTCACACGGATGGCAAGCCAGGTGTCGGACTGCCGCTTGGCAACCTTACGAGCCAGCTGTTGGTCAACATCTACATGAACGTGTTTGACCAGTTTGTAAAGCGAAATTTGAAGGTAGTGCATTATATCCGCTACGCCGACGACTTTGTCATTTTCCACGAATGTCGAACCTACTTGGAAAACCTTATGCCGCAGATCGGTGAGTTTTTGGAGACAAGGCTTGGACTGGCACTCCACCCAGGTAAGGTTTCTATTTCCACACTTGCCTCAGGTGTCGACTTTCTGGGCTGGGTTCACTTTCCATATCACCGAGTTCTGCGAATGACAACACAACGCAGGATGATGAAAAAACTTGGACAAGAAATGAAAAAGGGATCGGTCTATTCGTATCTCGGTATTCTCGGTCACGGCAACGCCCACACGTTGGCTGAAAATATTCGTGCGATGTCACAAAAAGCTCAAGAGCCATCACAGTGACCCGAAATGTCCGAACAAAATTTTCAAAGGACATGGATTGGCACAGCGAGCTGCGCGGTGCATACCCTTGATTTTGCCGTCATTTTTTAGTACGATTACGGCGTATGAAAAACTGGTCAACAGACATCAATGCGCTCATGAAGGATCCTGAAGCGTATGCTATTTGGAAGCTTGAACAGCAAGTTAATTTTGGGTTGGACGGGGAGAAGATCAACGAATCGGATCTTCGAAAGTATTGGGATCGATTACAGGTTGATCCGGCACGGCGAGCGTTCCTGAAGATTCTCCTGTATGTCTGATATTCTCACGGCTGACCAGATCGCGATGCTCAAGGCGGTTGGTTCACAGCCTGAAATGGTTAAGGTTTTTTACCTCACTGGCGGTACTCCGCTCGCCGCTTTTTATTTGCATCATCGATATTCGGAGGATCTGGATTTTTTTTCTGAAACAGAAGTCGACATCGCTGCCTTGAATGTATTCTTTGCTGCGTCAAAAAAGACACTCGGCTTTTCCAGTATTGATTATCAAACAAGCATGAATCGAAACTTGTTTTTTCTTGACTACAAGAGCGGCACGCTCAAGATGGAATTCACGTACTTCCCATTTCCTCGAATCGAAACCGGTTATCACGAATACGGCATGAGCATTGATAGTCGAATCGACATCGCCGTCAATAAGCTTTTTGCGATCTATCAGCGGACAAAAGTGCGCGATTACATTGATCTCTACATGCTTTGCCGGCAAGGAGGATATGCTATTGCCGATCTCGTAAAAAAGGCTCGGATTAAATTTGACTGGCACATCGATCCCATTCAGCTTGGCACTCAGTTTGTGAAGGCTCAGGACGCACAAGATGTTCCGCGTATGATTACACCTCTCGTTCCTGAGGAATGGCATAGTTTTTTTCTTGAGGAAGCGAAGAAGCTGAAACCGGAGGTTATTGAATCGTCGTAAAAACTTTTCCGTAACCTCATTCACGCTGCGGCCAAATTCCGTAGTTCCTCGATTACCCGAAAAACTAGTATGTCTGTCTTTGCACGCATTGGCATGGGGGTTCTTGTCCTTGCGTGTTTTGGTTTAGGCATTTGGATGGCGTCGCAACCATCTGTCGATCGCGTGAATCAATCGATTCCAGCCGACCGCGGGCAGATCTTCTCATACACGTTTGCCTCCGATGTCGTGTTCGAGCGCGCCAACGAGGCTGCGGCGAGCATTGAGCGCACGGGCGTGCGCTCGGCCATCGTCGCGCATCATCTCCTCGTCGGCGACAAGATTGCTCAACAGGTCGCGATGCTTGGAACCGGTCGCGAGGAGACGGTCGTCGTTCTCTCGCCCAACCACTTCTCGCAAGGACGGTCGGCATTGCAGACGACGACGGGGACATGGCGGACATCGTATGGCGATCTAGATGTTGACGAGTCGGCCGTCGAGTCACTGCGCGAGCGTGTGCCGTCGTTGTCGCTGGAACCAGAAACGTTCAAGACAGAACACGGGGTCTCCGCGCTCGCGCCGTTTGTGAAGAAATGGTTTGCGCAGGCAAAGATCGTCCCGCTCGTGATCCACGACAAGGCGACACAGGAAGAAGTGGCCGCGCTCGCTGTTGCCCTCGAGGAGATTGTTCCCGACGCAATCATCATCGCCTCCATCGACATGTCGCACAACCTCCCGTTGCACATCCAGTCGTACCACGACGAGGTCACGGCGCGCTCGATCGCGCGTGGAGTCTCCGACTTCGATCTGGAGATCGACGCCAACGATGTGTTGCGCACGCTCCTGGAGATCAACCGTTTGCGCGGCACGCAACAGTGGATCCAGACCTATCACGGCAGTTCCTTCGAGATGGCGGCCACAAACGATTGGCGGGAGAACACCAGCCACATCCTCGGGCACTTCCTCAAGGGCGCGCCTGTTCTCGAGCCGTTCGTGAGCCTGCACTTCGTGGGCGACGTGATGCTCGACCGTGGCGTGCGTGAAAAGATCGACGAGTTCGGCGTCGAGTATCCATGGGAAGAAGTGTCGCGCTATCTCCTGGGTTCGCAGTATCGCATTGCGAATCTCGAGGGCACCATCAGCGAGAAGGCGAGCTTGTACACCCACGAGCCGCCGTTCATCTTTACGTTCGCCACCGAGTTCGTCGAAGCCATCAGGCCGTTCATCGATGTCGTGAGTCTCGCAAACAATCATGCCGACGACTACGGCGCGAGCGGAGAACAAGAGACGCGCGCACGACTCGATGCGCTTGGCATTGAGTGGTTCGGCGGCGCGACCGCGAGCGATAGGGTCTATCGCATCGACAAAGAGGGGATGGCGATCAGTCTGATCGGCTACCACCAGTTTGGTGCGAGCCTCGAGGAGCTCGAGGAGGTGATCGCACAGGAGGCTCTCGCGGACCGCTTCGTCATTGTTCTCCCGCATTGGGGCGAGGAATACATTACGTCACCGCAAAACGGTCAGCGCGCAAAAGCGAAACGCATGATTGCCGCGGGTGCCAACCTCATCATCGGCTCGCATCCGCACGTCGTGCAGGGGATCGAGATCATCGACAATGTTCCAGTCATCTACTCGCTGGGCAACTTTGTTTTCGATCAGGAGTTTGGCGAGACCGTGAAGGGACTCACGGCCGGAGTGATTTTGGAGCCTGGACGTGCTACCTTGTATCTGTCACCCGTTTCCACGCGCGGCGCGCAGCCCGAGCCGCTCTCGGATGAGGAGACGAGCGAACTTTTTTCTTCACGTGCTATCTCGGACACAATTATCACTATTTTTTATGATGAACCTTCATCCCGACCATGACCCCGTCCCCTCCACACCTTCCTCGCGTGCTTGGCTTCTTTACGCCGTCTGCGTCGTCCTGTGCGCGGTCGCGTTTGTCGCCGGTTTGACGCTCGCAAACTTTTTGGCGGATCGGGGAGAGGACGGATATACAGTCCTCGAGGAGGAGATTGCCGGTGAGGTAGTCGATGACGATGTCGACGAGGTAGCCCCAGGCTTTAGCCTGGGTTCGGATGAGGACGAAACAGACGAAGTTGCTACCACTCCAGCCGGCTCGCCTCTCACCATCGCGTGGATCGACCCCACGCTCCAACCGACGACCGCGTTTGACTCCGCGCTCTATCAGGCGTTGTGTTACAGCGTTTCTGTGAGTGTGAGCGTCGAGGAATTTGATCTCTCCCAAAATTGGTGCGGCTCTCCGCCAGACGTGCTCGCCTATCGACTCGGTATGGTCGTAGGCGGCGAGTACAACGGGCGGTACCTCGAGATGGCCACGGCGTCCCAGCCAGGCATGGGGATTTATTATGAAAGCTATTATCTTCTTCGCGACCCTTTGGGCGATGCGCCGCTTGTCTTGCTTGATCGCCACACCCGCTCGACTGGCAATTTTGCGCCTTC
>ORJL011171432.1_pt1 | contig 13583 bp, 13 predicted proteins | sample 1779941 | NCBI WGS metagenome assembly ORJL01 (sample SAMEA104232317, study PRJEB22302) | groundwater metagenome | biome: forest; feature: aquifer; material: groundwater | place: USA | collected 2011-08-07 | depth 5.8 m
CATCGCGCCCGACGATGCGGTCGAGGTCGCCAAGCTCTTCAAGGCCGCCGGCGCCGACATCATCCACGTTTCGTCGGGCCAGGTCAGCAAGGACGAGGCGCCGGTCTACGGGCGCATGTTCCAGGTGCCCTTTTCCGACCAGATCCGCAATGAGCTGGACGTGCCGACCATCGCGGTGGGCAACATCTTCGAGGCCGACCACGTCAATACCATCATCGCCGCCGGCCGCGCCGATCTTTGCGCCCTGGCCCGTCCGCATCTGGCCGATCCGGCCTGGACGCTGCATGCGGCTGCGGAGCAGGGCGTGACGGACATCGTCTGGCCGAAACCCTATCAGGGCGGCAAAGTGCAACTGGAACGCAATCTGGAGCGCGCGGCGCAGCTCGCGCTGGTCGCCTGATGACAGGCGGCCCACCGTTGGAGCGGAGCAAGCAAACATGAAGGTAGTTCGCCAGGAAATCATCCCGCCCGTGGCCAACAGGGTGCTGCAGCCCGCGGGCTGGGCCGCGCCCAAGGGCTATTCGAATGGCATCGAGGCGCGGGGGAGGACCGTGGCCATCGGCGGCCAGGTCGGCTGGGATAGCCAGTGCCGCTTTCATACCAGCGACTTTGCCGGCCAGGCCCGGCAGGCTCTGGAGAACATCGTCGCGGTGCTGGCGGAAGCCGGCGGCCGGCCCGAACACATCATTCGCATGACCTGGTACGTGGTCGACAAGCGCGAATATCTGGCCGCCTATCCGCAGCTCGGTCGCGTCTATCGCGAGGTGATCGGGCGCAATTTTCCGGCGATGACGGCGGTGCAGGTGGCCGGCCTGATGGAAGACGCGGCGCGGGTCGAGATCGAGGCGACTGCGATCATTCCGGATTGACGCTTGCCCGCGCAGCGGCGTCCCAAGCGTGCAAAGCAGTGCCGCCGGGCCGACGGGCCGCTGATAAGATTGCCGGATGAAGCCCTCCCGCTCCGAATTCCTCACCATTCGCGGCCGGCGCCTGCATGTGCGGCTCTGGGGCAGTGATACGGCACCCATGCTGGTCCTGCTGCACGGCTGGTGCGATGTGTCGGCGTCCTGGCAGTTCGTGGTTGACGCCCTGGAGAAAGATTGGCGCATCGTCGCTCCCGACTGGCGCGGCTTCGGACTTTCGCAGTGGAACAACGACGTCTATTGGTTCCCTGATTACATTGCCGATCTTGATGCCGTCCTCCTGCATTACTCGCCGACCGAGCCGGTGCGCCTGGTCGGCCACAGCCTGGGCGGCAACGCGGCGTGCATTTACGCTGGAATTCGCCCCGAGCGGATCGGGCGCCTGCTTAACCTCGAAGGCCTCGGCCTGCGACGCTACCAGGCCGAGGAAGCCCCCGAGCGTTATGCCAACTGGCTCGATCAGCTGCGCGATACGCCGAGCTTCCGCTCCTATCCCGATCGCGCCGCCTTTGCCGCCCGGCTGCAAAAGGAGAATCCGCGGCTTGGCGACGACAAGGCATGTTTCCTTGCCGCACATCTCGGCGAAGACGATGGCGCCGGAGGTATCCGGCTCGCCGCCGATCCCTATCACCGCTGGGTCAATCCGATCATCTACCGGGTCGAAGAGGCCATGGCTCTGTGGCGCCGCGTGACGGCGCCGGTGCTCTGGGTTACCGCCGCCGATTCCTTCGTCTTCAAGCAGCTGGTCGTCGTCGATTCTGCCGACTATCGTGAACGCATCGCCTGCTTTCGCGACATACGCGAAGTGGCCGTCGAAGACTGCGGGCATAACCTGCAGCATGACCAACCGGAGCGGGTTGCCCGCCTGATCGAGGAGTTTTTTGTCGCATGAAGCCGCTCAATGCCGATCTCCACTGCCATTCGACTGTGTCCGACGGCCTGCTGGCGCCGGCCGAGGTGGTTCGCCGAGCCCACGGTAACGGCGTCGAACTGCTGGCACTGACCGACCACGACGAGCTCGGCGGGCTGGCCGAGGCGCGCGCCGCTGCGGACGAAGTCGGGCTGCGCTTCGTCGATGGCGTCGAAGTGTCGATTTCCTGGGGCGACGACCAGACCGTGCATATCGTCGGTCTCGCGGTCGATCCGGCCAATGCCGAACTCGCGGCCGGCTTGCGGCAGATCAGAAGCGGGCGCGATTCCCGCGCCGGGCGCATGGCCGTCGAACTGGACAAGGTCGGCATACACGGCGCCTATGAAGGCGCCTTGCGCCACGCCGGAAACCCGGCGCTGGTCAGCCGCTCGCATTTTGCGCGCTACATCGTCGAACAGGGACACGCCAAGGACGTCAAGTCGGTCTTCGACTACTGGCTGGCCAAGGGCAAGCCGGGCTATGTCAGCCACGACTGGGCGACGCTGGATGAGGCCTTGCGCTGGATCGGGGGGGCCGGCGGCATCGCGGTGATCGCCCATCCGGGACGCTACCGGCTGTCGAGAACCGAACGGCAGGCCTTGTTCGGCGCATTTCGCGATCTGGGCGGGCAGGGCATCGAAGTGCTTTCCGGCGCGCACAAGGACGAGGAGGTCCGCGAGTTTTCGCGTATCGCCCGCGAATTCGGCTTTCTGGCCTCGCGCGCCTCGGACTTTCACGGTCCCGGCGAAAGCTGGATCGATCTGGGCAGGATGCCCGACCTGCCCGAGGATCTGACCCCGGTCTGGTCGCGGCTTTGACCACCGGCAAGCGGCTGGCACAAGACCGCGATGCGGGCAGGGCAAAGCGCCGGTACAATCCCGCCTCCCGTTTTCGTGTCGTCTCCCGCGCATGGCCCAGCTGTTCCAGATCCATCCCGAGCATCCGCAGCCGCGCCTGATCAAGCAGGCGGCGGAGATCGCCAAGAGCGGCGGCCTCATCGCGCTGCCGACCGATGCCGCCTATTCGCTGGCCGGCGTCGCCGGCTACGCGCCGCTGCTGGACCGGATTCGCAGCATCCGCGGGGTCGACGAACGCCATCATTTCACGCTGATGTGCCGCGACCTATCCGAAATTGCCACCTATGCCCGCGTGGACAACAGCCAGTACCGCCTGTTGAAGGCCACCACCCCGGGTAGCTACACCTTCATCCTGGAAGGCACGCGCGAGCTGCCGCGCCGCCTGCTGCACCCCAAGCGCAAGACCATCGGCCTGCGCGTGCCGAATCACCCCCTGGCGCTGGCCTTGCTGGAAGAACTGGACGAGCCGCTGCTCAGTTCGACCCTGATCCTGCCGGGAGACGAGGCGCCGCTGGCGGATGCCGACGAAATACGCCGGCGGCTGGAAAAGCTGCTCGATCTGGTGATCGATGCCGGCCATTGCGGGACGGAGATGACCACCGTCATCAATCTGACGGGGGTGCAGCCGGAACTGGTGCGCGCCGGGCAGGGCCCGCTGGATCCATTCGGGCTCTGACCAGCCCGTCTGTTAAAATCGGCGCCCTCCATGAACCTTATCCAGACGCTGGCGATTTCCGCATTGCCGGTCATTTTTGCCATTACCCTGCACGAGGCGGCGCATGGCTACGCGGCACGGCATTTCGGCGATCCGACGGCCTGGCAGATGGGGCGCATCAGTATCAACCCCTTGCGCCACGTCGATCTGGTGGGAACCCTGCTGGTTCCGGCCTTGATCCTGCTGGTTTCCTCGGGCGGACTTCTGTTCGGCTGGGCCAAGCCGGTGCCGGTGGATTTCGGCCGGCTACGGCGTCCCAAGCAGGACATGCTCTGGGTGGCGGCGGCAGGACCGGGGGCCAATCTGGTGATGGCGCTGTTCTGGGCGCTGCTGCTCAAGCTGGCGATCGGCAGTCCCGAAATGCTCTATTCGGAAGCATTGAAGGAAATGGCGCGGGTCGGCATCGGCATCAACGGCGTCCTCATGGTGCTGAACCTGCTGCCCCTGCCGCCGCTCGACGGCGGCCGCATCGCGGTCAGCCTGTTGCCGCCGCGTGCCGCCTGGAAGTTTGCTCAGTTGGAACGCTGGGGTTTCCCGATTCTGCTGGCCTTGCTGTTTCTCGGGGTGCTGGATACCATCCTGCGACCCCTGTTGCGGGTGTTCAACACCCTGATTCGCACCCTTTTCGGTTTCTGACATGTACGCGGAAAAAGTTCTCTCCGGCATGCGCCCCACGGGACGCCTCCACCTCGGACACTACCACGGCGTGCTCGCCAACTGGATCAGGCTCCAGCACGAGTATCCCTGCCTGTTCTTCGTCGCCGACTGGCATGCGCTGACCACGGCCTACGACGAGCCGGGCACCATCACCGACAACGCCACGGACATGGTCATCGACTGGCTGGCGGCCGGCGTCGATCCCTCGCAGGCGACCATCTTCATCCAGTCCAAGGTGCCCGAACACGCCGAACTGCATCTGCTGCTGTCGATGATGACGCCGCTGGGCTGGCTGGAGCGGGTGCCGACCTACAAGGATCAACAGGAAAAGCTGACCCACAAGGATCTCACCACCTACGGCTTCCTCGGCTATCCGCTGCTGCAGGCGGCCGATATCCTGATCTACCGCGCCAACCAGGTGCCGGTCGGCGACGACCAGGTGCCCCACGTCGAATTCACGCGCGAGATCGCGCGCCGCTTCAATCATCTCTATGGCCGCGAGCAAGGCTTCGAGGACAAGGCCCGCGAGGCCGTGAAGAAGCTCGGCAGCAAGCGCGCCAAGCTCTACGACGAACTGCGCACGCGTTATCAGGAAAAGGGCGAAAGCGAAGCGCTCGACCAGGCGCACGAACTGCTCAACGAGGCGCAGAGCCTGTCGCTCGGCGATCGCGAGCGCCTGTTCGGCTGGCTGGAAGGCACGCGCAAGATGATCCTGGTCGAACCCGACGCCCTGCTGACCCACGCCTCGCGCATGCCTGGCCTGGATGGCCAGAAGATGTCCAAGTCCTACGGCAACACCATCACCATGCGCGAGGATGCCGACTCGGTGGGCAAGAAGATCCGCACCATGCAGACCGACCCGGCACGGGTGCGGCGTACCGATGCCGGCGATCCGGACAAGTGCCCGGTGTGGCAGTTCCACCAGATATATTCGAATGACGAGGTCAAGGCCTGGGTGCAGAATGGCTGCCGCACAGCCGGCATCGGCTGCATCGAATGCAAGCAGCCGGTGATCGAGGGCGTACTGCGCGAGCAGGAGCCGATGCGCGAGCGGGCCAAGATGTACGAGGAGGATCCGCAACTGGTCAAGAACATCATCGCCGACGGCTGCGAAAAGGCGCGCAAACTGGCGCAGGAAACCATGCGCGACGTGCGCGAGGCGATCGGGGTCGACTACTCGTGATCGAAAACCTCGTTCCGGCGCCGACTCTGGCCATGGGCGACGCAGGCGCGCCGCACCGGCCCAAGGTATATGGCGAGATCATGGCCGAAATGCCGCGCGACCTCTACATCCCGCCGGACGCGCTGGAAATCATCCTCGACTCCTTCGAGGGGCCGCTCGACCTGCTGCTCTACCTGATCCGCCGCGCCAACATCAGCGTGCTCGACATTCCGATGGCGCCGCTCACCGCGCAGTACCTCGTTTACGTCGAGGCGATGCGCAAGGGCAACCTGGAACTCGCCGCCGAATACCTGCTGATGGCGGCGATGCTGATCGAGATCAAGTCGCGCATGCTGCTGCCGCGTCCGCCCAAGGCCGAGAACGGCGAGCCGGAAGATCCGCGCGCCGAACTGGTGCGCCGCCTGATCGAATACGAACGCATGAAGGCTTCTGCGGCGAAGCTCGACGAGATGCCGCAGGCCGGGCGCGACTACGAGTGGATCACGGTCTGGATCGCCGACAAGGTGGTCGAGCGCCAGCCCGACGTCAGCTTGCATGACCTGCAAGTGGCCTGGCTGTCGCTGATGAAGCAGGCGCGGGTGCACCAGCACCACAAGATCCACCGCGAGGAGCTTTCGGTCCGCGAATACATGAGTGTCATCCTGCGCCGCCTGCAGGGCGGCGGCTATGTCGTGTTCGACCAGTTGTTCGACCTGACGCTGGGCGCGCAGGGGCTGGTGGTAAGTTTCCTCGCCATGCTCGAACTGGCGCGCGAATCACTGATCGAGATCACCCAGAACGAAGCCCTGGCGCCCATTTACGTGAAACTGCCCGATGCTGCCGCTGTATAAACCCGAAGACTACAAGCGTGTCCTGGAAACGGCCCTACTGGTGGCGGCCGAGCCGCTGCCGCTGTCCGAACTGAAAAAGCTGTTCGACCAGGAGTTCGACGACGACACCTGGCGCACGCTGCTCGATGACCTGCGTCGCGACTGGGCCAACCGCGGCGCCGAACTGGTGCAACTGGCGTCCGGCTGGCGCTTCCAGACCCGCCCGGAATACCAGTCCTACATCGACCGGCTGAAGAACGACAAGCCGCCGAAGTATTCGCGCGCCGTCATGGAAACCTTGGCGATCATCGCCTATCGCCAGCCGGTGACGCGCGGCGACATCGAGGATGTGCGCGGCGTGGCGGTATCGCCGAGTATCCTGAAAACACTCGAAGGCCGTGGCTGGATCGATGCCGTGGGCCACCGTGATGCGCCGGGACGGCCGGCGCTTTATGCCACCACGCGCAGGTTTCTCGACGACCTCGGCCTGCGCAGTCTTACCGAACTGCCGCCACTGACTGAAATTGAAAACGCAGTTTCAGTGGAGGCTAACGCCAGCCTTTCGGCGTTAAGCGAAGCGGCCGTAACTAAAGGGTGATCGACCTTGGACAAACCGCAATCGCCGAAGCCTCCCCGCTCCGGTCGCCGGACGTCGAATCCCCGGACGCCGTCGACACGGGACCAGGACAGCCAGCCCCGGCCGCCGTCGGGCAACTCGACCTCGCCGAAGCCGAAGCGCAGCGAAGCGAGCCGCCCGGCACGCAAGCCTAGCCCCTTCCGCCCGCCGCAAGGCAAGCCGCGTCCCGCCGGGGTCGTTGCGGCGCCGGCGGCGCGCGGAGGACGCCGCGGCGACTCCGCGTTCATCGATCCGCCCAAACTGCACAAGGCGCTGGCCGATGCCGGTTTTGGTTCGCGGCGTGAAATCGAGGAATGGATCGTCGCCGGGCGCGTCAGTGTCAATGGCGAGCCGGCCCACGTCGGGCAGCGTGTCGGACCGGAGGACCGCATCCGGGTCAACGGCAAGCAGGTCCAGCTCAAGCTGCAGCAGCGCCTGCCGCGCGTGCTGGTCTATCACCAGCCGGAAGGCGAGATCGTTTCGCGCGACGACCCCGACGGCCGGCCCAGTGTCTTCGCCAGGCTGCCGCGGCTGAAGAGCGGGCGCTGGATCGCGATCGGCCGGCTGGACTTCAATTCCTGCGGCCTGCTGCTGTTTACCAACGATGGCGGTCTCGCCAACCGGATGATGCATCCGCGCTACGAAATCGAGCGCGAATACGCGGTGCGCGTGCTGGGCGAGGCCAGCACGGAGATGTTGCAGCGGCTGCGCAAAGGGGTGGAACTGGAGGACGGCGTCGCCAGTTTCAGCCTGATTGCCGAGGCCGGCGGCGAAGGCAGCAACCGCTGGTACCGCGTCGCCCTGGCCGAAGGGCGCAACCGCGAGGTGCGGCGCATGTTCGAGGCCGTCGGCCTGATGGTCAGCCGCCTGATGCGGGTGCGTTACGGCCCGGTGCACCTCTCGCCGCGCCTCAAGCGCGGCCAGTGCCGCGACCTCGAGCCGGAGGAGGTGCAGGCCCTGCTCAAGCTGTTGCCGCCGGAGCAGAAGCAGGGCGGTATGCATTCCCTGCCGGCCGATCTCGATGCCGCGGACGATTTCGGCGGCATCGGAGCCGACGGCGATCGAATTGATTCGACAGAGAAATGACGCCTCTGCTATAATCGTTCGGCTTTCGGTTGGTACCGTTCTCGGAAGAGAGAAGGAATGGGCTTTTCAGCCCATTTTCTATTTGTGCGACGTGTTTCTGAATTTGTATGCAACTGCTTGAATTGATTGAGACGACTGTGGAAGGTCTGGGCTACGAACTGGTGGAATTCGAGACCAGTCCGCGCGCCCGGCTGCTGCGCGTCTTCATCGACCGGCCGCAAACCGCGGATACGCAGAAGAGCAACATCAGCGTCGAAGACTGTACTGCCGTCAGCAACCAGTTGAGCCGGGTGTTCATGGTCGAAAACATCGACTACGACCGGCTCGAGGTGTCCTCACCGGGGCTTGATCGGCCGTTGGTCAAGGCGGCGGACTACCGCCGCTTCGCCGGCCGGGAAGTCCAGCTCAAGCTGCGCGTGCCGCTGGGCAACCAGCGCAATTTCAGCGGCGTGCTGGAAGGCCTGGTGGAAGAGGGCGGCGCCGAACTGGTCTGTCTGCGCGCGAATGAAACATCGCACCGGTTTGCACTCGACAACGTGGATCGGGCGCGCCTGGTGCCGAAGTACTGAATGAAGCACTGATTAATGCTGGAGAACTCATATGAGCCGTGAATTGCTGCTGTTGGTCGATGCCCTGGCCCGCGAAAAGAACGTGGCGCGGGACATCGTCTTCGGTGCCCTGGAACTGGCGTTGGCGTCGGCGACCAAGAAGCGCATCAACGACGAAGCCGACGTGCGCGTCGATATCGACCGCGAGACCGGCGAATTCGAGTCCTTCCGGCGCTGGCTGGTGGTGCCCGACGATGCCGTCGAGAATCCTGAGCAGCAGATCGGCATCGCCGCTGCCCAGCAGCAGATCGCCGACATCGCGCTCGAGGACTTCATCGAAGAGGGCCTCGAACCCATCGATTTCGGCCGCATCGGCGCCCAGGCGGCAAAGCAGGTGATCCTGCAAAAGATCCGCGATGCCGAGCGCGAGCAGTTGCTGAACGATTTCCTCGACCGCAAGGAATTCCTCGTCAGCGGCACCGTCAAGCGCATGGAGCGCGGCAGCGCCATCATCGAGGCCGGCCGCATCGAAGCGCTGCTGCCGCGCGACCAGATGATTCCCAAGGAAAACCTGCGTCCCGGCGATCGCGTGCGTGCCTGGCTGATGAAGATTGACCGCCAGGCGCGGGGCCCGCAGCTGATCCTGTCGCGCACGGCGCCCGAATTCATCATGAAGCTGTTCGAGCTGGAAGTGCCCGAAATTGAAGATGGACTGCTCGAAATCAAGGCCGCCGCCCGCGATGCCGGCATGCGCGCCAAGATCGCCGTCAAGTCCAACGATCCGCGCGTCGATCCGATCGGCACCTGCGTCGGCATGCGCGGCTCGCGCGTCACCGCCGTAACCAACGAGCTGTCCGGCGAACGCGTCGATATCATCCTCTGGTCGGCCGATCCGGCCCAGTTCGTCATCGGCGCGCTGGCGCCGGCCGAAGTGCAGAGCATCGTGGTCGACGAAGAAAAGCACGCGATGGACGTCGTGGTCGACGAGGACAACCTGGCCATCGCCATCGGCCGTGGCGGCCAGAACGTGCGTCTGGCCTCGGAACTGACCGGCTGGACCATCAACCTGATGACCGTCGAGGAGTCGCAGAAGCGCTCGGAAACCGAGCACAGCTCGATCCGCGGCCTGTTCATGGAAAAACTCGACGTCGACGAGGAAGTCGCCAACATCCTGATCGAGGAGGGCTTCTCCACCCTCGAGGAAATCGCCTACGTTCCGCTGGCTGAAATGCTGGAAATCGAGGCCTTCGATGAAGCCACGGTCAACGAACTGCGCGACCGTTCCCGTAACGTGTTGCTGACCGAGGCGATTGTCGACGAAGAGCAGTTGGAAAAGGTCGCCGACGACCTGCTGGCGCTCGAGGGCATGGACAAGCCTCTGGCGGCAAAGCTCGGGAAGAACGGCGTGACCGATCGTGAAGCGCTGGCTGATCTGGCGACCGACGAGCTGATGGAAATGACCGGTATCGATGTCGCGCGGGCGACAGCACTGATTACCGTTGCGCGCGCCCACTGGTTCGCCGAAGAAGAATGAGAGGTCCGGCATGGCTATGATGACTGTTTCCCAATTCGCCACCGAGCTGAAAATGCCGGCGCCGGCGCTGCTCGAACAATTGGCCAAAGCCGGGGTGAGCAAGCAGGCATCCCATGACACCCTGTCCGAGCAGGACAAGTCGCGGCTGCTCGACTATTTGCGCAAGTCGCATGGCGACACCGGGCCCAAGTCCAAGATCACCCTGACGCGCAAGCAGACCAGCGAGATCCGTTCCTCCGATTCGACCGGCAAGGCGCGCACCATCCAGGTCGAGGTGCGCAAGAAGCGGGTGTTCGTCAAGCGCGACGCCAGCGAGCTGGCTGCCGAGGCCGCCGCAGAGGCAGCGGCCGAAACCCCGGTAACGGCGCCGGCCGACGTGGCCGAGCCGGTTATCGCCGTGGCACCTGAGCCGACTCCTGTCGCGGAAGCTCCGGTCGCTGTCGCGGTTCAGGCGGTGGCTGAAACCGCGCCACCCGCCCTGGTTGCCCCGGCGGTCGCCAAACCACTGATCGATCCTGCACAGCAGGCCTTGCGCGAAGCCGAGGCAAAGCGCCAGGGCAAGCTCTCGGCGATACAGGCAGCGGAATTCAAGGAGAAGGGCGAACGCGAGGCGCGCGCACGCGCCGAGGCGGAAGCCCGTCTTGCCGAACAGCAGGCGGCACTGGCCGCCGCCGAGGCGCAGAAAGCCAAGGAGCAGGCCGCCGCCGCCGGCGTTTCCGGCACCATACACAAGCCGGCGGCCAAGCCCGAGGACGGCAAGGCCAAGTCGGCGAAGAAGGATGCCTGGAAGGAAGACGCCGCGAAGAAGCGAGCAATCAAGACCCGCGGCGACGCGGGTACCTCGGGCTGGCGCGGTTCCAAGGGCGGCGGCCGCCACGGCCGTCACGGCCATGTCGAGGACGCGCCGGCGCCGCAGCAGGTCGAAGCGATCGTGCGCGAAGTGCACGTCCCGGAAACCATTTCCGTTGCGGATCTGGCGCACAAGATGACGGTCAAGGCCACCGAAGTTATCAAGACCCTGATGAAGATGGGCTCCATGGTGACCATCAACCAGGTGCTCGACCAGGAAACCGCGATGATCCTGGTCGAGGAAATGGGCCACAAGGCCTTCGCCGCCAAGCTCGACGATCCGGACGCCTTCCTGGTCGACGACATTGCCCACAAGGATGTGGAGCACCTGCCGCGCGCTCCGGTGGTGACGGTGATGGGCCACGTCGATCACGGCAAGACCTCGCTGCTCGACTACATTCGCAAGAGCCGCGTCGCCCATGGCGAAGCCGGCGGCATCACGCAGCATATCGGCGCCTATCACGTCGAAACCCCGCGCGGCATGATCACCTTCCTCGACACTCCGGGCCACGAGGCTTTCACTGCCATGCGCGCGCGCGGCGCCAAGGCCACCGACCTGGTGATCCTGGTCGTCGCCGCCGACGACGGCGTCATGCCGCAGACCAAGGAAGCGATCCATCACGCCAAGGCGGCGGGAGTGCCGCTGATCGTCGCGGTGACCAAGGTCGACAAGCCCGACGCGAATCCGGAACGGGTCAAACAGGAACTGGTCGCCGAAGGCGTGGTTCCAGAGGAATACGGCGGCGACTCGCCCTTCGTCGGCGTTTCGGCCAAGACCGGACAAGGTATCGATGAATTGCTGGAGCAGGTGCTGCTACAGGCCGAGGTGCTGGAACTCAAGGCGCCGAAGGAAGCCCCGGCCAAGGGTCTGGTGATCGAAGCGCGCCTGGACAAGGGCCGCGGCCCGGTGGCGACCATCCTGGTGCTGTCGGGAACCCTGCGGCGCGGCGACGTGCTGCTGGCCGGCGCCGTGTACGGCCGGGTACGCGCCATGATCGACGAGAACGGCGATGCCGTCGACTCGGCCGGGCCGTCGATTCCGGTCGAGATACAGGGCCTGACCGACGTGCCGGCGGCGGGTGACGAAGCCATGGTCATCCTCGACGAGCGCAAGGCGCGCGAAATCGCGCTGTTCCGCCAGGGCAAGTTCCGCGACGTCAAGCTGGCCAAGCAGCAGGCGGCGAAGCTGGAGAACATGTTCGAACAGATGGCCGAGGGCGAAGTCCGCACCCTGCCGCTGATCATCAAGGCCGACGTGCAGGGCTCGCAGGAAGCCCTGGTGCAGTCCCTCAACAAGCTGTCGACCGACGAAGTCAAGGTCACCGTGATCCACGCCGGTGTCGGCGGCATCAGCGAGTCCGACATCAACCTGGCGGCGGCCTCCAAGGCCGTGGTGATCGGCTTCAACACCCGCGCCGACGTCGGCGCGCGCAAGGCCGCCGAGAGCCTCGGCGTCGACATTCGCTACTACAACATCATCTACGCGGCGGTCGACGAGGTGAAGGCGGCCCTGTCGGGCATGCTGGCGCCGGAAAAGAAGGAAGTCATCATCGGCCTGGTCGACATCCGCCAGGTCTTCCGCATTTCCCGTATCGGCTCCGTCGCCGGCTGCATGGTGCTCTCCGGCGTGGTCAGGCGCGGTGCCGCGGTACGGGTGCTGCGCGCCAACACCGTGATCCACAGCGGCGAGCTGGATTCGCTGAAGCGCTTCAAGGACGACGTGCGCGAGGTCAAGGAAGGCTTCGAATGCGGTCTCAGCCTGAAGAACTTCAACGACATCAACGAAGGCGACCAGCTCGAAGTCTTTGAGATCCAGGAAATCGCCCGAACCCTGAACTGACGCGATGGCCACCAAACGCGGTGCGGGCCAGGGATATGCGCGTTCCGACCGCGTGGCAGAGCAGATTCGCCGCGAACTGGCGGATCTGCTGCGCTTTCACCTCAAGGATCAGCGTATCGCTTCGCGGCTGACCCTGGTCACGCTGACCGGGGTCGACGTGACTCCCGACTATGCCCATGCCAAGGTCTTCTATACCTCGCTGGCCGACGAGGCCGCGAACAAGCTGATCGCCGACGGCCTCAGCCATTCCGCCAGCTTCCTGCGTCGCGAACTGGCGCGCCGGGTCCGGATTCATCACGTTCCGGAACTGCATTTCGTCTTCGATCCCTCGGTGCAGGAAGGCGCGCGCCTGTCGAAGCTGATCGACGAGGCGGTCGAGTCCGACCGAAAACTGCAGGACGAGTGAGCGCGCTTCGCCCTCAATTACCCAGGGTGGTGCGCCGTCGGCTCGATGGCGTGCTGCTGCTGGACAAGTCGCTCGGACAATCCTCGAATCACGCGCTGCAGGCGGCGCGCCGCCTCTATCGCGCCGAGAAGGCCGGCCACACCGGCACCCTCGATCCCCTGGCGACCGGGCTGTTGCCGCTATGCTTTGGCGAAGCGACCAAGTTCGCCGGCGAACTGCTGGATGCCGACAAGCGCTACCTGGCGACCGTGCAACTCGGCGTCACCACCGACAGCGCAGATGCCGAAGGCATGGTGCTGGAACGGCGCCCGGTGGTGGTTTCTCCCGCGCAACTGGCCGCGGCGCTGACGGCCTTCACCGGCGAGATCGAGCAGATACCGCCGATGCACTCCGCCTTGAAGCGGGATGGCAAGCCGCTCTACGAATACGCCCGTGCCGGCATCGAACTGGAACGAACGCCCCGCCGTGTGCGGATTTACCAGTTGGCTCGAGTCGACGGCAGTGGCGAGCTGGCTGACGACCGATTCGTCATCGACGTCCGCTGCAGCAAGGGAACCTACATCCGCACCCTGGCCGCCGACATCGGCCACCGGCTGGGTTGCGGCGCTCACCTGGCGGCACTGCGGCGCACCGGCATCGGCGAACTCGAC
>ORJL010907731.1_pt1 | contig 13577 bp, 7 predicted proteins | sample 1779941 | NCBI WGS metagenome assembly ORJL01 (sample SAMEA104232317, study PRJEB22302) | groundwater metagenome | biome: forest; feature: aquifer; material: groundwater | place: USA | collected 2011-08-07 | depth 5.8 m
AACTGGATTTCCAGAATTATCAAATTCACCAGAATCTTCTGGCAAGGGAAGTGCACTGCCAACAACATCGCCTATTACCTTGGCTACCTCAGCAGGTTTTTTACAAAATTCACCACATATATCAACAATACCTTGTCCTGCGGCTTTTCCAAGTGCGCCGCCTGCCATTCCACCAAGTGTTAATCCGGTTGCATACCCAGGGTTTCCCCCTCCTGTCACATCTTCAGGAGTCGTAGCCTTTCCAAATGCACTACCAATCGTACCAAGGAAATCTGCAGCCGCGCCTAGAGCACCGCCGATCACAGGAATATTTTTAGCAGCTTCTAGTGGTTTTACTAAATCTACTACTGTTTTTCCAATAGAAGTTACAAGTCCACCAACCAAACCAGATACGGTATCTCCTAATTTATTCGTAAGACACTTAAATGCATCTCCAATAATTCCACTAACTACGCCTGGTAAGAAAGAACCTACAAGCCCCGCAACCGAACCTTTTAACATATTAGCCGTGGTAACTAAGTCCGAGGTATCAAATAATGTAATACGTGTCGGATTAATAAATGTATACTCAATTACTTTACCAATAATTCCCATAAACCCGGCAACAAATGGCATTAAAAGTTTTATCAAACTGCCTATTATCTTGCCGCCAAGTGTGCCAATCCCGGGAATAATAGAAAGCGCGCCAGGAAGCACCCAATCAGCAAGTAAACCCACGATATTTTTAATACTCACCGCATTACATAAATATTTTACTACATCTAATTGCTGTCCCTGACATGTTCCATCGGCAAACATGTCTATAATTGATTTGTTATAAGTATTCACCCCGGCTTCAAACCCTTGCACAAGAAAGGTAAAAAAACCAACCTTGCGATCAAGTTTAATAACATCACTTTTAATATTTCCTTCAGCATCTTCGGCAACTAATGTGATAACCGTATCTGAGGGATCAACATTATTAAATGTCCATTCCGCACCATCTGGATAATCAATAAGATTTTTAGAATCCTTGATGTCTTGATTAGGAATATATGCCGAAAAGCAAGGGTCTTTTGTTCCGCATCGCAATAGATTCATTTGCCAATTAAAATGAGCTTTCTTCCCACCCGTTATTCTATATTTCACTTTTCCCGTGTCTTTATCCGGAGTTTCGAAACTAAGTATATCAACAGTGAACGGTTCCTTTTCAATTTTAACGTTTACTTTACTTTTTTTAATCCACGCGCTTTCACCTTCTTCATTAGCATCTTTACGCTCGTTCCAGGCAAAAAAAGTGTATGAGTAATTTCCCGGCACCACTAAATTAAGCTTCATTTCGCCAGACTGCTTATCTAATTGAATATCATGCGATACATTATTATCTACTGATAATTTTGAGAAGGGCCCATATGAACTATTCCACGTAAGGGTAACGGGTACTGTTTTTTCTAAAGAGGGAATAGTTAATACGGAAGAACCTCCGATATTTGCATATCTATTACTAACTTCCAAACCCGTAACAGCCGGTAAACCGGGTGTTGATACTTGAAATGTATCTATTTTTGGCACTGGAATTTCTACATAACCCGTGTAATACACGTAGGTTGCCTGAGCGCCAATTGGAGAGGTGACTTGTATACGGCAAGCTTCTCCATAACCAACTTCCTCGCTTGATCCACCATCTCCAATTCTAAAAGCTGATAATCTTCCCTGCTGTTCTCTTAGAACAGTATCTTCGGTTTTATTTGTTGTTTCCCCAGTACCAGTAATCCAATAATCTACTTCCGTATCGCTGTATTTTTGAATCTGTTTAAGTTTCCCTTGGTATGCACATCCATTTAAATCGGTAGCTGCGGTTGAATAAGAATTGTATAAACCGGATGGAATATCAACCGCGGGCTCTGCTTGTACGGGGAACATGGAGTTGTCTTTATAATAAAAAACAAAATCATTTTTTGTCCGAGGAGTATTTTTCGCTTTAGGATTAGTAAAAGAATAGTAATTATTGTATTGAAGTTTTTGGAATGTAAATGCTGGCACTTTTTTTACCCGATGAAAACGATCCACATTACGAGATGCAGTATACGGTTCCCAATCAGCATGATATTGATCATAACAATCATATTCCTTCAAAATTCCTGCTGTCCAACAGTCGGTTTCGTCATAATCTTTATCGCATTTACACCTATTAAAACCACTTCTCTTAGTATCTTCAAGGTTGTGATCAATACATGCAACTTTAAGACACAATTTTAATGTACGATTATCGTAACGATAAACTTTCCGGTACGCCTCATAATCTTCTGATTCAACCCTCTTATCGTAACAATCACCAAGACCGCCCATAGCATCCGGAGAATGCCCTTCAGTAAAATTTCGTTCATTACAATCAATAAAATCACTTGAGTCGCATCCGCATTGTGGAAGCCCCATGGTACCAGAACTATACCCATCTTCTGCAACATACCAATACTTCGGAGTTGCTCCTTTTACCTTAAACCGAAGCGCCACACTGCTTTGCCCCGCTGTTCCATCGGGATCCCTACTTATTAATTGAACAACTGGCGCTCCAATACTCTCAACACATTTCTTATCGCCGTTTTTTGTTACACAATACCGCGGCTGCCCCTGATTTTCTTGCACCCAATACCGTTGTGGTGGCGGCTCATTTGCAATAAAACTATTTTGTACAGGGTTTCCATTTTTAAAATCAAAATTGGGGTAACATTTTCCTGAACTGTTACCATTTTTATCTATACAAAATTCAGCACGGGTAGTTTCCGTGCTGAAAAAGAGACCTCCAACAACCGCAATACCAAGAATTGCTCCGAGAAAAAATAGGCTGGTTGCTTTTTTGAAACGCTGAAATTTTTTAAACATAGTAAGACAATTCTGGATCCCGCATCAAGTGCGGGATGACAAGGGGGTAGTGCGGGATGACAATTACACTTATTTAATTCTTTTTTTCAGCGATTCGAGTTCTTTTGTAAGATATTCTACTTTTTGTTCAAGAGTTGAAATTGTACTAGTTCCTCCCAGTGGTGAGCTTGTCGAACCATCTTTTAAGAACACTAATATTTTTGCTTCACCAGCGCCAGAATACGATTCAAGCGCAATGCCAATGCTTGACCCCTGCCCGTTTGATTTCATGGCAACGCCGGGTTTGCTTGACGTGGTAAGATAATCCCCAAGTTTTATGGTGCCATTTTCAAGCGATACTTTTACCGGCACCCTGCCTGTTAATGCAACCGGGGCTTTCGTGCCCTTGGTAAACCTGTTTTCTTTTGCTCCCAATTTTGTCTCACTTCCTTCAAAAAGAATCGCAGGGGAACCAGATACCACGCCAACAATCGTTTGCTCATAGACTCTAGAAGATTTTTTGAGTTTTCTCTCTTTAGTGCCCACTACTAACACATCCCCCACTTCCACTTCTCCTTCAGTTTCAAAAAGCTCAGCAACGTCAAACCCCACACGGTCTGTTGCCAGCGCAAGCTTAGATCCATTTTTTTGAGCAACCGTATCACCTGAAGAACTTGTTTTTACATTAATATCACCGGTTAAAGCTACGATGCCACCAGCTACGGTAAGTCTATAACCTGGTTCTGGATGATCTACCGTTCCTATAATAACCCCATAACCAGTGGCGTTATATTGCAAATATAATGTATCATAGCCTCCTGAGCCCGCCTGTTTACCTTCAATATGTCTCGTTTTTAATGCACCATTTGCAGTTCCGCCCACGTTTAACCAGCCATTCTGAATGGTTAATTTAGTATCGCCATCTGGATCTCCCCCGATACTAACCTGATTGCCAGGAAACTTTACACTTGCCGTACCCCAGCCGTCATCTGCGCCTATCGTAAAAAGGCGTTCTTTATATCGAATACTCCCAACGCTATATCCTGAATCATGAAACCCGATACTTGAAGTATTATCGGCATTAAGAAGAAGGGTATAATTCCAATCACCTTCATTCTTATTAGGAATTTTTTTTGGCTCATAATCCACTTGTGCTGTACCAACAGATGCCATTCCACGCACATCAAGTTTTCCACCGACTTGCAGTTTATTTTTTAAATCAGGTACCGCACCAATACCCATGTTTCCGCCTTCAGTAATTATTAATTTCACATCACACACAGCTCCTTTCAAAGGATTTCCACCACAACTTTTTCCTAACCCTCCTCCTGGAGGCGCTTCATCAGTTCTATATTCCCATAATTCCAAAGCATTTTTACTATAACTATTTGACTCCGTTGCCTTCGCATGCCACCATTTCCAATTGTGCATACGGCCGTCTTCATCCGTACGCTCAAAATTCAGAGCAGTCAGCATATCTTTATTAAAAGCACGAATTCTGATGCTATTATTTACCACGAGCGAATCCCTACTTTCATCCCCCCATCCGCCAGCACCATCTATCCAAAGACCTTTTTTAAAATTAATATCTCCTTCAACATAGAGTTGTGGCCACCCAGGTGATCCGTTCCCAATAGCAACATTGCCAGTATTTGTAATCACCATTCGTTCGAGGCCTTTGGTTGAGATTTTTAAATGATGGTCTGAGGTAACATTCAGCTCGCCAAAAGAATTTGCGCCATCATTGCGTGACCCAATATCCATACGCACATCATCTTCTAAGCTATCTGTTCCTTTTGTTGCTATTGATACCACGGATGATTTCGTCGGGTGATATAAAGTAAGCGGCGCAGGGTCTGCGGCATTCACTCCATAAATTCCTAGCCCTCCCTTGTTGTCAAGCCACATACGTACCGTATCTTTAGTCATAAATATTAAAGGATGGTCCGATAATGTACCTATTTGCGCACGATCATCCCCGCCAATATCTTTATCTGCGCGGGCGTCAACAATAAAACGGACATTTTGCGGTGAATTACTGCCATCACCAATGCCTGTCTTTAACCCAACCATGCCAATACGAGAAAAAATCGGTTTTGCCACTTCTAGTGCGGCATCATCAATACCGTAGGTAAACCCCATGTCACGATTTGAAGCGCCGATATCAACGCGGCTAAATGCCTTTACAGTTTCTGCGAGAAGCGATCCATCATTAGCGGTCTTTGGGCGCAGTTCATAAAATTCATATTTCGAATTAGCAGTACGCGTAACATAGCAATACATAACACGTAAGTTTCCTGCATCAAACGAAGGACCTGAGACACCCAAGGGACACGCAGCATACATAGAAGCCGGCGGTGTTCCGTTAAATGTACGTTCTCCAATAGATACATATTGATATGCTGTTGGCTCAAATCTTCCCCCACCCTTTACATGAAGTTTTGTATTCAGTCCTGTGGAATCAGAAAACCCAATTCCCACATTACCGGTATTTGTTATGTAGAGTGGTAATTTATTGTCTGTAACATTTTTTAGTTCAAAACCATTGTCATCTGAACCCAACGCCCACCGTTTGGCACTTGTTCCAGTTCTTTGGAATGAGAGTGGAAATTCATTTGGGCTTTCGATATCGAGAGCATAATCCGGTGATGCGGTGCCAATACCGACATTGCCATTTTTTTGAATTCTCATTTTTTCATTATTCGTACCAGCGCGGAAAATAAGGTCGGAATCTGTCATTGCGGAAAGAATTGCCCCGTTACCATCAACGCCAAGCAATACTTCATGTGTTGTTCCATTTTTTAGATTTAAAAAAGATCCGGCAGAATTTTCAATAGTTAAACTGCGATTCGGACTTGTGGTGCCAATACCCACACTCCCATTTACTGCTAATTTTGCCGTACCGGGATTGGTATATCCAATGCCAACATTTCCAGTTTGCATCATGACCATTTGGTAAGGTTCAAGAGTCGCATTTCCAATAAAATGAAATACTTTGTCATTCGCATTCCCGTCACTCACAACTTTTAATGCGGTAGCTTCTTCTATTCCTTGTTTCCCGACTATTTCTAACTCTGCTCCCGGATCTGTGGTGTTAATACCAACCCGGTGTACATCCGGTGAAAATGATACAAACGGCGTGCCTGCTTGATTGGTAATATGAAAATCAGGATCTTGAGCAGACGGATGATCTAGGGGGCGCAAATAGAGCCCGTGATTAGCGGTCATTTGAAATCTCCAAGCATTACGTGCGGATCCTAGTTCAAGTACTGAAGTAAGCGCACCTGGATTGCCTGCAGAAAGTTTTAATTTTGTTGCCTTATCAGCCTTTCCAATAACAATATCTCCTGAAAAATTTGAAGCATCTGCCGTACCATTTGCAGCTGCAGCACTTTGCGTTAATACTTCATATAACGTACTGGTGGTTGGCAAATCCGGGTTGCCTTCAGGAAATGCGCGCTTTGGTGCCTCGTATGTAGCGGCACGCACACCTACTGAATTTACTAAAAGAAAAAACCCTCCAACAAGTATTCCTATAGTTAAGAGGGACCGTAACGAAAAAAAACGATTAGGTGCCATACCTTTGATTATGATGAAAAATAAAAAGTGGATATCATTAGTATATCACCTTATAATTAAAATAAATTGCGTATAACTGTGTATAAGTAAAAAACTGTTTAGTCTCCCAAACAGTTTTTTTTAATTCTCTACAAACTATCACCTACTCACTACCAACTAAGGATTTTTTGATTTTCTCCATAGCTTCCGCAGCACCCTTAAACCCTTTTACCTTTACCCACTTACCCGGCTCCAGTTCTTTCATGTGCTCATAAAAATGTTTGATCATTGCCTTGGTAGGCTCGGGCACATCGCCAATATCTTGGATATGCGCATGCCACGGGTCGAGCTTTGCCAATGGAACGGCAATAATTTTTGCATCCATTCCGGATTCATCTTCTGTCTCAAGCATTCCCACTGGCCGCGCGGCAATTGCGGTTCCTGCCTGCACGGGTTGAGGCGAAAGTACTAGTACATCAACCGGGTCCCCATCGTCTTCTAGGGTATTGGGGATAAATCCATAATTGCAGGGAAAGTGCATGGCAGTATATAAAAACCGATCAACCATCACCACGCCTGTTTCCTTATCGAATTCATATTTTACCGATGAGCCCATCGGCACCTCGATCATCACGATAATTTCATGTGGCACATTTTTTCCGCTTCCAAGTTTCTTGATATCCATAGTGATTAAAATGACAAATGGAGTTCTTCCTTAATTTTTTGAATTGATACATCATGCTCTTGATTTTTTTTCTTCAAGTCATTACTATCCCCTTCTAAACGACGAATCCATTCGATTGTCGCATAACGTTCTTCATCAAGACGTTTTAAAATAGTTATCATCTCTTCATTTGCAGATAATTGCTCCTGTCGAAAAACTTGAAATTCAGTTTTAGTAACTGTCTGTTCAAATTTTTCACCATACTCTACTAATTTTTGATAAATTTGGTCATTATCTCTCATATTTTTATGTATTCAATTCTCAAATATTATTTTAAATGACAATCACAGTATAACTTATCATTCCCACCTGTCAATCCAGAATTAGGTACCTAATTAAAATCAACCAAAAGACCCCTAACTAAGGGGTCTTTTGTGTTCTTGTTGAGATAGTACGTTATTCAACCTTGAGCGTTTCTTCAACCAAGGATTTCAACGTTGGAAGATTTGCTGTTTCTTTCGTATCTTCTTTTTCTTCCTCGTCAAGCTTCTTGATTAAATCGTCGAGTTTTTGCCTAAACGCTACTTCCGCGGTCTTTTTCTTTAGGAACACCTGCACCGCATAGCGTGCATTTGCCACCTTTTCAATTTGCGGCAAAAGATTTGGCAGATCGTCCTTTTTAAGTTTCTTAAGCTGACGATCAAGGCTTTTTAATTCGCTGTCAAACACATTTAATAATGTTGTTCCACGCGCCTTTGCTTTGCCTTTTAATTTCTTTACATCTTTTCTGTACTTTACTAAATCGCTGTTTGCTTCTCCAATATATGTCCTAACTCGTGAAAGTTGTTTTAATTCCCGCAAATCCGCACTAATGGAAAGGAGTGGCATAGTGAGTGTCATCTTCACCCATTCCTTAAAGCTTCGGTAATCAGAAACTTCCATCTCGTCATCTTCACTAACGGAAAACACCAGTCCTTTGAGTGATTCATACGTGGTACGAATTTTTGAGAGTTTTGCTTCCACATCTGAAAGCAAGCTTTCAGTATCAAAATCCTGGTCTTCCAATAAAGTTCGTGCCGCGTCAAGCTGTGTATCCATTTCTGCCAGGTTCGTATCCATGTCTCGCATAACTCGCGGGAGTTCAGGCAGTACTGAAATTTCAAGCACATACTCATCAAACACATCTAAGATATCAAGGGAATTTAATTCGCGCATCAAATCACGCGCTGTTTCATAACTTGTCGTTTCTTTGATTGTTTCCAAAGAAGCCTTCATGTCGCGAAGTTTTTGCTTCAATGATTCCGGTGCCGTACCACCGACATTTTCAAACGTACTCAATGCTTCTAATGTTTCGGTCACACGTTTGTAGTAGCGTTCTGACGATGTTTTGATATTTTTCAACAAATTTTCTCGTCTACGTTCATCCGTCTTCTTTTGATTTTCTGTCTTTTTCTTGTTTTTCAGTTCCGTGCGTTTTGCCCGAAGATTTTTCACCTCCTGCTGTAAACTCTTCACTAAATCATACATACTCTGATCTTTTGGCAAGGCCTCAACTTTGAGTCTGAGTTCCACGATAAGTTTTAAGGAAACCGTATCTTCGTAGGTTTTGAAATCCTTTTCAAGGCTCTCAAGGTCAAGCGTAAGATATTTCATTTCCAATTCTCGCCACTTCAGATCTTTTTCACCAAAATCTTTATCCTTCTTTGGTGGAGGTGTTGGCAATGGTACACATTTCATGCTTCCCGGATCACGCATGGTTCCAACTGCACATGGCTCTGGCCATGGGCTTGGTGTCGGTTTTACTGTTGGCCAAGGAAATGGTGATGGCCAAGGAACACATTTCATGGTTGCCGTATCCTTAATCATATTCAATGGACATTTTTCAGGTAATGCTCCACCTGTTGTCGGACAATCTTTTAACTTCTTTTTATGCGTTAAACCATCTGGACACGTAATCATATCCCATGGCACTGGTTCATAACACTTATAGTTACTGCACCACCCGTCCTGTTCTCCTGCTGACTTGTATCCTGATGCATACGCTGAATTTTTACACCAGTATTTTCCCGTTTTTTCTAAACACTTTTTTTCTGTTCTTGGTTCACATTCTCGTGTTCCTTTATTACAGTATCCGCTCGCGCCCCCATCCCAATTTGATGTTGGACACCAGTTTCCTTTGTAATAATCACATACTTCTTTTTTATTATTCCAATCCCATTCACTGGTCATTTCAGGAGCCTTTCCTCCAATGTTAGGACAATCTTTAATGCTCTTTGCATCGGTAACGCCATCTGGACACACAATCATAGCAGGTTTTGCATATTTTTCACATGTCTCATAGCTGCACCATCCGTTTGAACCACCATGCGATGCATTTCCCGGTGTTGTCTCATATTCACACCAGTGTCTTCCCTTGAATGCACACTCTTTTTTATCTTTCGGTTCGCATTCTTCAGTTCCCATCTTGCAATATCCATTAACCATTGGGGTCATAGCCGCTGGTGCCGTATATACATTATCAGCATATTCACACCATTTTCCTTTGTAATAGTCGCATTCTGAAGGTGAATTTGGCCATTCCCATTCACCCACTGAAGGAAGAGGTAATGGTTTTGGCGGATCAATTAATACCGGTGGCTTGGGGGTAATAATAGGTAATATTGATGGTTTTGGTGATGGCCATGGACTTGGGGTGCTTTGTGCGCAAGTTCCATCCATATTCATAAGCCCTCCGGGACAAGTGAAATACGAAGGTGTTGGGCTTGGCACTGGAACACCACCGGGCGTACCATTGTTGAGGCTATTAGGATACACTTTTGTACCGGAACACCAGTCAGACGAGCTAGTCATGCATGACCCGCCCCACGTGTCTTTACACCATGTTCTTCCTTTACCAAGGCACGTTTTTTCTTCATAAATAGGACACTCGTAGTTTGTTGCACCCATATTTTTTGCACACCACCCATCAGAATAATACGAGGTTGAACCTGCTGGGGGAGGAGCATTTTTACACCATTTTCCATTTTGTGCAGCACAATCCGTTTCATTGTATACCGGGCAACTATCTGTCGCGTTATATGTACAATATCCTTTTGAAACCGTAGCAGCAGCACCTGTTGTTGACGCGGTCATAGTCATATTCGGATCTGGCGCACACCATTTTTTTCCGGCGACAACACAAGCAGTAGAGTCATAAATAGGACAGCTTCCCTTTACGGAATTACACCACCCCTGGCCACTGGACCAACTTGGGTCTGGTTTACACCACTCATACCCAGCTTTTGCATTGCAGGTGGTTTCTGTACAAGGGGAAGATGAACACCACGAATATTTTTGATCGGAACTCCAACACACTTCCTGGCCTGCCGAACAGCTTGTTGGCTGCGGGTTTACTACCGTCGCCGGTGAAGTTGAAGAAGTTGGCGCAGGACTGGTACTTGTCGTGCTTTGAGCAGAAAGTCCTTGTGCTAAAAACACGGCAAAGACTAAAAAGCCTGAGACAACAAAGAATTTTAAAAATTTACTCATAGATTAAAATAAATTATAAATTACGAATTATGATTTTTTAGGAACTGTCCGGTAATTGTTTTTTCACTCGACCATGATAAAACCTCACGGACTTTTCCACATAGTCTACAGTGTACCAAAAAATAATACATGCGTATAGAAAAAATCAACCATGTAGCACAAAGCGCCCAGTGGTTATCAGGGCGCTTAATCAAAAGAACTAAGAGGAAGGGATAATCATGACAGCTGATTCTTTGTCACAAATCATTTTCATAACCTCGTCAAAGGTAAGTGAATACCGATGTGCATATCCAGAAAGTAACATAGAAAAAAGTAACTCTATATCAATGTCTTTTTTCTGTGCCTCAGTCTCAAACATATTTCGAATCACCGATTCTTCAATATCAGAAATTGTTGCCCACATTCGAGGTAAAAAACCTTTTGCAGTTCCCAGATTTCTTACTGCCGTCATCGCGACACACAAAACGCATGCACGTGTCCCGTCTTTATATTTCGTGTATGGCTTATGGTGGATATCGCATGTCTCCATCATTTATCACTCCTTTTTTAGAATATACTTGGTAAGATACCAGAAATCTCAACTTCAGAGCGAACATAAAAAATTACATTCTCAAAAGAAATGCCACGACGCACCGCAAGTGTTGCAATCCAATGGGCAAACAAAAGCTCTTCGGAAAGTTCGGGAAGAAATCTGGTAATTTCCAAAAACTCGTCTACCAACTCAACTTCGCTTGGCGGGAAATTCTGGCGAACTTCGCTAAGAAATTCCCGTGCACTATCAATGTTTTCTTTCGCAAGGTCAGTAATGCACTTTCGACATGCGGACGTGCCATCTATAAATCCTTGGTACATCTCTTCATGCGTCGTACAATATTTTTCTTTTTCAATCAAACATTCCTTGCACGCGAATCCGCTTAAAAAACCCGATATTTCAACATAACATAGCGTAACTTCCTGATCATGGCAAAAAGCACATCCATCACCCAATAGGCTCATTGGGGTTTGTATTTGGTTCATCATTCCAGGGTATCCCCTTCTTTTTTGTTTATTGTAAAAGAACTAAAGATAAAAACTGTCATTACCCTACCAAGGAATACAAAAAAATCAAGGGCTTGTACTATTGCATAAATCGTATAGAATTCAAAATGAATTTATTCATAAATAAACACCTATGTTTAAACAATCACTTCATATTAGTTTTCTTGTTATGATGGGCGTTTTTAGTGCCTATTCGGTTGCTTTAGGATTTAACCTCACAAGTACTTCTGAAACAAAAGACGTGACTATTAAGCTTATTCAATTATCTACGCCCACTCCCACGCCGACACCATCGCCCGTTTACTCTACAACGATAAACGCGGGAACATCAACAATGAGTATGGGTAGTACCTTTACTATTAAACCAGGTTCTTCAGTTGTGGGACAAACCATTACCATTATGGGGCCCGATGGCATTGAAATTTCTTCACCAACTCCCCTTCCTATCCCATCCCTCACACCCATTCCTTCGGCACCACCAACCCCTGGTCCAATTATGACCCCTCCGTCTTCTCCCCTTCCGACTCCATCACCTGAGATAAAACAAGAGTTACCACTTCATTCACATACTCATAACCCACAACCAGCTGACTCGGCAGCTGAGAAAAAAAGTATCGAAGTATATGAAAAAGAACTTCGTGAGCAAGAAGTAAAATTAGAAAAAGAGACTAATGGAACACCGCAAATACAATCATTTGATAGTATTGAATGGGATCAGAACGAATTGGAAGAATCTCAAAAGGGGGAAAAAGATGAATTACCACGAATTCAAAAAAACGTACTGGCAAATAAAAAATCATTACCAAAAAATGATGAAAAATTACCAATAAGTAAACTGACAACTCCTAAAAAAGAAATAAATCAAGCAATATCAAAGCCTACGCCCAAAAAAGAGAGCGTACAAAAAAAGGTATCTCCCCAACCAACGAAGCTTAAAAAAAGTGAACTAAAAAAAGAATCTCAAAAAAAGCAAGAAAAGAAAAAATCCAAGGCAAAACCCGTAAAAAAAGAGCTTAAGCAAAAGAAAAAATAATCAAACAAAAAAAGAACTCCGCATAGGAGTTCTTTTTTTGTATGCTTTGAATTATGAAATTCAACCTTATTTGTCATCCCGCACTTGATGCGGGATCTATTTTTTACACTAATTCTGGATCCCGGGTCAAGCCCGGGATGACACTGGCTAACTGGCAAACTTGCTAACTTACTACTAACTTACTTTATCTCCTTCACTTCCGCTGAAGTTATCCGTACTGGTTCAAGCGGTTTTGATAGTGCACCATCGCCGCCAACCGTCATTTGCGCGGTTGCGATTGCGTCAACTACTTCTAACCCTGCGGTTACTTTACCAAAAATAGTATAGTTTTTCGGTAAATTATAATCGGCATGCATGATAAAAAACTGGCTGCCGTTCGTGTTTGGCCCTGAATTTGCCATGGCAACCGTTCCACGTGTATAGCTTCCCTCAAATGGCTCATCTTCAAACTTGTACCCCGGGCCCCCCGCGCCACACATGTCAGATTTTTTTTCTGGATTACATTCAGGGTCGCCCCCCTGAATCATAAATCCCTTTATCACTCGGTGAAAAATAGTTGTGTTGTAAAAACCCTTTGAAGCCAAGCTTACAAAATTTGCAACTGTTTTTGGTGTGCCCGTATCAGCCAAATCAATGGTAATATCCCCTTTTGTAGTATGGAGGATAACCTGATATTTTTTTGGTTGTTCTTGCATAGTTTTTGGTTGTTCATCCTTTTTATTAATTATTGGAGTTTGCGACGGCATCAAACTCGCTTCAGGTTTTAATGTTGGTGACGGCTGTGAAGATGGCGATTCATCTAAATCTATAAGTTTTTCTGGTGCTTGAACTGGAGAGCTTGTGGGTAGTGCGGTATACGTATCACTCGCATTTTTATCAAGTTGATAAATAACAGCTCCCGCAACAATGAGTACT
>ORJL010929764.1_pt1 | contig 13575 bp, 11 predicted proteins | sample 1779941 | NCBI WGS metagenome assembly ORJL01 (sample SAMEA104232317, study PRJEB22302) | groundwater metagenome | biome: forest; feature: aquifer; material: groundwater | place: USA | collected 2011-08-07 | depth 5.8 m
GAGGCATGACGAACGACATCGAAGCCTGGAAGATCACGGCGTGCGCCCTCGGGGAGCTGGAGGGGGCGGAAGCGGAGGCCGTCGCCCGCGCCATCGGCGAGGATCCGTCGCTCGCCCGCGAGGTCGACTCGATCCGCCTTCGCGCCGACCGCCTCACCGCGATCCTTGCGGCGGAGCCAGCGGTGCCGCCCGCCCCGCCGAGGGCCCCCCGCCGCCCGACGGTCGCGCGCATCGGCCGGTGGGTCTTCACCCCGCTCTCGCTCACGGAGGCCTGCGCGGCCGCGGCGATGCTCGTGGCGGCGATCGGCTTCGGCATGTCGGCCTGGAAGGACTACCTCCTCAAGGTGAACTTCGACCGCGCGCTCGCCTTCTACGCCTCGAACCAGCTCGGCAACGCGCGCGAGGCCCTGACCTCCGCGATGGCCGGGCGGGGGTCGGACGAGTGGCCCTACCCGCTGCTCCTCTCTGCGAAGATCGACGTGGAGGAGGGGAACCTCGACGAGGGGGAGCGTGCGTACGAGCAGTTGAAGACCGTCAAGGTCGCCGAGGACGGCTGGACTAGGCAGCACGTCGCGTCCGTCTTCGTCGGGCTGGGCTGCGTCTACCTGCGGCGCTACGACGACTCCCTCGAGTCGGGGAAGCCGAATGCGCAGCTCCTCGAGAAGGCGAAGGCCGCCTTCGGCGAGGCGCAGACGAACGACGACAAGTGCCTGGAGGCGGGGATCGGCCTGGCGCACGCGGCGCTTCGCCGCGGGTGGGACGGCTCCACGACGCCCGGGAAGATCAACCCTGCCGCGATCGAGATCGCGAGCAAGGAGCTGAAGAAGGTCGACGCGGCGGGGCTGACTCCGACGATCGACGGCCTCGTCGACAAGTACATGGCGCAGGGGCGCATCGCGTACGAGAAGGAGGACTACACCGGCGCGGAGCTGGAGTTCCGCCGCGCGTTCGAGCTCCAGCCGAGCTGGAAGGCGCCGTTCGCGAACGTCGCGTTCATGATGGCGCGCTCCTTCATCGCGTCGACGACGTCGCGCCTCGACGAGATGGCCGCGAAGCAGCAGGAGTACGACGAGTTCGTGCAGCGGCTGGAGTCGCTCTACGACTCCGACCCGCAGCGGTACACGGTGTTCCGACAGGCGATGTACTCGGTCTGCAACTCGATCGGGTACGCGTTCGCGAAGGGGTACCGCTTGGACGCGGGGTTCAACTACTTGGACCGCGCGCTGTCGTTCGAGGGGCAGAAGCCGACGGTCTACATCAACAAGGCGGACATCTACTACTACTACAGCAGGTCGAACAAGTTCGAGGAGTCGCAGCAGATCAACTACGCGAACTGCGCGCGTGAGCAGTGGTCGCGCGCCGCGGAGGTCTGCCGCTCGTCGAACCAGCCGAGGAAGAGGTTCCTCTGCCTGATGAACAAGGCGATCATCCTCTACGCGATGAGGCCGACCGACCCGACGTACCAGGAGATGGCCAATGCTGACCTGCAGGCCATTGCGCGGGAGTTCCCGAAGGAGCCGCTGCTGCTCCGGAACCAGGGAATGGTCTTCTACGAGGAGGGGAAGATCACCGAGGCGGCGAAGGCGTGGGGGGATGCGGTCGCGGCCGCACAGAAGAGCCCGATGTCCGACGAGGAGAAGGCGAAGTTCGACGAAGAGATGGAGAAGCTGAAGGCGGACGCGGCAGCGGGGAAGTAGTCGCAGGGGAGAATCACGATGCGTTGCAAGGCCTGTGCGTACGAGAACGAGGAGACCGTCGAATACTGCGCGCGCTGTGGCACGCACGTCGTGTACCGCCGCGAGCAGGTGCAGGAGGTCCTCCGCATCAAACTCGAGACGCAGATGGCGGACTCGCTCGAGGAGCAGATGCGGCACTTCCTCGTGATGTCGGGCGCGCTGCTCCTGGGCGCGATCACCTTCAAGCTGTTCTTCGCGGGCTGGGCGACCTGCTTCGTGATGCCCTCCTCGAGCCAGAGCGCGCCGTACGCGACGGTGAACTACACCTTCGAGGCGCCGATCGAACCGATCTTGCCGCCGCTCTGCAGGCACAGGTAGACGCGGGGCGTCACGCAGGTTCATTCACCACGAAGACACGAACGCCACGAAGGCCTGAACGCCCCTTCGTGGCGTTTGTGTCTTCGTGGTGAACAGATCTCGCATCCCCTGCTAGAATTCGCGCATCGACGCGAATTCCCGTAATGGATCGCCCTCCAGCCCGGATACCTAGGCAGAGGGTCACGAAGGATGGAATCGCCCGCCGAACGACCTCCTGGGGACGCGTGGATCGGGGAGCTGGCCCGCGAGTACGAGCGGAGGCTCCTGCGGTACGCGCACACCCTTACGCACGACCTGGACCGCGCGTGGGACGCGGTGCAGGACACGCTCGTCGAGCTCACCCGCGCGGCGGCCTCGCTCGACCGGTCGCGTCCCGCGCCGTGGCTCTTCGCGGTCTGCCGCGCGAAGGCGCTCGACACGCGCAGGCAGGACCGGCGGGCCCGGCACCTGTCGGAGGAGGCGCTCGACGCGGAGCCGAGCACCGACCCTCCGCCCGAGGCGACCCTCGCGAGCCTGGAGGACGCGGCCTCGCTCCAACGGCTGCTCGAGCGCCTGCCCCCGAGGGAGCAGGAGGTCTTGCGGCTGCGGTTCCAGGAGGGGCTGCGGAACCTCGAGATCGCGGACGTGACGGGGATGACGGCGAACCATGTCGGCGTCGTCCTGCACCACGCGATCGAGAAGTTGAGACTGGCGATGAAGGTCGCCCCTGCGCCCGCGGGGGCGCGGTGAAAGGTTGAAGTCGTGTCCCCCGCGGGGCGTTGAATGTAGCCCCGAGGGGCATGGAACACAGCCCCGAAGGGGCGCCTCAAGATAGCCAGGGGCGCAGCCCCTGGGACAAAAGGAGCAACGAAATGGTGGAGCCCTGAAAGGGCGACACAAACGCATGTGTCGCCCTTTCAGGGCTCCGATCCATGGGCGTGGATCGATTCCAGGGGCTTCGCCCCTGGCTTTCCTGACGCGCCCCTTCGGGGCTGAGCGACGCGGCGAATTCAGGTCAACGAACGGGAGAGCGCAGATGAACGGCTCGATCGACGATGCGAAGGTGACGGGATTCGCGCTGGGCGACCTCGAGGGGGAGGAGCGCGCCGAGGTCGAACGCGCCGTCGCGCAGGACCCCGAGCTCGCCGCGCGCGTGGAGGCGATCCGCCAGGCCACCGAGGCGATGACGCGCGGATTCGCCGCGCAGCCGCTCCCCGTCCCGCCCGTCCGCGCCCCCAGGCCGCGCCCGTCGCGGTGGGGGTGGTGGGTCGCCGCGATGACCGCGGCGGTGTTGGTCGTCGGGACGTGGCATATGCACAGGCTCGAGGAGCGTCGCGAGGCGAGTTCCCGCTGCAACGTGGCCATCACGACGGTGGATCCGGCATCGCTTGTTGACTCGGAGGGGATTTGCGAGACGCGCGGGAAGCGCAATCTCGCGAGGAACCTCCACTGGTACCTGCAAGAAGGGAAGGACGGCGACTACAACGAGAGCCAGGACGGGGCTGACGTCTCGACCCGGGGCTTCGCGGCCGCGTATGGCGCGACTCCGAGCGAACAGACCGAAACCCGGCTCAAGGCCGAACTCCGGGGGGCAAGGGACCTCAACGGGGACGGAAATGACAGGCTATTCGTCGCGAAAGTGTACGGGACGGCCCCCTCGCCGGGATTCTGGAACATCCACGCGCAGCCGGGCCCTGGCTGGGCGGGCCTCCCGCCGGGCGTCCAGGGGCCTCCGCGGGCCGACGAGCCCAGCAACACCGAAGGCTACGACCACATCACCGAGAACGCCTTCCTCACCTCCGCGGACGACCCCCTCTCCACGTTCAGCATCGACGTCGACACCGCGAGCTACGCCAACGTCCGTCGCTTCCTCACGGGCGGCGCCCTCCCGCCCCCCGACGCCGTCCGCATCGAGGAGCTCGTCAACTACTTCACCTACGCCTACCCCGGCCCGACCGACGACCGCCCGTTCGCCGTCCACATGGAGATGGCCTCCTGCCCGTGGAACGCGCAACACCAGCTCCTCCGCATCGGCCTCAAGGGACGCACCCTCGACGCCGACAAGCGCCCCCCGAGCAACCTCGTGTTTCTCCTCGACGTCTCCGGCTCCATGGACGACCCGCGCAAGCTCCCGCTCGTGAAGGCCGGCATCGGCATGCTCGTCAACCAGCTCGGCGAGAACGACCGCGTCTCCATCGTCGTCTACGCCGGCAACTCCGGCCTCGTCCTCCCGCCCACCCACGGCGACCGCAAGGCCGACGTCCAGAACGCCCTCGAGCGCCTCCAGGCCGGCGGCTCCACGAACGGCGGCGCAGGGATCGAGCTGGCCTACAAGCTCGCCACCGATAACTTCATCACCGGCGGCACCAACCGCGTCATCCTCGCCACCGACGGCGACTGGAACGTCGGCGCCACCAGCCACGGCGACCTCGAGACCCTCATCGCCGACAAGGCGAAGTCCGGCGTCTTCCTCACCGTCCTCGGCTTCGGCATGGGGAACCTCAAGGACGACACGCTCGAGCGCCTCGCCGACAAGGGGAACGGCAACTACGCCTACATCGACACGCTCAACGAGGCGAAGAAGGTCCTCGTCGAGCAGATGTCCGGCACCCTCTGCACGATCGCAAAGGACGTGAAGCTCCAGATCGAGTTCAACCCCGCGCGCATCGCGGGCTATCGCCTGATCGGCTACGAGAACCGCATGCTCGCGAAGGAGGACTTCAACGACGACAAGAAGGACGCCGGCGAGATCGGCGCGGGCCACACGGTCACGGCGCTCTACGAGCTGGTCCCCGCGGGCGTCGAGGTCCCCGGAGCAAAGCCCGGCGTCGACCCGCTCAAATACCAGCAGCCGAAGGAGGCCGCCCCCGCCGCCGCCTCGCTCGACCTCTGCACCGTGAAGCTCCGCTACAAGGCCCCCGAGGCGACCGAGAGCACCCTCATGGAGGTCCCCTTGAAGGAAGGCCGCGCCCGCTTCGACGACGCCTCCGGCGACTTCCGCTTCGCGGCCGCGGTCGCGGGGTACGGCATGCTGCTGCGGCACTCGCAGTACGCGAAGGGGTTCACCTGGGACGCCGTCTCCGAGATCGCCTCCGGCGCGGTCGGCGAGGACGGCGCGGGGTACCGCCACGAGTTCCTCGACCTCGTGAAGAAGGCGAAGGCGCTCTCGGGCAAGTAGCGTAGAATCGTCCCGCATGCAGGTCGTGCGGGACGAGCCGGGGCAGCTCCTTCACCTCGAGGAGACCGGCTCACGCTTCGCGCGCCGCCGCGGGAAGCACCTCCTGTGCCTCTCGCTCCTCTGGACGGCGCCGCTCCTCCCGCTCCTCGCGGGCTGGAAGGGGGCCTCCGAGCACCCCTGGATGGCCGGCTACGCGCTCGGCTTCTTCTACCTCATCATCGGCGTCATCACCTGGTCGGTCTTCCAGTCGCGCGAGACGATCCGCATCGTCGTCGGCCGCGCGGCGGGAAAGTGGACGATCGGCGAGGCCGCGTTCGGCCCCCTCCGCGAGCGCACGCGCGAGGTCCCGTTCGCGCAGGCGAACCACGTCCTCGTGCGGACGGCCGCCTGGACCGAGCAGCTCGTCCCTGGGACGCTGGCGCTCGAGGTCACGCTGGAGCCCGCGAACATGCTCCTCCGCATCGGCCTCGAAGGCCTCGACCGTCACGAGGAGGTCCTCGACCTCGCGATGCGCCTCGGGCTCGCGGGGGGACTCGCGCACTACCGCCTCGGCACGCACACGCTGCAGGAGTTCGAGGCGCACCTGATGCGGGGGCCGAGCGACGACTCGCTGCCAATCCCGCCCATCACGGTCCCCGCCGACTACGACGCGGACGAAACGGCTGCGGAGGGGGAGGTCCCGCGCTCCGCAGCGCCGCCGTTGGACCCGACCGCGTGGGGCGGCGCCTGGCGCATCCCCGGGTGGGCGCCGGGGCACGAGGCCATCTTCCGCAAGAAGGCGACCTACGGCCCGATGGGGTGCATCTTCCTCCTCCTCCTTCCCTTCTTCCTCGCCGGGGTCCTCCCCATCTGGTCCGCCGTCGCCGAGCCGGGCGCGAAGCATCGCGGAGTCGCCATCCTCGTATCCATCGTCTGGTGGGTGCCTCTCACCCTTCTGCTGCGCAGGGCGATCCTCTACTGCATGGGAGCGGACATTCGCATCGATTCGGGCGCAGGTCGGGTGAGGGTCCGGGCCGGAGCGATGCGACGAGACCTCCCGCTCGCCGAGGTCCGCCGCCTCGAGGTCACCGGCGGCCGGGAGATTCGCTCCGAGATCCGACGCGGCCCGACGCACGAGTACTTCACCTGCCGCGTCGTGGCGCGGCACCGCGCGGACGGGGAGGAGACCTCGCGGGCCATCCTCCTCGCGCAGACGGAGGAGTCGCTGGGCGCGCCCGAGCCGCCGTATGATCAGGCAATGTCGCTCGGCGCCGCGCTGGCGAAGGCGCTCGACGTACCGCTCAGGTACAAGGACTACCGATAGCGATGCAGGTCATCCGCGACGAGCCGGGCCTCATGCACCTGGAGGAGGTGGGAGGGCGATTCGTCCGGCGGCAGGGGACCTTCCTCCTGGGCCTCGCACTCGCATGGGGCATCCCCGCCGCGATCCTCTATGCGATGGCGACGAGCCGGAGGACGGAGCCGAGCGTCGGCGCGGCCCGCATCGCCATCGGCGTGGCCCTGGCGGTGGGCGCGACGTACCTCCTCTTCCGGGCGAAGACCCGCACCCTCCGCATCGTCATCGACCGCGCGCAGGGGACGTGGACCATCGCCGAGCGGCATCCCCTCGGCGTGCGCGAGTCGACGACCGAGATCCCCCTGCGCGAGGTGAACCGCTTCCGCGTGAAGACGGTCGCGGGCGTGTGGACCCTCGCCCCGGGGGCGATCGCCTTCGAGCTCGCGCTCCAGCCGGCGGGGAAGACGGTCACGATCGACCTCGAGTGGGTCGACCGCTTCGAGGAGGTCCTCGACCTCGCGATGCGGATGGGGCTCGCGGCGGGGCTCGACCACTACCGCATCAGGACCTGCACGCTGCGTGAGTTCGAGGTGAAGCTCGGCGGCGAGGGGATCGGGTGGGCGGTGCCGATCCCGCGGATGGACGAGCCCGCCGCCTACGAGGACGACGAGTCGTCGGCCGAGGGGCGCGTCCGACGTCCCGCCACGCCGCCGTTCGACGCCAAGGCGTGGTCGACCCAGCCCGCTCATCGACCACTTCAGGTGCCAGGTCCTCGCGCGGCTCCGCGGGGACTCCGCGGTGCGGATCGCGGAGACGTACGAGGTGCAGGTCGACTCCGAGCCAGCGTTCCGTTTGGGGATGCCCGTCGGCGAGGCGCTCGCGCGGGCGCTCCAGGTGCCCGTGAAGTGGAAGGACTACCGGTAAGGCCGCTACCCCTGCGCGAGGCGATCGACGCAGTCCTTGGCCTCCTTGAGGCCGCATCCCGTGAGCGTCCGCACGCGCTTGATCGCGTCAATGGTGCGGCCCTGCGCGACGAGGGAGAGGACCTCGGGGTCCTGGACTTCGGGCGGCTTCGGAGGGGTGGCCGCGGGCAGGGGAGGGGCGTTCGGCAGGGCATCGACGTAGTCCTTCGCCTCGCGGAGGCCCCAGCTCGTGAGGAGGCGGACGCGAACGATGGCGGCGATCTTGTTCCCCTCGGCGAGGAGGCGGTCGACCTCGGGATCGCCGCTGCCGCCGGCGGGGCCGCAGGGCGACCACGTCGCGGTGCCCGATGATCGTCGCGGCGACGACGAAGAGGACGAGGACGACGACGGCTGCACCGATGAGCAGGTAGATCGACATCCACGGCGCCCCCCAATCGGCCCTTCCGAGCATGGTACCACCGCCTCCGTGAACGATCCGCGAGGTTCTGGCATGGGGCTTGCATCACTTCCCGCGCGCACCGCGCTCCGCCCATTACCGAACATGCGGCGGGGGCTGACCCGCGGGCGACGGATGAGATGTGGCCCTCTCGAGAGTGGAGGTGTTCGATGGCGATCGGTGCAGCGAACGGGCGGCTGGCTCGGCTCGTCGGCACGGTCCTGCTCCTCCCGCTCGCGTCATGCGTGCAGATCGGGCACGGGGGCACTCTCGTGCCCTTCCCATTCATGCTCGCTGCGAGGGTCACGGTCTACCCCCCGTACGCCCCCCCTCCCAAGCGCGATGCCCCGGCATCCCCTGCGCCGGTGCTCGCGCCCCCGGAGAGGGTCGATCCGGATGCCCGACGCCTTCCGCCGCCAGCGGGGTTCCCCGTCCCAGACAACGACGGGGAGATGCGCCTCGTCTATGAGAAGCTCGCGGTGGAAGACGACAAGACCATCCGTTGCGTCCTGATCGACATCGGGAGGGGCCACGGCAATGAGATGATGTACGACTGGGTCTGGAAATGGTCGCATCGCCGCGTCACCCTCACCGACGAATTCGGCGCGCGGGTCCTGCGGCTCGCCACGCCGCTGCTGGACCTCGACGCGAAAAGTCCGGTGGCGGGCCAGGCGGGTCCCGACGAGGTCCGGATCCTGCTTCCGATGCTCCTTCGCCTCCTGGAGGCGATGCAGTACGAGCCCGCCTTGGAGGTGCTCATGCGGACGGAGGGGTTCGCGTGGTTCCGGTCGGAGGGGATCGACTGGAGCCGCTGCTTGGTCTGGTCCGCGTTCGGTCGAGCGGCGATCGGGCCGCTGGTTGACCTCGCCCACTCGGCGGACCGGCGGGATCCGACGGGCCAGACTCGCAGGAAGCCTGCCCTTGACGCCCTCGGCCTGGTCCGGGACGAGGATGCCATCCCCGGCCTCCAGCGCCTCCTGGCCGACCTGGACTCCGACGTGCGCACTGCCGCCGCGGGGGCGCTCCGCGAGATGGGAGCATCCACCGAGGTCGAACATCGTTGATCGCGCCGTGCGGCCCCGGTAGGCTGTCGGCGCCGGGACGCGGAGTCCCATGGTCAAGGCCGCCCCGATCGCCGTCCTCATCGCTCTCGCCTGCCTCGCCGCCGCGAGGAGCCCCTCGCACCCGTGTCGACCGTCGCGGCGCGCGATGGACTCCCCCTGCCTCGTTCGACTCGCGACCACCCGTGCGCCAGAGTCGACGCCGGCCGTTGGGTCTGCGCCAGCCGAGGCAGCGGGCGCGCCCGAGGCTGGCCCGCCTGCAGCGCTCGCCACCCTCGCCTCGGTCGCCGAGACGCCGTCCGACTCCGAAGACGCACTCACCGCCGAGCTCGTCTCCCTGTCGCGAAGGCTCCTGCAGGGTGACCTCACGCTCGCACGGACCACCCTCGCGGAGATCGACCTACCCTCCTCGTCGCCGCACGTGCGGAACCTGTGCATCCTGATGCTGGCCTTCACCGAGGAGCCCCGCGCCCGGGAGGCACTCCGCGCGAAGGCGCTGTCCCCGGACGATGACAGGGCCGCGCTCGCACTGGAGGCCGTGATGGAGTTCCGCCAGCTCAAGCCCGACTGCCCTGACCTCGACCTCGAGACCTTCTGGGCCCACATGCTGAATGACTACCAGGCGGCGCTCCTCGCGCCGGGTGGGGATCACTGGGCCCTGGGCGCTCAAGTCATGATGAACCGAAGAGAGATCAACCTTGCCCCTCCCGCGGAGGGGGAGGAGGGCGGAGGCGGAGCGACGATCGAGGAGCAGGCGCCCTCCATCGAAGGAAGCCGCCGCGAGGTCCTGGTCGCCGTCGCGCAGGCGGGGGCCTCGCTCGCGGCGCGAGAGAAGGCGATCGCGTGGCTCCCAGAGTACCCGTCGACCGAGAACGTGCTGCGGGCGATGGCCCGCAGCGAGGGGACTCCGAACCGCGTGAAGTCGGCCGTGTACGCGAAGGTGCACGTGTCCACGGACGACTACAGCTTCCTCAAGACGGAGGTCCAGGGTTCGACCGACCCGCAGTATCTCGCTACGCTCTGCGGTCCACTGGTACGCAGCGCCGGCGAGCGAGGAGAGGAGGCCTTGGCCATTCTGGGAGGCCTCGCACGGATCGCCGATTCCAATGCAAGGCTCGCTGAGAAAATGATGTGGGAGTTTTCGGAAGACAACTCGGTCCACGTCGTAGAAGAAATCGAACGCATCGCCCGCTCCGCGGAGTCTGAGGACCTGCGACATGCAGCGGTCTCCGCACTCGACCGAGGCCTCTATGGCGTCCAGCAGACCAAGCGCATCGAGGCGCTGCAGCGCCTCTCGTGGGCGCCCTCCGCCGGCCTTGCCGCGGAGGCGTCGTACTCGCTATTGAAATGGAGCAGGCAGGAGCCAGCCTGGGCGACGCTCGTGCTCGACGACGCCTTCCTCCAGCGCGCGGGCGCACTCGCGCAGATGCCCGCGGCCCCCGAGCGTCTGCGCCTGGAGCTATGTCATGCCCTCACAGAGCGCACGAAGCCGACGCGGTGACCGTCGCGACCGAACCCCGCTTGCGAGGGTTCGGGCGGGGGACTACAACCGAAAGCGCCATGCGAACACCGTTCCCTGGAATGGACCCCTACCTCGAGCGCCCCGCGTTGTGGCCCGATGTCCACAATGCGCTGATCGCGGCTCTGCGAGACGCGCTCGGACCCGTCCTGCGGCCCAAGTACTTCGTCGCGCTCGAGGAGCGCGTCTACACGGACGGCCCCGGCGGCCTCACCCTGATCGGCCGGCCGGACCTCTCCGTGACCCCGGAGACTGGCGCCGTGCTGCACGCGCTGTACGAGCGGGCCTCCTACGACCTCGTGATCGACTACAAGGCCGAGCCCGGCCCGCCCCTCGCAGAGGCAGATCGCGCATATGCTCACGAGGTACTCGCAGGCGCGAAGCTGCGGTAGGCCACGATGCGGGACACACCAGAGGAGAGCAGCATGCGTCGCCCCCTCATCCTCGTGATCGCGCCCGGTCTGTGCGTCGCCGGGTGCCAGCAGGGAGGCGGCCCCTACGTCGCCTCGGGGGCGGTCGTCATCGGCCCCCGCTCGAACGGACACGCGGGCGCCCCGCCGGCGAGGGGCGCGCCGGCGGCAGGGGCCGCCACCCAGCCCACGCCGTACAACGCCGGGGACCTGGGCCAGGCGCAGTCGCAGAACGGCCTCCCGTCCTCGCCGCCGCCCACCCCCTCGGCCACGCCGCAGCCGGCGCCTAAGCGATGACCGCGGGCTCGATCGAGGCGATGGGCGGCTCCCCGAGGACGAGGACACGCTCGATCTCCCCCGCTCGCCGACCAACGCCCTTGACCCTGGTGTGACGGCGCCGATACGATAGGTCGCGATGGAGACCACGACTGGGCATCGATACGTAGTTCGCGACCCTCGAATCCTCGGCGGTGAACCGATCGTCGCTGGGACCCGGACGCCCGTCCGCGCCGTCGTCGAGCTGTGGCGTCTCGGCGTGGCTCCTGACGAAATCCCGGCGCAACTCCCACATCTCACGATCGCGCAGGTGTTCGACGCGCTTAGCTACTTCAGCGATCACCAGTCCGAAGTCCAGGCGGACATCGATCGGAATCGGATTCCTGACGACACGCCCGGTCCCGGACCGACTTCGTCGTGAGCCGCCTCTTCGTCCGGCTCTACTTCGACGAGGATGTGAGCGTCCTGATCGCGAAGCTCGTGTCCGCCCGCGGGTTTGAGGTGTCGACTACACAAGAGGCTGGCCATGTCGGCCAGACCGACGAACAACAGTTGAGCTTCGCGGCCTCGGAGCAGCGGGCGCTCCTCACACACAACCGGGTCCACTTCGAGTCCCTCGCAGCTCGCTGGGCTTCTGAGGGGAAGCACCATGCGGGCATCCTCATCGCAACCCGACGCCCTCCACGCGAGGTGATGGGCCGACTCCTCGGAATCCTCAACCGCTGGACGGCGGACGAGGTTGACGATCGGATCTTCTACTTGTAGCGAACCGCGGCATCCAACGGCGGGGGGCACGCCGTCGTTCCATTGGGGGCCCCCACACCCGAATCGTGTGCGCGCGACCAAAGCGCCGATATAATGATCGGGCTGCCGGGCCCGGGAGGGACCCATGCCTACCCGCCTCTGCCTCTTCCTCTGCATCTCCGCTCTCGCACTCCGCGCCGATGTCGTCGACCTCGCGCAGTCGATCGACGCCTCGCGCGTGGATCGACTCGACCGCGAGGCGACCTACGACGTGTGGCTCGCTGGGATGCCGCCCGTCGCCGGGACCCTCACGATCAGCGCCCACGCCACGGAGAAGGGGGACCACGTCGTCGAGGCGCACCTCCAGATGCCCGACGACGCGATGGGGACGCTCCGCATCGCGGAGTACCTCACGCTCGACGCGAAGCTCCGGCCCGTCCGCTACGTCCGCGACATGAGCGGCGGAAACGGCGTGAAGACCGTGCAGCTCTCCCACCTCGAGGCGACCTGGGACGAGGGCGGGGCGAAGGTCTCCGGCGGCGCGGCGCGGCTCGCGACGGCGGTACTTCCCGACGCGATCCTCCCGCACTGGATCGCGCTCGTGCCCCTCGACCCCGCAAACCGCTACCGCCTCGAGGTGCTCTCCCACACCGACGGGCCGCACGCCGCGGCGGCGATGCTCTCGTGCGAGGGGACCGCGGGAGGCGCTACGCTCTGGGCGATGCGCCTGACGCACGAGGACCCGACCAGCGAGTGGAAGTGGTGGGTCGACGCGGAGGCCGTCGCCTGCTTCCGCAGCGGCGCGTTCGAGGGGGTGCGGAGAGGAACCGCGCGCGACGCGCTGCCGCTGGACAGGGAGCTCTCGCCGCGGATGAGCGTCCGGATCACGCCCGACGACGTGAAGCAGACCGCGCAGTTGAAGCAGTTCACGTTCGAGGACGCGACCTACCGCCGCGGGGCGATCGTCGCGTTGCGGACGCAGTACACGGGCGAGGACAGCGGGCACGGGCGAGTCATGGACCTCTCGCAGGGGAACCGGGTCGTGGCGCTGCTGCGGCACTTCGAGCTGGGGAACCCGACGCAGCGCGGCGACGAGTGCAGCTACACGCTCGCCGTGTCGCTGCCGTCGCTCGAGGTCGGCAAGACGTACGACTTCAAGACGCAGGCGGAGGCGACGCTCCACTACGGCGCGATGGGGACGGGGCAGGTGGAGATGATCGCGCGGAACGACCACGCGGCGGGGAGCGTGAAGGTGATCTCCGCGGAGGGGCCATCGATCGAGCTGGAGATCGACATCACGTTCGAGCACGCGAGCTTCACGGGGGCGACGCTCGGCGAGTGCCGCATCGAGGTGAAGGGGACCGTGGAGGCGATGCTCGGGAACTGACCTCTGGGCGGGTGGCGGAATTGGCAGACGCGCGGGACTTAGGATCCCGTGGGGCAACCCGTGGGGGTTCGACTCCCCCCTCGCCCATCCCGGTAAACGGCATGACATCGGTCCTTGACCCCCCGGTCGCCACGGGGTAGCTTGACCCTCGGCCCCGCCAAGGGTCGCCGGCCCCGCGCCGGCGAGGTGGCGACGTGGCCGATCTCACCCCTGGCGACCGCGAACCGATCCCCAACCCCCTCGGCTGGATCCCCGTCGCCCTCGCGGGCTGGCTCGTCCTCTTCGGCGGCTACGAGGCCCTCGAGCGCACGCTCCTCGTCGACGCGAGCCCC
>ORJL011711142.1_pt1 | contig 13575 bp, 9 predicted proteins | sample 1779941 | NCBI WGS metagenome assembly ORJL01 (sample SAMEA104232317, study PRJEB22302) | groundwater metagenome | biome: forest; feature: aquifer; material: groundwater | place: USA | collected 2011-08-07 | depth 5.8 m
GCCGATCTTCGTCACCACATCGGCCGGGATCGGCACGATGACGATCTTGACCGAGGTGGCCAGGTCGCGGATCGCGGCAACGCCGAGGCCGGCCGAGATCAGGGTGGCATCGAGCTGGCGGTTCTTGATCAGTTCGACCGACTCGCCGAAGGACAGGTACTCGACCTTGGCAAAGTCCTTGTAGCTCATGCCGGCGCCCTTGAAGATGTCGCGCGCATTGAGCTCGGTGCCGGACTTCGGCGCGCCGACGGCGATGCGCTTGCCCTTGAGGTCGGCCAGGGTCTTGATGCCGGAATCCGACGAGGCCACGATCTGGATGTAGTTGGGATAGATGGCGGCGATGGTGCGCAGCTTTTTCAGCGGCGTCTTGAAGCCGGCTTCCTCGTTGCCCTTCCATGCTTCGTTCAGCGCGTCGCCGAGGGTGAAGGCGATTTCGCCGCGGCCGGCCTGCAGCAGGTTGAGGTTCTCGGAACTGGCCTTGGTGGCCTGCACCGAGGACTTGGCGTTGGGCAAGGCCTTGCTGTACACCTGCGAGAGGGCGACGCCCATCGGGTAATACACGCCGGAGGTGCCGCCGGTAAGAACATTGATGAAGTCGGCGGCATGCGCTCCGACGGAAAATGCCAAAGTCGCTGCGGCTATCAACAGCCGGCGGGTACTCTTCATGGGCCGATCCTCCAGAATATTGATTTGTTGAAAGGTGAAGCTTACAACCAGTCGCAGGTCGACGGAAGGCGCTGATTCGATGTTGCGGTGCCGCGTACGAGACTTATACTGTTGTTATATTCCTCCGCGTATCGATGGAACATGAAGCTGCCCAAGCTGGAAAACCCCGCCGGTGATTTCTGGGGTGGCCTTGCCGCGATGCTGGTGGCGCTGCCCTCGGCGATCGCCTTTGGCGTCACCATCTATGCCGTACTCGGCCCCAGCTATGTGGCGCTGGGCGCGCTGGCGGGCATCCTCGGCGCCACGGCGATCGGCATCGTCGCCTCCAGCTTCGGCGGCACCAACCGGCTCATCTCAGCCCCCTGCGCGCCGGCGGCAGCGGTGGTTTCGGCCTTTGCCATCGAGGCGCAGCGCAGCGGCACGCCGATCGATGCCACGCTGCTGCTGCTGACCCTGCTCGGCCTGCTGGCCGGCCTGATGCAGGTGCTGTTCGGCGTGTTGCGCCTGGGACGGCTGATCAAGTACATGCCCTACACCGTGGTCAGCGGTTACCTGTCCGGCGTCGGCCTGATCATCATCGCCAGCCAGGTGCCGAAGCTGCTTGGCACGCCCAAGGGCCTGAATTTCTGGGCCGCGCTGGGCGCGCCGGAACAATGGCGCTGGCAGGGCATTCTGGTCGGCCTGGTGACGATAGCCGTGATGGTCGGCGCACCGCGCGTGATCCGGGCGGTGCCTGCGGCGATCCTGGGCCTGGTCGCCGGCGTGGCCGCCTACTTTGGACTGGCCCTGATCGATTCGGCCCTGTTCAGCCTGCCGGGGAATACCCTGGTGGTCGGTGCCTTGGGTGGCGGCGGTGACGGGGATGGTTTCTTCTCCGGCCTGGGCGGGCGCTGGTCGTCCCTTGCCGGCGTCAGCCTGCCGCAAGTGGAGATGCTTTTCATCCCGGCCCTGACGCTGGCCGTGCTGCTGTCGATCGATACCCTGAAAACCTGTGTCGTGCTCGACGCGCTGACGCGCTCGCGCCACGATTCCAACCGCGAACTGATCGGCCAGGGCCTGGGCAACCTCGCCTCGTCGGCGATCGGCGGCATTCCCGGCGCCGGCACCATGGGGGCGACGCTGGTCAATATCTCCGGCGGGGCCAGCAGCCGTTTTTCCGGCCTGATCGAAGGCGTCCTCGCGCTGCTGGCATTCCTGCTGCTGGCCAACCTGATCTCCTGGGTGCCGGTGGCGGCCCTGGCCGGCATCCTGATCGTGATCGGCCTGCGCATGATCGACCGCAACAGCCTGGCTTTCCTCAAGTCGCGCTCAACCATCCTCGATTTCGCGGTGATCGTCGCGGTGATCGGCACCGCGCTGACGGTGAGTCTGATCGCAGCCTCGGGTGTCGGCATCGTGCTGGCCGTGGTGCTGTTCATCCGCGAACAGATCGGCGGTTCCATCATCCGCCGCAAGCTGCTGGGCAACCAGATCTTCTCCAAGCGCGTGCGCACCCAGGCCGAAATGGAAATCCTCACGGAACATGGCGAGCGCGCGGCGATCGTCGAGCTGCAGGGCAGCCTGTTCTTCGGCACCGCCGACCAGCTCTACCGCGCGCTGGAACCGGACCTGAAGATCCGCGACTTCCTGATTCTCGACATGCGCCGCATCCAGACCGTGGACGTCACCGCCGCCCACCTGCTGGAGCAGGTCAAGGACATGCTGGCCGAACGCCAGGGCTTCCTGATCTTCAGCCAGATTCCCGACAACCTGCCATCGGGACGCGACCTGCAACAGTATTTCGGCCAGGTCGGGCTGCTCCACAGCGACAGCCCGGTGCGCATCTTTCCGACCCAGGACGATGCGCTGGAATGGGTCGAGGACCGCATCATCCACGAAACCATGTGCCTGGTCGACGAGGAGGTCGCGTTGCAACTGCACGAAGTCGAGCTGTTCGCCGGGCGCAAGGAACAGACCCTGGCCGCCCTCGAGCAGTGCATGGAAAAGCGCAGCGTGGCGAAGGGGGAAACCATCTTCTCGCGCGGCGATGCCGGCGACGAGCTGTTCCTGATCCGGCGTGGCGCCGTGCGCATCGTGCTGCCGCTCTCCGACCGGCAGTCGCACCACCTCGGCACCTTCGGCCGCGGCGCATTTTTCGGCGAGATGGCCTTCCTCGACGGCGAGGTGCGTTCGGCCAATGCGCTGGCCTTTGTCGATACCGAACTCTATGTGCTGTCGCGCCGTGCCTTCGACAAGTTCGCCGAGGAACACAAGAAACTCGGCCTGCGCCTGATGGAGGGCATTGCCAGCGTGCTCGCCAGCCGGCTGCGCTACACCAACGCCGAATTGCGCGTGCTGGAGTCCTGAACCCGGCGGCGCGTCGCCGTCGGTTTGCGCGGCAGTCGGCCACGAATATATCGACATTGCTGTATGTCCATGATGCGCGCACGGGTGTATCGTGGAACCGCTCCATCCGTTTCCCACAATCATGAACGCCGCACTGTGGTTCCGCATGCTCTTCGTCCTTCTGTTCGGCGGGACGTCCGTCGTGGCGACCGCGGACAGCGCGGCGTGGAAACTGTCAACCTTTCTGGTCGACAGTTTTGTCGAGGTGGCACTGAAGAGCAGCTATTCGGCACGCCGGCACCCGGTGCGCAAATGGGCCGTTCCGGTGAGTTATTTCATAGTTCACGACGCCGGCGAGGAAGAGCTTCATCACACGATGGTCAGGTCGCATTTCGAGCATCTCGCGGAGATTACCGGACTGCCGATCACGCCTGCCGCCGGGGCGGCAGCGGCGAACTTCCTGGTGGTGCTGACCAGCGAAGGCCGGATCGACGCGGAGTTGCAGCGCCATCTGGGCAGCGGGTCGGCGCGCCAGCACGAGAACATGCTGCGCCACACCCTGTGCCTGGCGAGCTTCGCCACCGACCGCAAGGGCGCGATCGTGCGTGCCGTGGCGATGATTCCGGTCGATGCGGCGCGCGCGGGCGGGCAACTGGCCTCCTGCGTAGTCGAAGAACTGACCCATGCCATGGGCCTGTCCAATGATTCACTGAAAGACTTTCCCTCGATCTTCAGCCACGCGTCCGGCCATTCCTTCCTCTCCGGCCTCGATTATCTGATGCTGAAAATGCTTTACGACCCGCGCGTCAAGGCCGGCATGAAGGAAAAGACCGTGCTGCCGATCCTGCACACCATCGCCAGTGAGTACGAGCGCGACCGGCGCTTCGAGACCGCCGAGAAGATCGCCACCGAAAGCGGGCTGTCGGGCCTGGGACGGTAGCCGCCCGCGGCCGCGAGCGCCGGCACCGCGTTGACACTCGCAAGCAGGGGGGCGTAGCATGATTTTTGCCCATGTGCTGGTCATATTCCTTTCGGCATAGGACAACCGGCGGAGTGGTCATATGAGGAATGCAATTCGCGCGCTGTTTTCATCCGATGCGGAGACCAGGGACGAGTTTCCGCTCCTGATGCTCGGCGCGCGCAGCCCTTTGCTGAGCATCGTCATCTGGGTGATCCTGATCGGCGCGGTGGTCTTCATGCTGCTGGTGCTGGCCTCGCCGATGCAGACGCCGGGGCGCGTCTATGTCACCGCCGGCGTGGCGATCCTCGCCGCCAGCGCACAAGTGATGTATCGCCTGCGCGGTGCCATTGCAGCCTTGCGACTGCTGGCCATCGGCGGCTGGATGGTGGTCAGCGCGGCGGGTTACCTCAACGAAGGAGTGCGCACCGCTATCCTGGTGGCCTATCCCGTCATACTGATCGTCGGCGGGTGGACCCTCGGCATCCGGTTTTGCCTGGGCCTGCTCGGCGCCAGCATTTTCGCCGTGCTCGCGCTGGCCGTGGGCGAAGAAAGCGGGCTGATCGGCGTCAGCCTGTCCTTGTCACCCGTCATGGTGGCGTTCGTGCATGTGGTGGTGTTGCTTATCAGCGGCTTCCTGACCGTGTATCTGCTGAAACTGTTCCGCGAACGCTACGCCGAAGTGCGGCGTTTGAACGACGAGATCGAAGTGCAATTGCGGGTCGTCGAAAAGCGCGAAGGCTTCCTGCGCGCCTTGCTCGACAATTTTCCCTTCATGGTCTGGCTGAAGGATGACCAGGGCCGCTATCTCGCCGTGAATCAGGCCTTTCTCGACGGCTTCGGCTGGCCCTCGGCCGATACGGTGGTAGGCAGGACCGATCTGGACATCGCTGTTTCAAACCTGGCCGGGGAATACCGCGCGGGCGGCCTGGCCGTGTTCACCAGCAGCACCCGCAAGCCTGTCGAGGAGTTGATCGAGATGGGCGGGCGATGGCGCTGGTGCGAGACCAACAAGTCGCCCGTCCTGGTCGACGGCAAGCTGATCGGCATGGTCGGCTACGCCCGCGACATTACCGACCGCAAGGCAGCGGAGGAAGCGATTTCCGAATCGCGCAACCTGCTCCGGGCGGTGGTCGACACCGTACCGGTCAGGGTCTTCTGGAAGGATCGCGCCCTGTGCTATCTCGGCTGCAACGAGGAGTTCGCCAGGGATGCCGGCAAGGCCCATCCGGCGGAGGTCATCGGACAGGACGACTACCAGATGGCCTGGGCGGATCGGGCGGCGTCGTATCGCGCCGTCGACCTGGCCGTGATGGAGTCCGGTCTCCCCCGGCTGTCCTTCGACGTCGAGCAGGCGACGCCGATGGGTGGGCTGAGATCGCTGCGCATGTCGATCGTGCCCCTCAGGAATCAGGAGGGCGACATCATCGGCGTACTGGGAATGTACGAGGACATTACCGACGAGAAGCAGGCCGGGGACGAGGCCAGGCGGGCAAGGTCGCCGGCCTGACCCGGGCAGCCGCACGCGGGGTCGGCTAGATCACTCCCGCGCGGCGCAGTGCCGCGATGTCGTCGGCGCTGCGACCGAGCTCGCGCAGCACGGCATCGGTGTCCTGCCCCAGCAGCGGTGGCGCCAGGCGATAGGCTATCGGCGTCGCCGAGAAACGGATCGGGTTGGCCACCTGCGGCGCGTTGCCGCCGGCGGCGTGGGGCAGGTCTACCCGCAGGCCGCGATGCACGACCTGGGGGTCGGCGAAGACGCCAGCCAGGTCGTTGATCGGTCCGCAGGGCACGGCGGCCTTCTCCAGCAGGGCGATCCACGCCGCGGTGGTCTTCATCACCGTCGCCTGGCGCAGCAGCGGGATCAGCGCGGTGCGATGCCTGACGCGCGCGGCGTTGGTGGCGAAGCGCGCATCGCTTGCCCATTCGGCATGGCCGGCAATGTCGCAAAAGCGCGCGAACTGGCCGTCGTTGCCGATGGCCACGATCATGTCGCCGTCGGCGGTGGGAAAGTCCTGATAGGGCACGATGTTGGGATGGCCATTGCCCATGCGCTCCGGCGCATGGCCCGAGACCAGGTAGTTCATCGCCTGGTTGGCGAGGCAGGCCACCTGCACGTCGAGCAGCGCGAGGTCGATGTGCTGGCCCTGCCCGGTTTTTTCGCGATGCGCCAGCGCGGCCTGGATGGCGATCGTGGCGTAGAGGCCGGTGAGGATGTCGGTCAGCGCGACGCCGACCTTCTGCGGGCCGGCGCCTTCCTCGCCTTCGGCGCGACCGGTGACGCTCATCTGGCCACCCATGCCCTGGATCAGGAAGTCGTAGCCGGCGCGCGCGGCGTAGGGGCCGTCCTGACCGAAGCCGGTTATCGAGCAATAGACGAGGCGCGGATTGAGCGTCGACAGGCTGGCGTAATCAAGGCCGTAGGCCTTGAGGCCACCGACCTTGAAATTCTCCAGCACCACGTCGGATTGCGCGGCGAGCTCGCGGACGATGGCCTGGCCCTCGGCGCGGGTGATGTCCGCTGCCAATGAACGCTTGTTGCGGTTGGTGCACAGGAAGTAGGCGGCATCCGTGGTCGGCCGGCCATCGCCGTCGGCCAGCCAGGGCGGCCCCCAGCCGCGCGTGTCGTCGCCGTTGCCGGGCTTCTCGACCTTGATCACCGCGGCGCCGAGGTCGCCCAGCAACTGCGAGGCCCAGGGCCCCGCCAGCACGCGCGAGAGGTCGAGTACCTTCAGCCCCGCCAGCGCGCCGTCCGCCATTACGGAGTTTTGCCGAGCAGCTGTTCCTTGAGGTCGTCCTGCGCCGGGTTGTCGCCGAGCCAGATGCGCAACAGGGCGCGATAGAAATCCTCGCCGGCGATGTCGCTGCCCTTGGCGCTGCCGTTGAAGCTGAGCCGCGTGCCGGTATCGGGCAGCCAGTCGAGATTCACCACGGATTTTTCCGGCGCGTTGCCGATGGTCAGCATGGTGGCGCGGAACTGGTCGACCCTGGCCTGCAGGGTCTTCATTGCCGCCTCGTCGTGGTTCTTTTTCAGCGCCTCGATCAGCGCATCGACGAACTGCTCGGCGGTCAGGTCGCGCAGGGTCACGATGGCGATGCGCTTGGGACCCTTGGCCGCCAGTACTTCGGCCGCGGTACCGGCCTTCTGCGGCAGGTAGAGGCCGATCGCATAGACCTTGAAAAAGGCCCGCTTGCGCATCCCGGCACCGTTGATCACCGTGTCGCCGGCGCCGACTTTCACCTTGTCCTCGAATTTCACACCGGCAACTTCGAGCGCGGCCAGCGCCGGCAGGGAAATGGCCAGCAGCAACGTGGCAAGCAGCTTCTTCATCTCGATTCTCCTTGGGTAAACAGTCGGCCGCCATGATACCGCCGATGTACTCATGCTATCGTTGCCCGCCTGCACAAAGGAGACGCCCGTGAAACCTCTGCTCGCCGCCGGCCTGCTGGCCGCTACCCTCGTCCACGCCGCTGACCCGGCAAAGGATGTCGGTTCCACCGCCGCCGACCGCGAGGCTGTTGCCGTGACCGTCTACAACGACGACCTGGCGTTGGTCAAGGAGCGCCGCCGCGTTGACCTGCCGGCGGGGCTGACGCGCCTGTCGCTGCGCGAAGTGGCGGCGCAGATGCGCCCCGAAACCGCACTGCTGCGCGCGGCCTCCGGACCGGCATTGACCCTCGTCGAACAGAACTTCGACTTCGATCTGCTGACGCCGCAGAAGCTGCTGGAAAAATACGTCGGCCGCCAGGTCACGGTGATCCGCCCGCATCCAAGCAACGATTCAGAGCGGCGCGAAACCGCGACGGTGCTGGCCGCGGGCCAGGGCACGGTATTGCGCTTCGCCGACCGCATCGAGACCGGCGTGCCGGGGCGGCTGGCCTTCGACAGCGTGCCGCCCAACCTGCGCGACCGGCCAACGCTCTCGGTTCTGCTCGAAGCGGCCGGCGGCAGGCAGTCGGTGGAACTGTCCTACCTCACCGGCGGACTGGCCTGGAAAGCCGACTATGTAGCCAACCTCTCAGCCGACGGCAGGAGCCTCGACCTGAACGCTTGGGTCACCTTGACCAACCGCAGCGGGGCTGGCTTCGACGATGCGACCCTGCAACTGGTGGCCGGCACGGTGAATCGCGTGCGACAGCAGGACTCGCGGGTCTATGCCATGGCTGCACCCGCTCCGGCGCGCGCCAAGGCGGCCGAGGCGACGCAGGAGGCGCTGCTGGACTACCACCTCTACAGCTTCGAGCGGCCGACCTCGATTGCCGACAACCAGACCAAGCAGCTCGCGCTGCTCTCGGCCGGCGCCGTCCCGGCGCGCCGCGAATACCTGCTGGCGGGCAACGAGTACTACTACCGGGACCGCCACGGACAGATTGGGCAGAAGCTCAAGCCGGCGATCTTCCTCGAGTTCGAGAACAAGGGCGGCCAACTCGGCAAGCCGCTGCCGGCCGGCATCGTGCGCGTCTATGCACGGGACAGCAAAGGTGCCGCACAGTTCGTCGGCGAGGATCGCATCGCGCACACGGCGAAGAACGAGAAGCTCAAGCTCAGGCTGGGCGAGGCCTTCGACATCACCGCCGAACGCAAGCAGACCAACTACAAGCGCATCGCCGACAATGTTGGCGAATCGTCATGGCGCATCGAACTGCGCAATGCCAAGGACGAAGCCGTGACGGTGAAGGTGCAGGAACCGATGCCGGGCGACTGGGAGATGGTGCAGGAGTCGCACAAGCACAGCAAGGAATCGGCGCGGGTAGCCGCGTGGAATGTTGCCGTGCCGGCGGGTGGCAGCACCGTGCTGGACTACACGGTGCGCGTGAAGTGGTGAGCAGCGCCTAGGCGCGGACCTCCCCGTCGCCGAGCACGATCCACTTCTGCGAGGTCAGTCCTTCCAGTCCCACCGGGCCGCGGGCGTGGAACTTGTCGGTGGAAATGCCGATCTCGGCACCGAGGCCGAACTCGAAGCCGTCGGCGAAGCGGGTCGAGGCATTGACCATGACCGAAGCCGAATCTACCTCGCGCAGGAAGCGCATGGCATGGGTGTAGTTCTCGGTGACGATGGCCTCGGTATGCGCCGAGGAGTACTTGTTGATGTGGGCTATGGCTTCGCCGACGTCGGCGACGATCTTCACCGAAATGATCGCGGCGAGGTACTCGGCGTAGAAGTCCTCCTCGGTCGCCGCCTTCGCCTGCGGCACCAGCTTCATGGTTTCCGCGCAGCCGCGAATCTCGACGCCCTTCGCCGTCAGCATGGCGCAAAGAGTCGGCGCCTGCGCCACGGCGACGGCGCGCGCGATCAAGAGCGATTCGGCCGTATTGCAAGTGCCCAGGCGCTGGGTCTTGGCGTTTTCGAGGATGCGCAGGGCCTTGTCGGGATCGGCGGACTCATCGACATAGACGTGGCAGTTGCCGTCGAGGTGCTTGATCACCGGCACCCGCGCGTCCTTCGAGACGCGCTCGATCAGGCCCTTGCCGCCGCGCGGCACGATGACATCGACGTACTCGGGCATGGCGACGAGGTGGCTCACCGCCTCGCGGTCGGTGATCTCGATGACCTGCACCGCGGTCTCCGGCAGGCCGGCGGCCTTGAGCCCGTCGCGGACGCAGGCGGCGATGGCCTGGTTGGCGCGCAGGGCTTCCTTGCCGCCGCGCAGGATCGCCGCGTTGCCTGATTTCAGGCACAGCGCGGCGGCGTCCGCCGTGACGTTGGGCCGCGCCTCGTAGATGATGCCGACCACGCCCAGCGGCACGCGCATCCTGCCGACCTGGATGCCGGAAGGCCGTCGCTTCATGTCGCTGATCTCGCCGATCGGATCGGGCAGGGCGGCGACTTGTTCCAGTCCCTGTGCCATGGCTTCGATACTCTTGGCGGTCAGCGTCAGGCGATCGATCAGCGCCGCATCGAGGCCATTGGCACGGGCTTCGGCGACATCGGCGGCATTGGCCGCCAGCAGTTCGGCGCTGCGCGCGCGGATCGCCGCGGCCATCGCCAGCAGCGCCGTGTTCTTGGCGGCGGTCGAGGCGCGCGCCGTGGCGCGCGAGGCCTCGCGGGCGGCCTTGCCGACCTGTTGCATGTAGGTTTTGACATCCATTACCGTGTCCTTGGTTGCGTCAGGCGCAGCGCCATCTGGAGAAACTCGTCCCATATGTCGCCGCGCGCGAGACCCTTGATCATGCGGTCAATCTTTGCCGCATGCAAGAGGGCCGGGCGGGCGGCGGCACTGCGGGCCTCGGTTGCCAGCGCCCATAGCACCAGCGGCGGCGCCGCGTCCTCGCCCCTGAGGCCTTCCAGGGTGCGCGCGGCACGCACCGTGTCGCGCGCCTTTAGTGCGTCGCGCAGGTCCGACACATCGTAGCGGGCGACGTTCATCACGGCAGCCTCGACCTGCTCCAGCGTGAGTTCACCGGACGGATGGATCAGTCCCAGCTTCTGTATCTCCTGGTGCGCGGCCAGCAGGTTGCCCTCGACATGGGCGGCGATGAACTCCAGCGCAGGTCTGGGCGCGCTCTGCTGCTGGCGCGCGAGGCGCTCCGCGATCCATTGCGGCAGCCTTGCCAGCGGCGGGGCATTGCATTCGATGCTGATTCCGGCGTTGGACAGAGCCGTGACCCAGGCCGCCTTCTTCGCCTGCCAGTCGAGCTCGGGCAGCGTGATCAGGGTGACGATACCGGGGCCCAGCGTAGCGACGTAGCGCTGCAGCGCCTCGCTGCCTTCGCGTCCGGGCTTGCCCGAGGGTATGCGCAGGTCGACCAGTTTGGAACCGCCGAACAGCGACATGTTGCCCGCGGCGAGGAAGAGTTCGTCCCACTTGAAGCTGGTACCGACGACAATGACTTCGCGTTCCTCGAAGCCCTGTTTGCGCGCGGCGGCGCGAACCGCGTCGGCGGCCTCGATCACCAGCAGCGGCTCGTCGCCGTGCAGCAGGTAAAGCGGCGCCAGCGGTTTGTCCAGGTGCGCCGCGAGCTGGTCGGGCCGCAACTGCATGTTCGTCAGTCGCCGACCTTGACCGCTTGCAACTTGGCCGCCGCCAGCCGGCGCATCAACTGCTGCACCAGGTCGTTCTGCATGTCGCGCATGAGCAGGGCTTCCTCGGATTCCTTGGACAGCACCAGGTCGTCGCTGAAGGTGATTTCACGGCGCAGGGTGATGGTGCTGACCGGGATGTACTCGGTCGGGCCGACCACCGGCGCATCGCTGTATTTGACGGCGGGAGGCGTCGCCGATGCGGCGACCCTGCCATGCACCTTGAAGCTGAAGCTGCGCACCAACTGGTATTCGCGGGCACGGCCGGCGGCGGTGAGGGAGAGGATGACCTTTTCGCTGCGGTCGCCCAGCACGGCGAGTACGGCTTCCGCATCGCGGGCGTCGTCGACCACCTTCGTCCCCGGTGACGAGGCCTCGATGGTGCGCTTGAGCTGGGCATGGAATTCGGAGGTCGGCGCCAGCCCGAGCGCGATGGTGGCAAACGGCAGCTTGTAACCGGGCAGTTCCGCGCTGCCGCGCAGCTTGAAGCCGCAGGCGGCGAGCAGACCGGCCAGCAGCAGGACGACGGACAGTTTGGCGGCGCGCATATAGGGCTCCCGGGAGCGGTTGTCAGACGACGATATTGACCAGACGGCCCGGCACGACAACGACTTTCTTCGCCGGCTTGCCTTCCATGAATTTTCGCGCGCCGTCCGAGGCCAGGGCCAGAGCCTCGATCGCCGTCCTGTCGGCGCCGACTTTGACACGAATACTGCCGCGATGCTTGCCATTGACCTGCAGCACCAGTTCTTCCTCGTCCTGCACCAACGCCGCTTCGACCGGTTCGGGCCAGGGCGCGGCGAGGATGTCGGCGCCGTAGCCGAGTGCTATCCACAGCGCATGGCAGATGTGGGGCGCGATCGGCGACAGGATGCGCAGAAGGATGCCGAAGCCTTCGCCCAGCACCGGTGCATGCGCGTCATCCTTCGGCACTTTTTCCAGCGCATTGAGCATTTTCATCGCCGCCGAGGCGACGGTGTTGAACTGCAGCTTGCCGAGGTCGTAATTGGCCTGCTTGAGCAGGAGGTGAATCTCCCGGCGCAGTGCCGCGGGGCCGGCGGCGAGCACCTCCGGCGGTGCGCCGCGCGTCAGGTCGTGGCTGGCGTGGCCAAAGGCCCAGATCCGCTTGAGGAAGCGATACGCCCCCTCGACGCCCGAATCCGACCATTCCAGGGTTTGTTCCGGGGGCGAGGCGAACATCATGAAGAAGCGCGCGGTGTCGGCGCCGAACTCGTCGATCAGCGACTGCGGATCGACGCCGTTGCGCTTGGATTTCGACATGGTGCCGACGCCGCCGTAATCGACCGGCTGGCCGTCGGCCTTCGATGTGGCGCCGATGACATGGCCGCCGTCGTCGCGTTTCAGGTCGACCTCTTCCGGCGCGAAGTACTCGATGCCGCCCTTGTCGGTGCGGCGCGAGAAGATGTGGTTGAGCACCATGCCCTGGGTCAGCAGGTTGGCGAAGGGCTCGTCGTAACTGACGAGGCCGAGGTCGCGCATCACCTTGGTCCAGAAGCGCGAATACAGCAGGTGCAGGATCGCGTGCTCGATGCCGCCGATGTACTGGTCGGCCGGCATCCAGTGGTTGCTGCCGGCATCGACCATGGCCGAGTTCGCCGCGCGCGTCGCCGGATCGACACAGTAGCGCGCGTAGTACCAGGACGAGTCGACAAAGGTGTCCATCGTGTCGGTTTCGCGCTTGGCCGGCTTGCCGCATTGCGGGCAGGCGCAGTCGACGAAATCGGTGCGCTTGGCCAACGGATTGCCGGAGCCGTCGGGTACGCAGTCCTCGGGCAGCTTCACCGGTAACTGGTCGTCTGGCACCGGCACCGTGCCGCAAACTTCACAGTGGATCAGCGGAATCGGGCAGCCCCAGTAGCGCTGGCGCGACACGCCCCAGTCGCGCAGGCGGTATTGCACCTGGGTGGCGCCGAGCCCTTTTGCGTTCAGGTCGGCGGCAATCGCCGCTGTGGCGGCTTCGAGGCCGAGGCCGTCATATTTTCCGGAGTTGACGCACTTGCCGCGCTGCTTGTCGGCATACCATTCCCGCCAGCCGTCGAGCGAGAAATCCTCGCCTTCGACGGCGATCACCTGCCTGATGGCGAGACCGTATTTCTTCGCGAACTCGAAATCGCGTTCGTCATGGGCCGGCACGGCCATCACGGCGCCTTCGCCGTAGCTCATCAGCACGTAGTTGCCGACCCAGACTTCAACCTTGTCGCCGGTCAGCGGGTGGTCGACGAAAATGCCGGTCGGCATGCCCTTCTTTTCCATGGTCGCCATATCGGCTTCCATGACCGAGCCGTGCTTGCACTCATCGATGAAGGCGGCGAGTTGCGGATTGTTCTTCGCGGCATGCGTCGCCAGCGGATGCTCGGCGGCGACGGCGCAGAAGGTGACGCCCATGATGGTGTCGGCGCGGGTGGTGAATACCCACAGCTTCTCCTGCTTGCCGTCCAGCTCGTAGGGGAAGGCGAAGCGCACACCGGTGCTCTTGCCGATCCAGTTGGCCTGCATGGTTTTCACGCGTTCCGGCCAGCCCGGCAGCGTGTCGAGCGCCGACAGCAGCTCGTCGGCATACCGGGTGATGGCCAGGTAATAGCC
>ORJL010625570.1_pt1 | contig 13573 bp, 9 predicted proteins | sample 1779941 | NCBI WGS metagenome assembly ORJL01 (sample SAMEA104232317, study PRJEB22302) | groundwater metagenome | biome: forest; feature: aquifer; material: groundwater | place: USA | collected 2011-08-07 | depth 5.8 m
GAGCGGCAGCAGTCGGGTGTCGGGTGTCAGGTGTCGGGTGCCGGGTCTCGGAAATCGGAGACTGACACCCGACACCCGACGACAGCCTTCCAGGTCCCGAGACCCGAGACCCGACACCCGGCACCCGAAACCCTTCCAAGCACCCTTTCGACGCCTTCAGTCGGGGTTCAGGAACAGCGCCCTCACGACGTTATGGCCGGAGCCGTCCGTGTGGGTTTCGAAGCGATCGACCGGATAGCGCTGCTTGAGCGTCGCCAGCGTTTCGTCGGTCGATTCGGGGAACATCTTGGCGAAGACCATGATGGCGGGACGCTGGATGCGCTCGCGGCCCGCCGCGATCGTATCGGTGCGCATGATTTCGACGCGGTCGCCATACAGGTACATCGTCCCGAGGTCGTAGAGGATGTTGAAGTCGTAGACCGGCGGCGACACGAAGTATACGTGTCGATCCGGAGGGTTGGTCTGCACGAGCTTGGTCACCAGCCCCAGCTCCGCCAACGAGTACTTGGCCGGCGACTCGATGACGTACCTGTACTGGTTCGCCGCCACGGAGACGACGGTGGCCGCCACCAGCAACGCCGTACCGGCCCGGGTGCGGGATGCTGCGCCGCCTTGCAGCTCGGCGCGCATCACGTCGACAGCCAGGACCGCAAACGTAATGTAGAACGGCACCAGAAACAGCATGCGTGTGTCGGTTGGAAAGGCATGTTGGGTGAGGACACCGATCCCGATGACACTGACGAAATAACAGGCGAGCAGCCACAGCAGGAACGGCCGCCGCCGCCAGCGCAAGGCCGACCACACCAGCCCGACCAGGAACAGGCTTCCCACCCAACTGTCGACCCACGATCCGTACATGAAGCGCCCTTCACGCAGGCTCCAGAACGGATCGATCCAACAGGCCTCCCACTTCGTTCGCGTCGCATCGCTGCGAAGATTCTCCCATAGGCGTCCAAGCGCGCCGGCGCTTTCGTTCGCCAGAGTTTCCGAGCTCTCGGTGCGCATGACGCTTTGATGCAACATGTCGCCGAGGAAATGTGGCGACGCCGCGATCAGCGGAACCATCGTGATCGCAAAGCCGAACAGGAAGGCCGCAAACATCGGTAGCCGCCGGCGCAACGTCAGAGCCCGCGGCAACAGCAGGAAACCAAGCATCACGAAGGCGACGGCGAGCCGCGACGAGTAGAACGTATAGAAGCCCAGCCCGGCGGCGACACCGCTGGCGTACAAGGCCAGCACGTCGTCGCGCTTGGCTCCCCATCCCCATAACCCCAGCGCCGCCAGCGTCGGCGCCAGCACCTGCACGTTGTTCAGCCCGTGGTGCGCGTAGGTGATGAAATAGTGGTTGGCCGCCAGGATCACCGTGCCGGCGACGGCCGCCGGCTTGCTGATCGCCTCGCGCAAGAACAGGTAGAAACCCGGTAGCGCCAACGCCGCGGCGAAAACCGAGCTCAAGCGCCAGGCGAAGACGTTGATGCCGAGGACGCGCATGAACCAGTTCTGGTAGAGGGTGCACATCATCGGGTGATAGAGCGCCACGCCCTCCTGCGTGAACGCGTTGACGATTCCCGGACGTCCGTCCGGCAGCTTGTTCTGCACGGCGTAGCGGGCGTATCCCCAGAAGCCGAGCTCGTCGCCCATGAACGAGTAACGCCAATGCTCAAGATCGTAGCCGCAATAGAGAATGAAGATGGCCGCGAGGACGACCAGGAAGGTGACCTCGCGCAGGTCGAACGGATAGACAAGCGCGCCACCACGGCGGCTGTGAATACCTTTCCAGAGCCAGCCGCAAAGCAACAGGCCGATCACCCAGGCGTCGAACATCAGCCAGTGGTAGGTGCCAAGCGTCAAAGCGACCCAGAGTCCGACGTTTGCGAGGGTGGCGATCCAGAGGAGGAGAGGCACAGAGGGCGTTGCGAGCGCCGTTGCCCCGGCGTCGAAGCCGTCGACCGCGAGCGCGAAGCGCGAAGACGACCACGCCAGCAGCGCCGCCGCGAGAATCAGACCCCACAAGACCAGGGAAAGCTGCGGGTAGCCCGGATACAGATGCGACAAGAAGTGTAGGCGCTTCAGCCACTCGTGCGGAAGCGGAGGTGTGACTTGGACGAGGTAGTGCTGCGGATCAAACAGCAGCGCCGCCGCGGCGTCTCAGGCCATCAGACAGACTACGGGTGTGATACGCCCGGCCGCCGCGCTCATATCGGATACGCCACCCCGAGCTCGCTCCGTTCACTCGCTCGCTTGGCTCTCCAGCCAGCGCTCCGCGTCGATGGCCGCCATGCAGCCCGAGCCGGCGGCCGTAACCGCTTGCCTGTAGACGTGGTCTTGAACGTCGCCGCAGGCAAACACCCCGAGGACGCTGGTGTAGGTCGAGCGACCACGCGTCACTAGATAACCGCTGTCCTCCATCTCCAGCTGCTTGTCGAAGAGCTGGGTGTTGGGCTGGTGCCCGATGGCCATGAACACGCCGTCGCAACGGAAGTCCGACTCCGCTCCCGTCTTCAGGTTCTTGAGGCGAACCCCGGTCACGCCGCCCTTGTCGGCCGTGCCCTGGATCTCGCTGATCACGCTATCCAGAATGAAGGCGATCTTCGCGTTCTTGTGCGCGCGCTCCTGCATGATCTTCGAGGCGCGCAGCTGATCGCGGCGATGGACGACGGTCACCTTGCTGGCGAACTTGGTCAGAAACGTCGCCTCTTCCATGGCCGTGTCACCGCCGCCGACGACGACGATTTCCTTGTTCTTGAAAAAGAACCCGTCGCAGGTCGCGCACGCCGAGACGCCGTACCCCATCAGCTTGCGCTCCGACTCGATGCCGAGCAGCTTTGCCGACGCGCCCGTGGCGATGATCAGCGCGTCGCAGGAATACTCATCGTTGCCGGCCTGCAGCACGAACGGACGCTTGCCCAGATCGACGCGCGTCACATCGCCGTATACGAATTGGGTGCCGAAGCGCTCGGCTTGACGGCGGAAGAGATCCATCATCTCCGGGCCCTGCAGGCCCTCCGGGAAGCCGGGATAGTTTTCCACCTCCGTCGTGATAGTAAGCTGGCCGCCGGGCTGGCCCCCTTCGATCACTACCGGAGCAAGGTTGGCGCGGGCGGCGTAGAGAGCTGCGGTGAGACCGGCGGGGCCGGATCCGAGGATGATTAGCCGGTGATGGTTCATAAGGTGCGAGGTTATAGTGACAGCCAAGAAACCAATCAAGAAAACACGCTCCCGATTGCCAGCACGTTTGTCCCACGTCGACGCGCAGGGCAGGGCGCAGATGGTCGACGTCAGTGCCAAGCCCGTAACCCAGCGCGAGGCCACGGCCCGCGCCGTGGTACGCATGCAGCCGGAGACTCTGCGTCTGATCCTGAGCGGTGAGATCGCCAAGGGCGAGGTTCTCGCCGTCGCACGCGTCGCCGGGATCATGGCCGCCAAACGCACTTCCGAGCTCATCCCGCTGTGTCACCCACTGGCGATTCAAGTGGCGGCGGTCGACCTGCGGCCCATCGCCGCCAACACTCTGCAGATCGACGCGCGCGTCAAGGTGGCCGGCAACACCGGCGTCGAGATGGAAGCCCTCACCGCCGCCAGCGTCGCCGCTCTGACCGTGTACGACATGTGCAAGGCCGTCGATCGCGGCATGGTCATCCGCGAAGTGCGCCTGATCGAGAAGAAGGGCGGTCGCAGTGGGCACTATCGGAGCGCGGAGCCCTGAACTGCGAATGCCACCGGTTTCACGTCGCAAGGTCGGATTCAACAGGAGGAAACGGAGAGAACAGAGACGGAATCGGAAACCTCCGTTGCCTCCTCTTCACATCATGCATCCTTTGTTTGAAAAGGCATCAGGGTTAACCGAGACGATCATCGCCGCGGCCATCACTGTCCATCGCGATAAGGGGCCGGGGTTGATCGAGTCCATCTACGAATGGTGCCTTACGAAAGAGCTTGGCTTTTGCGGGCGCAGCCACGCCCGTCAGAAGACGGTGCTGATCGAATACAAAGGCTTCACCCGCGAAGAACCGCTGCGTTGCGACGTACTGGTCGAGGGCTGCGTAGTGGTGGAAGCGAAGGCTGCGGAGAAGATTCTGCCGATCCATAAGGCGCAGCTCTTGAGCTACATGAAGCTGCTGGACATCCCGCTCGGTCTGCTCATCAATTTCCACGAGATGAAAGTCGCCGACGGAATAAGGCGTTTGATCTTGCCGGGAGCGAACCGATGAAAGCGATAGGTCAACAGGAGCGAACAGAGGTAACGGAGGAATTCCTCTCCGTATCGCTACGTCGTTCGTTGCCCTTCTGTCTAGTCCCTGTGTCATCGGAAGATTCATTCTCTGTTCCCTCCGTTGGCTCCTGTTCAATTGCTGTCGTTGGTTGCGGTCCGTCGCGGATGGAGGCAGGGCCTGGCGGATCCGGAGAATGCAGGGAAGATCGAACAGGAGGAAACGGAGAGAACAGAGAGATTCCTTCCGGTTTGCTGAAGTCGTTCTCTGGTTCTTCTGTTGGCCCCTGTTCAATTGCTGTCGTTGGTTGCGGTCCGTCGCGGATGGAGGCAGGGCCTGGCGGATCCGGAGAATGCAGGGAAGATCGAACAGGAGGAAAGGGAGAGAACAGAAAGCTTCCTTCCGGTTTGCTGAAGTCGTTCTCTGGTTCTTCTGTTGGCTCCTGTTCAATTGCTGTCATCGGTTGCGGTCCGTCGCGGAGGGAGGCAGGGCCTGGCGGATCCGGAGAATGCAGGGAAGATCGAACAGGAGGAAACGGAGAGAACAGAGAGATTCCTTCCGGTTTGCTGAAGTCGTTCTCTGTTCCCTCCGTTGGCTCCTGTTCAATTCCTTTCTTAGAGCAACAGGACCCAACAGGGTTGACTGAGGGATTCTTCTCCGTACCGCGGCAGTGTTCGCTAACTTTCTGGTAGATTCCTGTGTCGTCAAAGCATTCGTTCTCTGTTCCCTCCGTTGCCTCCTGTTCAACTTCTTCCTCTGGTGCCGGTCAGCGGATGGCTGGCGCTGCGCGCGGTTCTGTGGAGGACGCGAATCGCACCGCTCGCGATCTGCCCTGCGCTCACTATCCGCACTGCGTCGGTTGCACGTTCATCGGCAAACCCTATGGCGAGCAGCTGCGGCTCAAACACGCTCGGGTCGTGGAAGCGATGCGCGAGTACGCGAGCCTCGGCGGCGTCGAGGTGGCCGAGGTCGTCGGTTCGCCGCGGGCCTTCGGCTACCGCAATCAGGCGAAGCTGGTGGTGCGACGCGCCCGCCCCAGCCTGCAGCTCGGTATCTACAAGCCGGGCACCCACGATGTCGTCGACATCCGCAACTGCGCCGTCCACCATCCGCTCATCGCTTCCGTTCTGCGCCGTGCCGCCCCCGTGCTCGATCAGCTCGACATCCCGATCTACGACGAAGGCACACACCAGGGCGTCTTGCGCTACTTCGTTGTGCGCATCAGCAATTGGGCGAAACGGGCGCAGATCATCTTGGTCACCAACGGCTCGCACCTCCCGAAGAAGGCTGCGCTCGTTCGCGCCCTGGAAGCGATTCCCGGGGTCGTCAGCATCGTCCAGAACATCAACGAGTCTCCCGGCAACGTCATCCTCGGCGACGAGTTCGTAGCCCTGACGCGGGAAGCAGCATTGGTCGAGCGCATCGCAGACTTGAAGCTCAAGACCCACGCCGGTGCCTTCCTGCAGGCCAACATCCAGGTGGCGCGCAAGCTCTATCTCTATGCCAGCGCACAAGCCCAGCTGAGCTCCGACGATGTGGCCGTCGATCTCTACTGCGGCGCCGGGGCGCTGGCGTTCTTTCTTGCCGGCTATGGCGGGAACGTGTTCGGCATCGAAGCGTCGCGCGTCGCGATCGCCGACGCCAAGGGCAACGTTCGCCTCAACGGATTCCACAACGTCCGCTTCGACTGCGCCGAGGCCGCTGCCGGTCTCGCTACCCTGGCGCAACGCTTGCCGCGCATCGACGTCGTCACCCTCAACCCGCCGCGCAAGGGCGCCGACGCGGCAACCCGCGACGCCATCGCCGGCGCGCAGCCGCGTCGCATCGTTTACGTATCGTGCGATCCCGGCACCCTGGCGCGCGACCTCGACTGGTTTGCCGCCCACGGGTACGGCACCCTACGCCTGCAGCCCTTCGACATGTTGCCGCAAACCGAACACGTCGAATGCGTCGCGACGTTGGAGCGCCGCTAGACCAGAATTTTCACCACAGAGGGCACAGAGAGCACAGAGAGGAAAGAAATCAGGAACTGGAAAGGATGCCCCTCGTCTCCTTCTCTGTGTCCTCGGTGTTCTCTGTGGTGAAAATCATCGGATCGGGTCATGTACGGCTTGGCTTCTCAAGGATGGGGTTCTACCAACGGCTGGTCGATGTCCCCCTATGTCTCCGTGGTGAAGTGACCCGATGCGCCTCGATCCACGCACCCCCGTCCTCGTCGGCGTCGGCGCCATTCAGCAGAAGCTCGACGATCCGCTCCAAGCGCTCGAACCGATCGAGCTGATGATCGCCGCAGTCGATCGCGCCGCCGCCGATAGCGGTTGCCGCGCTCTTCTCGAGCGCGCCGATTCGATTCGCGTGCCGCGCGGGTTTTGGGACTACTCCGATCCCGGACGCCTCATCGCCGCGCGCTGCGGAGCCAAGCACGCCAGGACGCAGCTCGCCGAGATCGGAGTGTTGCAGACGACGCTGTTCGGCGTTGCCGTTGCGGCGATTGCCTCGGGAGAAGAAGACATTGCTCTGATCGCCGGCGGCGAGGCGAAGTATCGCGCCCTGCGTGCGCAGATGAGCGGCGTCGAAGCACCGCTCACGGCCCAGCACGGCGCCGAGCCCGATAGCGTCCTGCGTCCCGCTCACGAGATCTGGAGCCAGCGCGAGGCCGATCTCGGCCTGCTCATGCCCGTCAACCAGTACAGCATCATGGAGAACGCCCTGCGTCATGCCGAAGGGTTGAGCCTCGATCAGCATCGTCACGAAATCGCCGAGCTGTGGGCCGGCTTCAGCCGTGTGGCGGCGGAGAATCCGCAAGCCTGGACACGCACGCCGGTGAGCGCCGCCGACATTGCCGTCGCCGGCGATCGCAACCGCATGCTCGCCTTTCCGTATGGGAGGCTGCACAATTCGCAGTGGAACGTCGATCAGGCGGCGGCCTTGATTCTGTGCTCGGTCGCCGTGGCGCGGGCCGCTGGTATCCCGGAGAGCAAGTGGGTGTTTCCCCTGGCGCTGAGCGAGTCGAACCACATGCTGCCGCTGTCGCAGCGTCGCGAGCTGCACCGTTCACACGGCTTCCGCATCGCCGCCGCGCGTGCCCTCGATCTCGCCGGCCGGCGCATCGAGGAGATCAATCACTTCGAGCTCTACAGCTGCTTCCCGATCGCGGTGCGCATCCAGCAGCGCGAGCTCGGCGTTCCTGCGGATCGCGCTCTCACGGTCACCGGCGGCATGGCCTTCGCGGGTGGACCGCTGAACAACTTCGTCTTGCAAGCGATGGTGCGCATGGCCGAGATCCTGCGCGCCGATCGCGGCAGCACCGGGATGGTTACCGCGGTGAGCGGCATGCTGACCAAGCAAGGTGTCAGCCTGTGGTCGACGCAGCCGCCAGTCGCTGCCTGTCGTTTCGAAGACGTCAGCCCCGAGGTCGCCGCCGCCACCCAGGTTGTCGAGGTGGTCGACGACTACGAAGGCCCGGCAACGATCGCGTCGTACACGGTGATCTACGAAAGCGGCACGCCGTCACGCGCCGTCCTGATCTGCGACCTTCCCGATCAGCGCACGCTCGTGGCGGTCCCGGATCCAGCGCGCGCCAAGGCGATGAGCGAGCGCGAGATGTGCGGCCAAGTCGTGCATGTACGTGGGTCGGAGCTTGTGTCGTGACCGTGCCACCCATCGCCTCAGCCTATGCCTCGCCCAAGCCTCGCGACGGCTGAGGCTGAAGGCTCAGGCAGAGGCGCAGGCTCAGGCTTAGGTTTGGCTGGCTTTCCTCAGCCTCAGTCTACGCCTCGCCTAAGCCTTGCGACGGCTCACGCTGAAGCCTGCACGTTCAAGCCAAGTTTCGCCCAGCCTTGCGCGACCGCTTCTGGATTGGAATAAAGCCCAGCTACGTCATGAACCGAGCACTTGGAATCCTGCTTGCCCTCGCCTGCTGGGCCGCGATTGCGGCGATGGCGTATGGGCAATACGAGATCCGCCTCGATCCGAACAATGATGTCGCCACCATGGCCTTCCTCGCCGCGGCGCTGGCAGCCGCGGTCTTGCTGCGCGTCCAGGGACCTTGGCCGGCGATCGAGGCGGGGCCCTTCGAAGGCGGGCGGCGCTGGCCGGTGTGGGTAGGGCTTCTGCTGATCCTGTTGGGTGTCGCCGCTGTCGGCGCCGGCTCCTACCTTCTGACCAAGAATTTCCAAGTCTGGGTCAACCAAGGTTGGTTACTGGTCATCGCGGGCACCAGCCTAACCTCGCTAGGCTTCTATGGTCTCGACCCCAAGGGCGAAGTCCTGCCGCATTGGAGCCGCGGCGAAATCGTGGCTCTGCTCGCCATCTTCGCCCTGGGCACGTTCCTCCGGTTCTACCGCTACACCGACTTCCCGGGCTCCTACACCATGCACGCAATCGAAGAGCCGCAGGCAGGGATGCGTGCGAAGTTTCTGCTCGACGGCATCTACTATTGGGAATTCCTCTTCGACAATTACATCACCGCGGCGAGCATGTGGTTCTTCGGCGACCGCACGATCAACATCATCCGTATCCCGTTCACGATCGCCAGCGCCCTGACTGTTTTCCCGCTCTACCTGTTGCTGCGACAGATCGTCTCCAAGCCAGCGGCTCTCGCCGGTACCTTCCTATGGGCCGTTTCCAGTTGGAACATTATCTACTCGCGCTGCGCACATGCGATCTTCCCAACCAACCTCATCGTCATCGCCGCGTTCGCATTACTGCTGAAGGTATGTCGTACGCACCGACTCGCGAGCATGCCGTGGGCGGCTTTGTTGAGCGCCTATTGTCTGTTCGCGTACGCCGGCTTCCGCGGTACTCCGTTGGTGGTTCTTCTCGTGCTCGGCGGCACCACGCTCAAAGATCTCTGGTCTAGGCGGCGGGCCGCGGACGAGCATGATCGCACCCGGCTCAAGAGCTTTTTCCGACGGGATGTCGTCGCTGTCGTTCTGCAACTGGCGATGATGGTGGCGATGGGCGTCCCGATCTATCGGCAGGTGGCTTACAACGCTGCCCAGCCGATGTACTACTTCGAAGCCGCGAACCGCTCGTTGTCGAACAAGGACTATTACTCGAGTGATCCGCAGCGCTTCATCGAACAGCGCGTCCGTCGCATTCGCGAGGCGGCACGGATCTTCATGCATAAAGGTGACGGCTCGGATACCTTCAACGAACCCGGCGAGCCGATGCTCGATCCGCTCACATCCGTTGCGTTCATCGGCGGGATCTTTCTTTGCCTGACATATCCGACGCGTCGATATCACGCCTGGGTGCTGTTCATGTTCCTCTTCGTGATGGCGGGTGGCGCGGTGTTCGTGCAGAACCTGGATGTACGTCGGCTACAAGGGGTCACTCCATTTGTTGCGGCGTTGGCGGCAATTTTCATCGATCGGACACTCTGGCTAGCGCGGCGCCTGCCGCGCGTCGTGTTCTACGGGTTCGGTGCCCCGGCTTTGATCGTTGGCGCCGTTTTCTCGACTTGGTGGGGATACAACATCTACTTCAATAAAATGGCCAACAACCAGTTCGTTCGCCAAGCCTTTCACGCGAGCCGCTACATGGCGATCGTACACTACGGAAGGACCGTGGGCGCCGGGCGCTACACGCTATTGCTCTCGGATATACGGCATTTCTTTTCGCCCTCCGATTTCTACTGGCTCATCGGGAACCTCATCCCCGGAGCAGTCATCGCCGATCTCACGGCGATCCTGCCGCCGAACAAGCTGTCCGCGGGCGAGCGCCCGCTTTCAGTCGTGCTGCAAGAGCCGTACGAACGCAAAGAGACGGCGCGTTTGCTGCAAGCAGTCTATCCAGGGACGGAATGCTCGGATTTCATCGAAGAGGACAACCGCTACATCACGTTGATCGCGTGCAACCTACCGAACGTTCCCAAGGCCGTTCCGGTGTCGATGCGGCTCACGGCACGCTACTTCCATGGCAAGGAAGCGACCGGGAATCCGATCTTAGAACGACCGGAGCCTTTTATCGGCTTCGGAACCTATCCACCGCAGTGTTACGGTGTGCAGGACCCAGGTGTGCCCTGTGCGGTCGAGTGGAGCGGAACGATGATGATCCCCGCGCCTGGCAGCTACCGCTTCGCGCTGCAAACCCGGGGCGGGGCAAGGATCGACCTTAGGATCGACGGCAGGCCTCTCCAGGGAATCGAGGGCAAGCCTCTGCAGGAAGTCCTGGAGCTAGACGCGGGGTCGCATCATGTTACCGCCTTCGCCGTGATCCCACGTGACTCCGACACCGGCGTGCGCTTTGTCTGGGAAGTGGCACAGGCGTGGGAGGTGGTGCCGTTCTACGATGTTTTTCCCGAGGCGAGCTCTGTTCCGTAAATCGAGTCTCTTCGGATGACCGAAACATGCCCCGCAGCCTGTCAGGGCAGCGTGCCTGTGCTGTTCAGTCTCCGCGGCGCACAGGTTGGCCGCTGCAGCAAGTGCGGTGTTTATGTCCTGTCGGGAACCGAAGCGTCGATTGCGACGGAGGATCTCGACCGGAGCCAATTCGAGGGGGCCTTGCATACGCTGCGCCACGCCAACTACGCGCGTGTCTTGAAGGTCATGGATCGTCTGCGGGCGCTTCCAGGTACGCGCCTGCTCGATGTCGGCTGCTCGACCGGTTGGTTTCTCCGCGTCGCGGCGAAGGGTGGCCTTCGAGCCTATGGGATCGAACCAGATGACTTCTTCTACCAGCGCTTGGTCGCCAACCTCCCTGCGGGCGTGGAAGTAGCGAAGGGATTCTTCCCAGCCGACTTGCCTCCAACGTGGTCGGATTTCGACTGGATTACGTTTCACGACGTCTTTGAACATCTGCCCAATCCAAGTGGGGTGTTGCAGGCGGTGCGCGAGCGTCTTCGTCCGAGCGGTTTCGTTCTGCTCTCGTTGCCAAGCGCGGACGGTTTCGTGTTTCATCTGAGCCGGATGCTCTATCGATGCGGGGTGAAGGGGCCACTCGAGCGTGTGTTTCAAGTGCACTACCCGTTTCCGCACCTCTTCTTCTTTGCACCGCGCAGTATCTCTGCCCTGGCGCGACACGCGGGACTCGAAGTCGTTCTCATCAAGCGCTTGCAGAGTTTCTCCGGCGCCGGGGCGACTCAGCGAGCACGTATGAGTCGCCCGAAGAACCTTGGTGACCGGCTGCGAAGCTATGCAAACGCCGCAGCCCTAGTCGCATTTGCCATTGCGGAACGCTTCCTCCCGCCGGACAGCATCCTTGTCGTTCTCAGGAGCGGGGGACAATCGTCGAAGGCTCGCTAATCGCAAGTTGCTTCTTTCAGATCAAGGAACGGAGAAACAGGTGAGACTGAGCTTCGAACGCGATGCGCGCCGCCTCGTGGGGTTGGCATCGATTGAGCGGATTCTGAAGAGGAGCCGCCGTCGCGTCGCAGATGTGGCGACAGGTACCGCCAGGTCGAAAGGCTCACTACAGAATCCTATTTGCGTGGGTAGCAACGGGGGCGCGTAGAGAAAGCCTCCCGCCTGATCGGCTGGATCAGCAAGGTGGCTGAGCGCATGATTCACCGCGGCGAGATCGGCACTCACAGCCGCCGCGAGGCTTGCGTCGGAGACCCTGACGGCGCGCGGTGCCATCACGGATACCTCGCTGATGCCATTGGGGATACACGCGGGCAACGTCGGCTCCGCGTTGTTGAGACAGAGAACCATTCGAAAGCCGCATGCATTCGGTTGTGGATCGAAGTCGCACGCGGGGTCGCCGTCGACGCAGCCCATCTCGAAGCTGGGGTAGCCATGGCGATCAAGATGTCCTGCCGAGCCCAGAGCTCGCCAGGATAGTTGGCAGCCGACCCGATCTGTAACAGGGTTCGATGTACTGTCATGAATCAATAGTCCGAGTGGCGTTCCGGTCGGTGTCCGTGTCGCCGTCTCAGATGGTAAAGCGGTCTGCGTAATCGTAGCCGTTTCTGTGGGGGAGGCGGTGCAAGTCGCACTGTGGGACTGCGTCGGAGTACTCGTCTCGGTTTGCGTCGCGGTGAGGGTCGCTGTTGGTGTATCAGTGGGGTCCGCTGTAGCCGTTGCGGTGGCCGTCTCAGTGAACGTCGCACTCGGAGTTGGCGTGATCACATTGAGGTAGTGAGAGCCGATCTGCGCGCCGCCGAGCACGTGATCGTAAATAGCGACCTCATCGATGTCGCCTTGGTAGCTCGTCCACCCGGCCTTACCATTGATACCGAATTGCCAATGATGACCCCCCGTCATCGTGCCGACGGGGAGTGCCGTGCCTTCCTCCACGCCGTTGATGAACAAGCGCATCATCCCGTTTGTCGCGGCCGTGCCGACGACGTGGTAGGTGAGGCCGGCCACTACCGGCGTCGGGCTGGTCACGATGCTTTCGCCGTAGGTGTTCTTCACCCGGTGCTCGAAGCGAGCCACAGCACCGTACCGCTGCACGACGAGTGCTTGTACGAAGAGACCGGTCGCATCGACGCGTGTCACCAGCATGCGCGGGGCAAGCGTGCCGGCGTCGCTTGTGCCCTCCGGCCGCACCCATGCTTCGACCGTATACGCGAGGAGGTCTGAGGTGGCTGGAATCACGACTCCACCCTCGGCCCCATTTACTCGAATGCTTGTATCACCCGCTTCGCCGACGAGGGACGACCGCCCGTGGGTCACGCCAGTCGAGCTGTACGTCCCGTGAAGCATCGACGCGCTCGAATCCAGGGCAACCGGACCGGTGCCCTCCTGCAAACGAAAGTACGCTGTAGGATCGTGGCTGAGAATCAGAGATTGATACGATGAAGTCTGTGTTTGGGTGGGTGATGGGGTTGGGGTTACGCTTGGCAGCGTCCCCGTCACAGTGATCGTTGCCCCAGCCGTTTCGGTAGGAGATGGCGTCGCGGTCAGCGACCAGGTTGCCGTGCGTGTCAGAGTGGCGGTTGGGGTCGCCGAAAGCGGCGAGGTAAAGGTTGGCGTCGCTACTTGCGTTCCCGTCACCGTCGGGCTGCGCGTGGTCGTTGGCGCGGAGCTCGGGAACGTCAGTTTCTCGAATGGAGTCTTGTAGATCAGGATCCGCGACCAGTCACTGTCATAGAGATAAAGGTTCCCATCGATGTCGAACGATGCGTTGCCCGCCGGGTATCCACAGTAGTCCGCGAGCGCCAACTGTGGCAGGCGATCGGTGAGCGGGGAGAGGAAGACATACGGATAGCGATCCGTGGCATACGGATTGTTGGGAACGACCAAGTACCCTTGCGGGGAGAACACCGGCTTGAATGGACTCAAACGAGGGTCATGGGCATTTGCGGCCAGTCCCCAAATCGTGAAGCTTCCCCCTGTGCCATAGACTCGGCTTGCACCCGGTCCCATGGGTGGGGCGCGCGGCATCGTCGTCCGGAAAAGGCCGGGGTCGAAATC
>ORJL011224236.1_pt1 | contig 13573 bp, 10 predicted proteins | sample 1779941 | NCBI WGS metagenome assembly ORJL01 (sample SAMEA104232317, study PRJEB22302) | groundwater metagenome | biome: forest; feature: aquifer; material: groundwater | place: USA | collected 2011-08-07 | depth 5.8 m
ATATTTAGATGAGATTAAAGATATTGCTGCTCAAGTTCATACTAAAACTATTGTACTTTATCCTTATGCTCATCTCAGCTCGGATTTAGCCAGTCCAGATCTAGCTGAAGAAGTTTTAAGAGAAGCAGAAGCAGCCTTACTAAAAGACAAACAATATAAAGTAACCAGAGCACCTTTCGGCTGGTACAAATCTTTTAATCTTTCTTGTAAAGGACATCCGCTGTCTGAATTGAGTCGCAGTTTTGGGATTGATGAAGACAGTACTGCTAAAAGTGCAAAAGATATAACTGCTGAAACTAAAGCGGTTAAAGAAGAAGTGACTGATCCTAAAAAATTACTCTCTCAAATTTCCAAAACCAGATTAGATATCCGCAAATTAAAAGAGAATGATCATCGCATTCTCGGTCAGCATTTAGATTTATTTTCTTTCCATGAAGCTGCTCCCGGGATGGTTTTTCTTCATGACAAAGGTCTGATCATTTATAACGAATTAATAAAATTCTGGCGTGAAGAGCATCGCCAAGCCGGGTATCAAGAGATCTCTACTCCCCAAATTTTAGACAAAAAGCTCTGGTTAATCTCTGGTCATTGGGAAAAATACAAAGAGAATATTTTCTTGAGCAATTACGAGCATCGGGAGTTTGCGGTCAAGCCCATGAATTGTCCGGGGGGAATGTTAGTCTATAAATCTACCCCTAAAACCTATCGGGACTTGCCTTTAAGAGTGGGTGAGATGGGAATTGTCCATCGTCAGGAATTAAGCGGGGTGCTTTCCGGATTGTTTCGGGTCATAAAATTCACCCAGGACGATGCCCATATTTTCTGTACAGAAAAACAGTTGGAAGAAGAGATCAAGAACATCATTAATCTTATCTGCTTATTCTTCAAGAAGTTTAACCTTGAATTTGATCGGGTAGAATTATCTACCCGTCCTGAAAAAAGGATTGGTGCTGATGAAATCTGGGACAAAGCAGAAAAGACTTTGGAAGATGTGCTGAAAAAGAATAAGATGAATTATAAGATTAATGCTGGGGACGGAGCTTTTTACGGCCCCAAAATAGATTTCCACATTAAAGATAGTTTAGGAAGAACTTGGCAATGTTCTACCATCCAGCTTGACTTTGCCATGCCGGAAAGGTTTGATTTAGAATATATCGATTCTGACGGTCAGCCTAAGAGACCAGTGATGCTGCACCGGGTGATTTACGGCTCATTAGAACGTTTCCTAGGGATTTTATTGGAACACACCAACGGCAAACTGCCTTTATGGTTGAGCCCAATACAAGTGCAGGTTATTACCGTTACCGACAGAAATATTCCTTTCGCCCAGGAAGTAAACCAGAAATTAAAAGAGGCAGGAATTAGGGTCCAGCTTAATTCCGATGCAGAGACCATCAATAAGAAAGTGCGGGATGCCCAACTTCAGAAAGTTAATTATATCTTAACTATCGGAGATAAAGAGACGGAAAAGAAGTGTCTGGCTGTACGCACCCGGGATGGAGAGGTTAGCTTCGGGGTTAAGCTTGATGGTTTCATCCAGCAAATAAAAGAAGAAGCAGAGAACAGAAAGTAATTTTATCTTTTTTATTTTTCTTCCTCTTACCACCGTCTCGGTTTAAAAAGTCATACCTTCCCTGAAACTATTACTCCATTATAGTAATAACAACGAAAAGGTTTATATACTGTACGGGTTTAATTTCTCCGTCATGATTACTATTGAACAACTCTACGCTCAAGAAGACCCAGTTCAGCTAAAGAAAACTTGGGATAAATTCATTTTCCTTAATCCAGGCTTTTCATTTCTTAAGCGGGAAACAACCACCCAAGCAATTCAGGAAGATGATCACAGCTTTCCGTTGAATGCTTTTCAGTTTGCGCTATTTCCAGATGAATCTGTCGACGGAGCGCAGGAACGATTGCATCAATGTATGAATCGGGGAATACGTGCAGTTAATGAGCTTAGTGGGCGTTATTTAGATAGTGTAGTGAATGAGGTAGTACAGTTACGGGAGATTCCTTCTCCATTTGACTTCTTCGAATTCGTGAAGACTGCCCGAGAGCATTGGGAAAGAGCGTTTTTGAAACGCAGGAGGGTAGATCCAGAAGGCCGAGCAGTAGCATATTCTTATCTGCAAGCCATTGAATTTGGCTATCGTGTCGGTATGATTGATTCCTGTCCAGAGGTTCTTAATTCTTTGCGTCACTTTGGGACCGCTACTTCTCGTCTAGAGAGATTTATTGGCTTCTCCGATCCGCAAATAACACCGAGAGAAGATTATCCTGTAGAATGGTCTACACAGGCTAAAGTCTTAGTATATTCTTCAGATGGAAATATACCTATGCGTAAACGAGTAAAATACCGAGCAGGAAATGATTCTAGTGAACCGCGCTATTCGTCCATTCTTATGAAGATGTATGCCCAACTTGAATTCCCCGATGAAATTAATGATTACCTTGGTGTGGAAATAATTACTAAAGATGATCCAGCCAGTGACGGACTTCTTTCATTCTTCCGGAGAAATGCCCGACCAGCGGGAATTCTTGAGCGTTTTAAAGATTCAAGCGTAGGGAAACAACCTGGTCAAGCATCAAGCGCTGAATTCAAGGTTAAGAAATTTCTTCTTCGAGTGCCAGTACGTATTGATGATGTTTCCGAACCTCAAACTGGAAGAGCCTACCAAAGCGTACCCATAGAAGTCCAGATATTAACGTATAAAGATGCCATGAACAGAGATGCTGTTCCAGAAATTAGTCATGTTGAGTATAAGCGGCGACAGTTTTTAGGTGTTTTCCCGGCTTGGTTCCCTCGAGAAATTTATGAACCATTGTTGAGAGCAAAAGGAATTTCATAATTTTCTTAATTATAGCAAATGTGTTAAATATTCGTATCCTTTTTCACACATTTGCTATTAGTAATTGTGAGAAAAAGTTCGGAAATATCTCACAATTACTATATACTTATTACCTCTTCTACTAGACAAATCTTTATATATTCCTTTCCAAAAAATAATTTTCTATGGGACTCAGCACAGCTTTAATCAAGACTCTTCCAGATAGCTTTATCGAAAGTGCAGGAAGAAGATATCTGGCCGGGAATAACCTGGTGGAAGGGATAGACAATATTTGCCGATTATATGAGCAGTTTGGCTATTTCGCTTCTTTTGATATTGTAGGAGAGGATGCCAGTACTACCGCAGAAGCTAATGATACTGTAAATTATTATTTAGAAGCGATTGATATGATCGCCAAGCGTTTTGATTTCGGAAAACATTCTCATCAGAAGCCGGTTTCCATTTCCGTTAAGCCTTCAGCAATCTGCCTGGTTTATAAGAAACCGGATAAAGTTGTTTTTGACTCGAAAACTCCTCTACAACAGCAATTAGGCTTGATTGCTAAAGTTGCAGGTGATAAGGGAATCGATATTACTTTAGATATGGAAGATCATCGTTATACTGATCAATCTTTAGAAGCTTTACGTTCTCTCTGGTCTGCTGGATATAATAATTTAGGGGGTGTTTTACAGTCTAGTTTAAACCGAACCGAAGCCGATTTATGGCGTATTGCCGAGAAAGCTGCTAGTGAAAGAAGAGGTTTAGTACCACGCATTCATAGAGCTGCACTGGGTGAATCTTATCGAGCAAGAAGAATACGGCTTTGTCGAGGAATTTATTCCGAGCCTAAAGAGATTGCCACTCCCAGTAAAAAAGAAGCTAAGTCCAGGCTTTGCAAAGAGGTAGGAATATTATTGGACTATGACCTTTACCTAGAAATTGCCACCCATGATCAGAAACTTATCCAAGAGATTGAGATAAACCATCTCTGGGGGCGGGATAAAACTAAATCCGAATTTCAATTCTTATTAGGTGTACCTGTAGCAGAGAAAGTCTTAGCCCCTCGACTTTTCCAAGAAGGATATACTGTCCGGTTTTACACTCCAGTTAAGATTAGAGATAACGGGACAAAATATATGCGCAGAAGATTGATCGAAAGTCCAGGAATGGTTCTTGATGGAGTCTGTGCTAGTCTCCTCGGCGGGAAACCGCTGGTGGAAAGGTTAGATAAAAAAAATTATCTGGGCCAAATCATCATCCCATCTCCCAGCGAATAAAAACGATATTTCTTTTTTATCGCTTCTTTATATGCTCGCAGAATTCTTTTTCTTCCTCCATAAGCGCAGGTTAATAATAATAAAGAAGATTTAGGCAGATGAAAATTAGTGATCATCGCCGCAATAGGAGCTTTGAATTTATGTCCTGGCTTGATGAACAATCTGGACCATCCCGCAGTGGGTTTAATTTTTCTTCTAACCCAATCGCAGCTTTCCAGGCATTTTACTACTGTGGTTCCTACCGCAATCATCTTTCCTCCAGAGTCAAGAGCAGAATTGATTATTTCTGCATTTCTCTTATTTACTACAAAATATTCCTCTCCGGTTTTATGATTACTTACATCTCTAACCGGCAGGAAAGTAGCAAAAGAAATATCTAACTGAATTTTAGCAATTTTTATTCCTTTCCGCTCAATCTTCTTCAGCAATTCCGGAGTAAAATGCAGTCCAGCAGTAGGCGCAGCCAGCGAGCCAGGAATTTTAGCAAAAATAGTCTGATAATCTTTTTCCGGCACAGCATTCTTAATGTAAGGGGGAGTAAGTAAAGCACATTCTTCTTCTTTTACTTTACATCCAAATTTTACAAAGAAAACATCTTCCTCCTGTTTGATGATTTCCCCTTTATTTTTAGGAAAGATTAATTTTACCCTCTCTTTCAGATTTCTGCCTTTGATTCTGCATTCGTAAATACACCCCTTAGATTTCGGGATTTCTTTAACTAAAGTAACTTCTATCTTTCCTCCGCTTTCTTTTTTTCCCAGCAGTTTGCATTTCCTGACCTTAGTTTCGTTGAGGACCAACACATCTCTAGAATTTAAGTAATCAATAATCTCAGAAAAGATTTTATGTTCAATCTTATTATCTTTTAGAATCAATAACCGGCATTGATCTCTGGGAGAAAAAGCTTTTTGAGCAATCAGTTCTTGAGGTAAGTTATAATCGTAATCGGGAAGGTTCATTATTCACCTCAGAGAAATATTATTCTTTATAAAATTCACGGAAGAGATTGGCTTGAGCATCATTTTAACCCAAACTTTCTAGTCCGGAACAATAGATAAAGTCGGGAATTCAGTATAGCCAAAGTATTCATACCCTTTGATTACATCATTAAATTGTTTAACTACTTCTTCCAGAATATCCAGAAGGTGGCTTAAATCTTTTACTACTATCTCTGTTTCAAAGTCTGCTCCGCCAATAGATTTGTTTATTTGATAGAAATATTTGTGCTGTTTTAGATATTCAAACAACTCTTTGTTTCTCTTCACGGAGTTCAATAAGAAATCAACTCGATATCCCTGAAAGCCCATTTTTTGCAGATTAGGATTAATTTTATAGCCCACAATTATCTTCTTCTTTTCCATCGTTATAATTCTTTTCCGAATTGTTTCCGAAGTTACGCTTAGCTGTTTAGCAATAATCGGAAAAGTAGTTCTAACTTTTCCGGCATATAATTGGATGATCTTTTCGTCTAGTTCATCAAAATCTGTAAGAGGCCCTTTCCCATAAATTCTTTCTATCACTTCCGGAGCTTTATTAAAATCCATAAAAAAACGCTTGTTAAAATTATGTACCGGCGAATAGATAGCTATTTTATTTTCGGCAATTTTATCTTTATAATTAAGCTGTATCTCGTTCCAGATCTGATGGAAAGATTCCGTAGACTTTACTCCGATAAAAAAAGCAAAGTCCCACTTTCCGTGCAATACGGTAGTAGTCCAGACATTTTCTTTAATCTTGACTTGATCATAAAACTTTTGCTTTTGCTCTTGAGTCATATTCTGCCATCTTAAGTAAATTCTAAAAGTGAAATAGCCCAACTTAGACATGTCTACGATGGCACTGTACCCGAGGATTATTTTCTCTTTTTCCAGCCGGTGAATACGAAAATTTACGAATTCTTTGGAGCGCTTGATTTTCTTGGCGATTTCAGAAACTGATTGGGAGGAATCTTTCTCTAGCTCAAAGAGAATCTTTTTGTCATACAGGTCTAAGTACATTTTTTTTATCAAAAGCAAGTGTATTTATAAATCTGTTGCTAAAGATAAATATTTAAAGCGGAATGTTAAATAAGTACTTACTACTTACCAAGAGCTATGATAAACATCAAATTAATGAGGTTTAACAAAAATGAATAAAGCTCGTACAATTTTAGCTGCTGCCTTAATTGGAGTACCTAGTGCAATGGCATTATATGATGAAACCAATGATTACGCTTCTCCCCAGAGCGAATCATCTTATCAGCCATCAGTGTCATGGGAAGAAACCCAAGTCCGGATTAAAGTTTTAGTCTTAGAAGGATATAATGTTTGTGCTACATTCAATCTAGATTATAATAGTGATTTAGGTTTGAAAAAAGAACATTGCTTTCAGTTTGAAGAAGCGGATAAGTTAAAACATTCCGGCGTTTCTCCTAAAGAAGCTAATCCTCTTGCTGACAGTTATTCCTCATCAACGATTCTAAAACTCCGAGAAGATGGTTGCAATTTAACCAAGTTACCCGATATATTAAAACAATCAGAACAAGCTACTAGAGATCATTATGAAGCGGGCTATCTTGCCGAGAGTGTTTGCCAAGGAAAAAGAAAGGTCAAAGACATTTACAAGTATGGTCCACGCTTCAGAGGATACGCTCGGGGTGATCTTATTATAGAAGAATTAGATGAAGCAGGAATAACTACCGCCGAAGAGGCAGAATGCTTTTCTCTCGCTTTGTCTAGTTCACAGGTCGTTGAATTTGGAAAAGCTAAAGTTAGCTGCAAACAAGAAAGAGCTTACGCCAGTTTAGTTGGTAAAAGGAAGCTTACGATTTATCATAATCAAAGGCAAAATGATTGTTTTGACGTACTTGGGGCAATTAAATTGGAAATTTTACCTGAAACTGCGGAATGGTACTTCCAATTAAGGGACCATAATCCGGAATTGGATATAAATTACTGCGATATGTCAAATTTAGAAAAGAGAGTGGCTGGAGGCAGAGCAACCAAAGAAGAGATCAAAACTTGGGCTTCAGAAGAGAACGAACGCTTGCGCAGAGAAAGAGTAAAAGAAGCGCTGAGATGAGATATTTTTTTCGAAAATTATTTTTTGGCTAGTTATCCCGTTCAAGTGGTAAAGTTAGCAAAGATTTATAAAGTATACTCTATTTTTTAAATTATGGTTAACATAGAAGATTATATTCCCTGTCAATTAGAACCAGCACCATTAATTAATCAAACACTCTACAAAGAAGTAGATCGAGTAAATCTCCAGAACCTTCCTGAAGGAACAATAGTATTATTTAAAGGCATTCATCCTGCCTCAAATTATGTTATACAAGTCTTGGGCTCAAACACAGATATTGAACGGGAGGTAAAATTATGGTATGTTGGTACGAGTGGACTGGCTTGTTTTATTGGCCCTCAATCTGGATGCTTCAAAACGAAAGCTAAGAATTTAGCATCTTTTACAATAGACGAGATGTTCGATAAAAAAATTTTAGAATGTGTTATAAAAAGAGGAGGACAGTATCTATTACCGGAATTTGCTTGGAATCGGGAAGGAATATTATTCCCACACCCTAGAAATGTTAGACTAGAAGCCTACACCAAATTAAGAATACTAACAGAATTAGATGAATAATCTATAGAGAACTTAATTCAAAACCTTTTCCACCCTCTTTCTTATCAGTTTAGGGTACCTCCGGAGATATTTTTTTAATTTATTTCTATCCACTTTCTTGACCAGCGCTTTCAGGACAGAATCATCAATCTTCTCCTTAAAAACAATAAAGTCGAGCAGAGTTTTTTCCAGGTCGGAGTAGTAGAAGATATTTTTACCAATTTGTGGACCACCTTTCATCATTTGTGATAGATGTGAACAACACTCACTTCACCCACTTCCTCTTCAGCTTACCAAAACAATACTCCTCTTCTCCTTTCGCCATTTCCCATCACAACCTTTATAAACAATGGTTACCAAATAGGTAACTATGACCTCAGAGATACCCGCTTACGGATTAAGAGCATACGCTTTGTTATTCGCTAAACATGGAACTAAAGAACCATTTCAGCAGAAAGAATTAGACTGGTTTGTGGGGCCAAGCATGCGCAAGAAGATTTTTTCAGTTTTGATCCATTCCGGATGGATTAAAAAAATAAGCCGGAATATTTATTCCTGCGTTTCTCCTGAAGAAAGCATCAAGAGCTTATTGGACTTTAAAGTGCCGGAATTAATCACTTCGGCAAAGAAGGATTATGCTTTTACGGGATTATCAGCAATAGAAATCTGGTCAGATTATTCTTATGTCCAGAGAAGCAGAGAAAGATCTCCCTACTTCATTAAAATCAATAAAAAGGATGTAAAGTACTGGAAAGATTTTTTTAATTCAAATAATATCCCTAATTATATTAAATCCGGTTCAACCATCGGAGAGTATGTAATTTTAATTCCGGTGGCTAAAGTAAAACCAACCCTAAAAGAGCAATTTAAAGTCGAGCCATTAAAAGAAACTTTAAAAGAGGCCAAAAAGAACGAAATGTTTAATTATGCCTATATCTACCTGAGGAAGAAGTATGAAAATCCTGCAAGTAAGAGAAAAAGAAATCTTTGAAACCTTAAAGAGAATCAGCAAGTATTCTTTTGTGGTCATTGGCGGATACGCCGTTAATGCTTACACCCTTCCTCGATTTTCAGTAGATTGTGATATTGTAGTAAAAGATGTCTCTGAATCCTACACTTTTGGTAAAGAATTGTCTTTGGTTGGATATTTCAAAGCGAAAGACCAAAAAATAGATTATGGGGGTGCGTTTATAAGATATGAAAAAGAGATAAAAAATAATATCTTGGTGAGTGTAAATATTTTAATCGGCGAAGTCTCAGACAGATTGAGCGGGGCTAAATTCACTGAAGCATGGATTTTCAAAAACTCTTCATTGGGCCTTTTACCTGGGAAAACTATTTCCGAAGAATTAAGAATAAGAATAATTAGTATCGATGCCCTTTTAACTATGAAAATATGCAGTTGCAGAAGTACGGACATCAGAGATGTTTTTATGTTATTGCCCAATGCAAAAAGTTTCACTTGGATTAAAGATGAAGTAGCAAAAAGATGTAATTTCAAAGAAAGAATAGAAATCATTCTCAAAAAAGTATCTGACACCAGATTTAAGAATAATCTTCAGGGAGTTTATGGATACATTGATCATCAAGTTTATAATAAACACTTAAAAGCGATAGAATTACTTATGAGAGATTAATCGAACAGTAGAGAAAGCGTCTATTGATAAGACTTTTCTTTCTTAGAAAAACAGACCAAGTGAAAAAAATCTGCGGTTATTATACCTAAAGCTGGGAGTTGAAAGCGATCACTTCACCCACTTCCTCTTCAGCTCCCTAAACTTATCTTTCCCAATACTTTCCCTTATCTCCTGCATCATCCGATTGAAGAAATACAGATTATGGTAAGTAGCTAAAGTATAAACCAACAATTCTTCGGCTTTAAATAAGTGATGCAGATAAGCTCGGGAAAAATTCTTGCAGACATAACAATCACATTTTGGATCCAAAGGCTTTTTATCTGATTTAAATCTGGACTTAGTAATTCTATACCTAAACTTATTCTCCATCTTTCCGCCGGATTCCGGACGGAGATAAACATACCCAGTTCTAGCTAGTCTCGTGGGCAGAACACAATCAAAAGTATCGATTCCCATCTCCACATAAGTAAAAATATCTTCTACTGCTCCGATACCCAGCAGGTGTTTAGGCTTATCCTGGGGCAAAAACTTCAGGATATGTTCAACGATTTTCCTGCTCTCTTCTTTGGGATTACCAAAAATACTTCCAATCCCAATAGCATCAAACCCCAGCGAAGAGATAAACTGTGCACTTTTTTTGCGCAAATCTAAAAATCTTCCACCTTGCACAATCCCATACAGCGCCTGCTTTTTATCTCGATTCAATTTCTTGAACTCCATCAAACTACGTTCAGCCCAGCGATGCGTTCTGTCCATAGATTTTTTGGTCGTTTCATAATCAGCCTGGAGATCCAAACACTGATCAAAAGCAAAAATTAAGTCTGCTCCTAATTTTCTTTGAATCTGGATGGATTTTTCAGGAGTAAAAATATGTTTAGACGCATCAATATGGGATTTAAATGTAACCCCATCATCATTTACTTCACACCCCCCATCTTTTAAACTAAAAACTTGAAAACCTCCAGAATCTGTAAATAAAGGCTTGTTCCAGGCCATGAACTTTTGCAGTCCACCAATTTTTTTAACTATATCTGCTCCCGGGCGGAGATAAAGATGATAGGTGTTACATAATGCCGCTTCAAACCCAATTTCTTCCATTTGTTTAGGAGTTAGCGCTTTCACTGTAGCTTTAGTAGCTACCGGAACAAAAGCAGGAGTGTGGATCTTTCCATGAGGAGTTTGAATTATTCCGGTTCTGGCTTTACTTTTCTTTTCCTGATGGGTTATTTTAAACATGTCTAACCTAAACTAACTCTTCTCTCTTTAAAAGTATTCCCTTTCCATCTAGAAACTCTTAGCAATCTTTTTAAACCAATAAAATAATCTTCTCATAAAAAGAGGAACCAGATGAAAGAAGAAGAGTACCAGAAATTATTAGAGAAATATAAATCTAAGATTAAAGAGGAGTTCGGAGAAGCAGCTGCTAAACCCACTAAAATCTCTTCTATAGAATATTCTGAGTTTAAAGAAGAGCTCTATCCGAAACATTATTCTTGGTACGAACAAGCCTGTAATTTCTCCGAAAAGATCCTGCACCTAACTGTCGATCCTAAAAAAGCAGAAAAAGTACAAAAAGATATCCAAGCCTGCCATCTAAACATCACCCCTGCTGGAGTTCAGTCTTTTGCTCTGCTTTTACCTTTGTTCATCATGGTTTTTGGAGCTTTGATCTCTTTTGCTGTATTTCAGATGATGTTTTTCGTGATTTTCTTTCTCTTTGCCGGGCTATTGATGATTCCTGCTTTACAGAATGTCCCCAAATTCATGGCTGATTCTTGGAGAATCAAAGCCAGCAGCCAGATGGTCCAATCTATTTTTTATCTGGTAACTTATATGCGCCATACCTCTAATTTAGAAAGGGCCATTGAATTTGCTTCTGATCATCTTAATCCTCCCCTTTCTTTAGATTTCAGAAAAATTTTATGGGATGTAGAAACCCAAAAATATAGTAATATCCGTGATTCTGCTGATACTTATTTAGAGAGCTGGAAAGAATGGAATAAAGAGTTTGTGGAATCTTTCCATCTGGTAGAATCTTCTTTATTTGAAACTTCTGAAGAGAGGCGCCAAACTTTATTGGATAAAGCTCTTGATGTTATCCTTAATGGCACTTACGAGAATATGCTTCATTATGCTCATTCTCTGCAGTCGCCCATAACCATGCTCCATATGTTAGGGGTGATTTTACCTATCTTAGGTTTAGTCATTTTGCCTTTAGTTGTAAGTTTCATGAGCGGTGGAGAAGGTTCTGACCCTTTCACTACCGCAATTTATATTGCAGTTTTATATAATGTAACTTTACCTATATCTGTATTTTATCTTGGAAAAACTATTTTATCTAAGAGACCGGCAGGATCCGGGGTAGCAGATATCAGTAATGAGCCGGGAGTCAAGCGTTATAAGAATGTGAATATCCCTTTAAGCAAATCGTTTGTAATCAGTGTCAATCCTTTGTACTTTTCTATTGTTCTTTTTTTGGTATTGGGTATTATTGGTTTTAGTCCTTTGGTCATGCACGCTCTGAATTTTCCAGACTTTTCTTTTGATACTGACGGGAAATATAAAATGCTAGATTATGTCTGTCCGAAATTAAGCTGCGAACCTGGCGAAATGCTCGGGCCTTACGGTATGGGCGCTTCTTTATTATCTTTAGTAGTTATTGCTGGATTAGGTTGTTCTGCAGGTTTATTCTTCGCCCTGCGCTCGAAGAATGTGATTAAAATCAGAGAGCGTACCCGCGCTTTAGAAGATGAATTCTCTTCCGCTTTATTCCAGTTGGGCAACCGTTTGGGGGACGGCATACCCGCAGAGATAGCTTTCGCTAAAGTAGCCGAGAACATGAAAGGAACAACTTCCGGTGATTTCTTTAATCTTGCCGAAAGAAATATGACTCGCTTGGGAATGGGCATAGAACAATCTTTATTTGATCCGAAAATCGGAGCTATCACTAATTTTCCTTCCAAAATCATTGAATCTTCCATGAAAGTTTTAGTGGAAAGCATCAAGAAAGGGCCTAGAATTGCTGCCCAAGCTTTACTGTCTATGTCCAGATATATCCAGGAGATGCATAGGGTAGAGGAACGTCTGAAAGATTTAATGGCCGAAGTAATCTCTTCCATGAAATCTCAGGTAAAATTTTTAACTCCTGCTATAGCCGGAATTGTTATTGGTATTACTTCCATGATTTCTACCATCTTAACTCAGTTAAGCGCTCAATTAACTGCTTTCGCTAACACTGGCGAGGGCGCTGGGGGCTGGTCAGACATGTTAGAAATTTTCGGGATTGGTATTCCAACTTTCCATTTCCAGATCATTGTGGGAATTTATATTGTCCAGATCGCTTATATTCTGACTGTGTTAAGTAACGGTATCGAGAATGGTTCGGATAAATTGGGAGAACGCTACGAATTAGGAAAGAATTTAATCAGCAGCACTTTATTATACTGTTTAATCTCTGGAGCAGTAATCTTGTTCTTTAACATCTTTGCCATGGGCATTATGAAGAATACTGTGGGGATGTAGAAGTATTTTAGAAAGGGAAATAGTTAAGTTTATGTTCCTGATGGATTAGTAAAGCATCATAATCTCTTATTATCCCAGAGAATTTATCTCTTATTTCCAGTAAAATATCATGCAGTTGTTCATCATCTTTAACTTCGAATTCTAATTCTACATCCCAAGAGCCAACAAGTTTTAGGTATTGCATTCCATGAGAATGAGAAGCAATATAAGTGATAAGTTGTTTTTCTTTTTCAGGTGTTAAAGAATGAAGACGTAAGATTATTTTGTATAATTTATAATCTATTTTATCGAGATTGATTAAAACCCTATACTGGGAGATAATATTATCTTTGGTTAGTTTCTTCATCCTATAGTTTATTACATCCCTAGTTAAATTTAACTTTTCCATCATCTCTAAAATGGTTATGCGGGCCTTTGTTGATAGAATCCTCAAAATTTTTTCATCAATCTCATCTAAATCGTAACGCTCTATTTTTCTGCCATAGGTAAATTTTTTCTTCTCTTTACTTTCAGTTAAATATGCTTTAGTGAAAACGGGGCTTATTTGAGTGATTAAAACATCTTTTTCTAAAATAAATATTCCGTATTTATTGCTGAAGTTGTTCAAAATGTCTCCAAAATCATTAATATCTTTAGCGAGAATGGAAATCGCCACCTCCCATCTTCCTCTAGAAGAAGCAACCCAAACAGATTTTTTATTTTGAATCCA